>Ga0187779_10000594_pt1 | contig 24200 bp, 28 predicted proteins | sample 1015_Q2_SP10_10__FD_132435 | JGI IMG/M metagenome (GOLD analysis project Ga0187779, IMG submission 132435) | Tropical peat soil microbial communities from peatlands in Department of Meta, Colombia - 1015_Q2_SP10_10_MG | ecosystem: Environmental > Terrestrial > Soil > Wetlands > Peat | place... | reverse complement strand
GAGCGTTGCTGTCTTAAATAGAGTCGGGGTTCGCATCGGAACATGCCCAAGACAACCCAGCTCTACTCGTATCACGCCAAGCATTCCAAGCTGACCGAGTTCGCAGGGTACGACATGCCCCTATGGTATACGACCACGACCGACGAGCACCTCGCAGTAAGGAACAGTTCCGGAATCTTCGACGTCTCCCACATGGGGAGGTTCTCAGTCGAAGGAAGGCAATCGTCGGCCTTCCTCGAGGGGTTGGTCCCCACCAACGTCCTGTCGCAACCCCCAGGCAAGGCGTTCTACACGCTGCTCCTGAACGAAAACGGAGGGATAGTCGACGACCTGATCATCGAGAAGCTCGCTGACGACAGGTACATGGTGGTGGTCAACGCCGCCAACGCTCAGACTGACATGGAGCACATGTCGGCCCACCTGCCCCCGGGCCTCGAGATATGGGACAAGACTCCTACGAGCGCGATGATAGCTGTCCAGGGCCCGAAGGCGCAAGCGTCGTTGCAGCCTCTCACAGACCTGGACCTAAGCCAGCTCAAGCGCTTTCGATGTGCAGAGACCAGGGTCGCCGGTCAAGCCGCACTGGTCTCGCGAACAGGTTACACGGGCGAGGACGGCTTCGAGGTGATAATCTTCGACACGACCAGCGACGACCCGGAAGGGGCCCTCAGAGTGTGGGAGAGGCTCGCCGTCACCTCCGTCCCCTGCGGACTCAGCGCCAGAGACTCCCTGAGGCTTGAAGCCGGGTTCCCCCTGCATGGCTCTGACATCGATCAAAGCACAACCCCCTTCATGGCCGACCTGGCCTGGGTCATCTCCGCAGGAAAGACTGGTTTCATCGGGTCCGATTCTCTTGTAGTTTCCGGAACCAGCCAACCCGCAACCGTAAGGAGAGGGCTGGTCCTGGATTCGGGGATCCCGAGGCACGGGTTCGAGGTTGTGGAAGAGTCGGCCGTCGTGGGCACAGTAACCAGCGGGACCTTTTCTCCGATAATCAAGAAGGGGGTCGCCCAGAGTTACATCCAGAGGGAGAGTTCAGAATTCGGGACGAAAGTGAGCGTCGAAGTCCGCGACACTCCTCAACCCGCGACCGTCACCAAGCCTCCGTTCTACGACGAGAATCTGTACGGCTACAGGCGCCAGAAGAGTAATTAGCCCTCTGGAGCCGCGCTCTCACCATGGACGTTCAGGGTTATCATGTTCCGGACGACCTGTTGTACACCAAAGAGCACGAGTGGGCCAAGGACGAGGGCGGCGCCGTGAGGGTCGGGATAACCGACTATGCCGCGAGGACGCTGAACGACGTGGTCTACGTCACCCCACCTAAGGTGAATGGCCCTGTTGCGCAGATGAAATCAATGGGGACGGTGGAGTCGATCAAAGCGGTCTCGGAGATCTATTCGCCCATCTCCGGCACGGTGACGAAGGTCAACATCGCTTTGGACAACCACCCCGAACTCGTCAACAAGTCCCCCTACGACGAGGGGTGGCTGGTCGAGGTGAAACCCTCGAACCTCGCTTCGGAGCGCAACGCCCTCATGGACGCAAGGGCCTACGCCGACTATTTGGGCGCCCTTCTTAAGAAGTAGCAAAAGTACGCTTAAAATAGCCCTGAGAGGGTCTCATTCTAGATTTGGGCATATTTGACACCCTAAGGTCCTCTCTGAAGCGACCTGAGGTATCACGCAGGGCACTGATGACTTCCATGGTGCTCTCGATTGTGTTCACCATAGCTGTCCTCATCCGGGCCTACGCGGCCAGGTACGGGTTCTACCTGAACGAGTTCGACCCCTACTACGACTATTACGCCGCCCAGCACATCGTGACCCTGGCTCAGCAGCAGGGGCTCTACGCTGCCCTGTTCGCGAACCCGTCCAACTGCGGGCCAACGGTTTACACGGCCTGCCACAACATGCAGGGGTACTTCTTCTGGCACGACATCAACACCTGGTTCCCGGTGGGGAGGAACGTCGCCCAGACTTCACAGGGAGGGCTGCAGCTGGCCGGGGCGCTCTCCTTCCTGATCGTCCACAACGTCTTCGGGGTCCAGATAACACTGTACGACTGGCTTGTCATCCTTCCAGTCTTCCTAGGGAGCATCACCGCCGTCCTGTTCTATTTCCTCGTAAGGAAGATTGCCGGTGACGCAGCGGGCCTCTTCGCCGCCTTGATCTTCGCCGTCTCGCCGCCGCTCATCGAAAGAGGGAACCTTGGCTGGTTCAAGTCGGAGCCACTGGCGATATTGCTCTTCGTCGCCGCAAGCTACCTGATGCTCACCGTCTTTGACAAGGAAAGGGTGTTGCGAGGGAGAATTCTCCGCGCGCTCCTCGGAGGCCTACTGATTGGCTATGCGAACACCGCCTGGGGCGGAGGCGACTACTTCAGCGCAGCCTTCGGACTGATCTTCCTGCTGATTCCCTTCCTCAACCTCGACCTCATGGGCCTGACGCCTGCGATAATCACATTCACAGCGTCCACGCTTTTCATGAGCGCGATATTTCCGAGGCCAGGCGTCGAGATTGTTACCAACCCTGTGGGCCTCGTGCTCATAGGAGGCACCCTCTTCGTCATCATAGCCCAGTGGGCCAAGACCTGGGCCAAGCCGACTGAATACAGGGCCACCCTGTTCAAGTTCCTCTTCGGCTTCGCTGTCGCCGGCCTCGCCCTGCTCAGTTTCGGGCTCGTCGGTGGCCTCACGCTGAGGTACATCTCCGCCATAGCTCCCTGGGCCAGGTCGGGGAACCCTCTGGTCCAGTCGGTGGCCGAGCACTTTGTCCCCACGGGAGCTGACTACTTCACGGCCTACGCCATCCTGCTCTCCTTCGGCATGGCCGGCGCCATCGTCGCCTTCAGGCGCAGGGGGATTTCGATGATCTACGCCCTTGTGTTCGGGCTTACGGGGCTCTACTTCTCGGCAGCCTTCTCCCGTCTTCTGGTCTATTCTTCCATAGCGCTCGGCCTCCTCGCGGGGATTGGTTTCGCCGAGCTGGCCTACGCCATTGTGAAGCCAGGCACAACGGCCCTCGTCAAGAAGAAGCAGCAGGCGCCCAGCTCCAGGAACGAGATGAAGGTGGTCTTCTCGGTGGCCGTGATAGCCTTGCTCGTCCTCCCCGCCGGCTCCTACTGGATCCCTAACCCGATTCAGTGCACCGCCTCCGGCCAGCTCTTCTGCGACAACAGCCCTGCGGACACGGCCGTGAGCCTCGCCAACGGCGCGACGATTTACACTCGCAACGCCTTCAGCGACTGGATACAGACTCTGCAGTGGGTCAGGCAGGCCACGCCCAGCAACGCGGTGATCATCTCTTGGTGGGACTATGGATACTGGTTCACGGTTATGGGCAACAGGACGACGCTGGTGGACAACGCCACGCTCAACAGCACCCGGATTCAACAGGTGGGGGACCTACTGATGAGCAATGCCAACCAGTCCGCGGCCATGGCCAGGAGCATGACCGAGTACAGGGCTCCGAATGGCACACTGGTCAGTAGGCCAACCTATGTCGCGATATTCATCACAGGCAGCATATTCCCCGTCCAGACAAGCACCGGGAGCACACAGTACTTCGTCCTGCAGGTGCCCAGCGGCGGAGGCTTCACGGCCGGGGGCGGGGACGAGAGCAAGAAGCAGTGGTTCATACGGATAGGCAACCTCACCGAGTCAACGTACTTGGAGTGCCCTGGGCTCAGCGCCAACGAGCAGACCTCGGCAGGGCAGCCGTGCAGCAGTGTCGACGACTTCAACCTGACCCCCTACGCCGCTGACAGCACTCTCTTTGGTCAGCTCCTACCGTTCAGGCTGGCCGGCTACCTCTACACCAGCGGCAGCGGGACGAGCGCGAGCGTCCAGTTCAGCCCGACCTACACGACCGGGACCAGTGGCGCCCCGCCCATCCAGGCCTTCACATATCCGGGGAGCTTCGTCTACCCGTCCAACAGCACAGGACCCTTCAGGCTGGCTTATGTTTCGCCTAGCTTCAACGCTGCGGTGCAAGGGTCTTCCCCTTGTCCCGGGAACACCAACCTGCAGTGCTTCAACACTATTCTGCTCTATCAGCTAGTGCCCTGATCAGGCGTCTGGTAAGCAAGCGGGCTCCGATACCTGGCGTACTTGTCGTCAGGCGAATACCTCGCTGGGTGAACAGTCACGGTCTTCCCCCCGCAACTGGGACATTTGTCGGCGAGGGTGTACCTGCCGCACTGACTGCACTTCAGCATCAGGCTCTTCACGACGAGCCGCCGTACTTCCTTGAAATCTCGCGCTTGAAGCTGAAGGCGTCGTGCTTCCCCACGCCGTCCTTGATCTTCTCCAGGACGGAATCCATCGCCTTCTCAGCCTGCTTGTAGTCGTCCGCAGTGATTCTCACCCTGTACCTCGGCGCGCCAGCGTAGGAGATGTGCACTTCTGCCAGCGGAGCTTCGGCCGCCGCGAGCAGAGTCTTCTTGACCTGCTCTATCCCATCGGGGGACCTCGAGGAAACCTCGACCAGGGCCCCGACCTCGTACTTGGGGGGCACGATCTTCTCGGCAGAAATCTCTGCTATGACCTTCGCTTCCTTGTCCGGGAGCCCTGTGGGTGCCAGCCCCTTCTCGCCCTTCCTGGCGGCCGTCTCCAGTGCCGCGTAGAGAGTGCCGAACTCCTCCTCCAGCTTCTTCCTAATCGCCTTCGCCCGAAGATCGTCAAATCCGACCTTGTTCTTCACCGCGTCGATGATGGCGAGCGCCCTCTCCTCCCTCTTCCACTCGATGACCTTAGCGCGCCTCTCCTCGTTGGTGACCTGTCTTAGCGAAAGGTCGATCTCCCGCCTCATCCTGTTGATCCTGATGACCTTCAGTATGAGCTTCTGAGAGACCTTCGCCACCCTGTCTATATTCCGGACCCATCCGGTGGATATCTCCGACACATGGAGGAACCCGTTGGTCCCGTCGTACTGGTCCAGGTTGACGTAGATGCCGTGAGAGGTGATCTCTCTCACTGTGCATACGACGACCTCTCCCGGCTCGGGGAGCGGGTTTTCTGCGCTCAACCTTGATGCATCGCTTTCACGTGGTATATGGCGTTTAGCCCAGATGCTTCACAACGGTCGCCAGGACGATCGATTTGCCCCCTTTGCTTTCGGCGAGCTTGCGGCCACAGCCGCGGCACCCGATGTCCTTCGCGGAGTTAGAGAAGAGCACCCTCTCCTCGCCGCAGTCGGGGCATTTGACAAGCAGGAAAGCACTTCTCGTCTTGGGGATCGGCTCCCTGTCGCGCTTCATGCCGCGATCTCCGCCTTCCTGAGTCTAATACCATCCCGCATGATCTCGCGGTTGCATTCCTTGCATTTCAATCTCAGGGTCGCCTTCTTGGTGGTCTTCGCGGTCCTGATCAGCTCTGGGAACTTCTGGCCGCCATATCCACGCTTTCTGCCTGCCTGTCTTCGGGCACCCCAGGAACCGGCCCGCTCCTTACCTCTCTTGTAGAGGGCGACAGAGTGTATCGTATGTTTCCCACACCATGGGCAGTTCGTGCGAATCTCCTTTGGGAATTTCACTGTCTCACCGAAGCGGATTGCCCCCGCTTTCACTCGTGCATTTAAGCTTGGCCTAGTTGCCGCATCTCATTGCGGCCTTTCATCCGCCTTACGACCAAGTAGGAGAGCAGCATCAGGGAGACGAAGATGCTGACGGCCAGCGGCTGCAATGGGAACGCGGGTATCCCCGAAGTCGACGATGTGCCGGTCATCGCGGAGCCGGTTGAGGTCGTTTCTGTGCCCGTCGAGCTGGAGGTCGTCGCCGAGGTGCTGTTGGCCAGGGAGCTCTCGATGACGGAAAGGGCGTAGCTCCCCGAAGCGGCGCCCAGGTAGTCGTAGTTTGGTGTGCCCACCGATAACTTCGCATCTCCGCTTCCAAGATACGTCACTCGGACATTGTCGGCCGACTCTGCAGTGTCTCCGCCGAAGCTGAAGTAAGATGGGAACGCCTCCACCCTGCTGCTGGTGCCGTTGGCGTAGTACAGCCCGAGTGCGGCCGAGAGTTGGGTGAAGCTGGTCGCTTCGCCTCCGCCCTCTCCCCCGAAGACAAGCTCGGTGTCGTAGAAGGTCTCAAGGGGCGTGGTGTAGTTCCCTGCTGTGAAAAAGTAGGCATCCTCGGCTGCCGGGTCGTGGATGGTGACGTTGTCGAACCAGTAGGTTCCAGGCCTCTGTCCCATTGTGATACCGGTCATCCTCGCTCCAAACTGGACAAGGACTCCTGTCCCCGGCTCTGTGGTGGCGTTCATCAGCAACACAACCCCGAGAGGCAGCGAATAGGTGGAGTTGGTCTCGCCAAAGGCGTAGAAATACTGCGTCTGCCCGTTCTGCTGAAACGTGGAAACTGAGCCACCTCCTCCTTCAGACGTAACCGAATCGTTCGATAGGAAACCACTCGCGCTGTAATTCCAGACGTTGTCGCCCAGGGCGACCTGGGACGCGGCGGTGACGAAATCAGGAGTGTTCTGGCACCAATAGACTTGGTTCCCGCCCCCCCTTTCCCTAATGACGAGCACTGAGTTCAGCTGCAGCGTGGCCCCCGAAGGGTTCTGTCCCGCAGACTCTGCAGTGGAATTGTAGGCGCTTATCGAAGCGATGGATGCGACCCCGGCAACATCCGTGGAGGCAACGGCGTAGGGCGTGTCTACCCCAGATTGATTTGTGAGGCCGTAGGACGCGATTCCCGACGGCTCCGGTTGAGGGAGGGGACCGAAACCGAACGGGTTGTTCGGTAAGATGCTAAGGTCCAAGGTCGCATTGGCCGTCTTCCCAAAGGCATAGACGAGCACGTCGTAGGAGCCTGTCGACACGCGCAGAGCCCGGGTGCTTTCCGTCCCGTTCTGGTAGGTTATCGAGTTGGACACCGGGCCGTTGCTGCCGTTGAAGTCCTGGAACTGGGCCGAAGTCATGAACGCCGTCGAAACACTCGTGTTGGATATTAGCGAGTAGTGGACGACAGTGCTGTTCACAAATGCGTAAACGGGGAAATACGTGAAGTAGCCAGAAGAGAGGATGAAGGGAAGCTGGGTGGTGGGGGAAGCAGGGCTGAACTTCTGGCCTATGTGGCCGGGAGCCTGGAAAAGGAGGGGTAGCAGGAGCAGGCAGAACAGGCGACCCCGGTCACTTGTCACGTTTTCCACAACGCTCGCGTCGGTTTGAAATACTTGCGGATTCCCAGTATGTCTAGTCGCTCACGCGGGGCGCCAAGAAGTACCAGAGCTTGGCTCCCTGGTCGTTCAGTTTCATCTCGAGCCTGACCGGCTTCTTCGTGCTGAACTCCAGCTGGACTGTGTCGGTCACTCCGCCCAAAGCCTTCAGTATCCCGGAAACATAATCGATGGAGTAAGTCGCCTTGCTGTCGGCGCCGACATTGAGCTCCAGTATGTCTGCATCGTTCTTCGCCAGACCGATTTCCGCCTTCCCGACATCCGACTTACCCGAGAAGGTCAGCCTGTCCTTTGACGCGACGATGGTGACCTGGTCCGACACGACGGAGATGTCGCCGAGGACCTTCTCCAGGATCGTCTTCGTTAGAGTGGCCTTGGTGTCGAACTCCAGCTTGGGCAGTGGGGCTGCCCCCGCAGTGCTTTCAATCAGGTGGATGGTGAACTCGCGCTTGTAGCCGTTGCTCAGCTTGACTGCGATGGCGTCCTCCTCTGTGCTCGAGATCTCGACGCTGTCTTTGGAGTCTGACCTCCCGACGAGCTTGACCAAATCCTCGACCCTGACGCTGAACTTGAACGGCTTGTCGCATTCAAAGGAGGAGAAACTCGAATTAGGCAATGACAGGTCGACAAGTGCCACGTGCGACGGGTCCATTGCCCTAAAGGTCAGGGCCTCGCTGTTCGCCTCGAATGTCGCTTCCTCGACGAGAGTCTTTACCGCTGCGGCTATTGCTTTCCATTCATTGGCGGTCGCTGTCTTTGCCAGAAACATCTCTGCGAGTCCTTGTTACAGGCTCGCCGAAGTCGGATAATAAGCCTTGGCTGGGAAAAAGCCCGTTTGAAACGGCTCTGTTGAAACTGCATTACTTTACCACCACGCTCCGAGGTTCTTCGTGAGCTGGCCCATCACTCCCGCAGGGGGCTCGAACCTCAGCGTGTACACCCTGCCACTGGGGTCGGGAGTCAGGCTGGCCAGGGTGGAGTGAACGTTCGCCAGGAACCTCATCACCGCCTCGGGGTCGCTCCTCCACCTCCTCTCCACCAGCTTGACCTCACTCCTTCTATGAAATGAGGGAGGTATTTCGAGCATAGAATTCAGCATCGACCTGGCGCGGACCTCATCATTGCTCATTATGCCGACTGTGAAGCTTCGGGGGTCATCATTTCCCGGCTTGCTTTCCGAGTTCGCCACGACGTGCCCGTACAGCAGGACTCCATCCTGCGGGTCGAACTTTCGGACCATCAAATAGCACTGCGGGGCCCCGCCATCATCTTCCCGCTGCGGAAGGTACCAGAACCTGAACCTATCCACCAGCGGGTTCCATTCGCCTCTCGCCAGGTGGCCGAGGTCGATGTCGACTGGAGAGAATGGGACCCCCACCACCAGGGAGTACACCTTTGCCCCATTCTGCGAAAAGTAGGCCTCTAGTGGGACCCTCAAGCCAAGGAGTAGTAGGCCGCCGCTCTTAACGACCAATGTACGGGGGATTACTTATCTGCCCGAGGCCTGGGGAACGGGTTCAAAATGAACGACGGAACGAAGGCCTGGCTCAGAGCCGCCTATCGCGAATTCTACTTCCGAGGAGGGGAAAGAATCGAGTTCCCCGACAACGTCGCGTCCCGAGAGTTCGGCTACATCCCTTTCGGGGGCGGGATGGTGAGGCACCTATCCTTCAAGAGCAAGGGAGAGGCGCAGGCTGAGATACTCAAGCAGTCTCCTTCCTCGGTTTACTGTTCCAACGCACGCTACGAATACCCTGCGCGGCCCATCGACGAGAAAGGGTGGATGGGCGCAGAGCTGATCTTCGACATAGACGCGACCGACATCCCAACCACCTGCAAGAGGGGCCACGACCTCTGGTATTGCGAGAAGTGCCACGCGTCGGGCAAGCTCCCAAGGCCGGAGAAGTGCACGAAGTGCGGGGGACCCCCCGCCGAGTTCCACGGCACCTGCGAGACCTGCCTCGATGCCGCCAAGGAACACGCCAAGCGAGTCGTAGGCTTCCTTACGAAGGATTTCGGAGTAGATACTGGCGCGATCAGGGTCTACTTCTCCGGCAACAGGGGGTACCACATCCACGTATTCGACGGGAGGTTCGAGTCGCTGGATTCTGCAGCCAGAGGAGAAATCGCCGAGTACATGATAGGCTCATCCCTGCCTCCGAGCAACACCATCGCTGCTTCCATCCGCCACCAGCGCCAGACTGGCCCGCAGGGGGCAGGCTGGACAAGACGAATCACAAAGTACGTCGACGAGCGGCGACAGAGCTACAGCGGCACTCTGCAGAAGCTCGTTTCGGAAGGAATAGCATCCAGCAGGGCCCTGGTCGACTCCTCGGTGACAACCGACATACACCGCGTCTTCAGGCTGGCAGGGACGTTGCACGGAAACACAGGCATGTGCAAGATGCGGGTCGAGAACATCGAGAAGTTCGACCCTCAGAACGACCCCGTTGTCCTGAGCTCCAAGCCAGTCACCATCAAGGTCGAATTCTACCCGCGTTTCAGACTCAAGCACCAAGACTTCGGCCCATACACGAAACCGGAAACGGTCGGGCTGCCAACGTTTGCGGCGGTCTCGATATTAACGAGGGGTCTGGGGGAGGTCGTGTAAATGGCTGAAACCACCCTTGAATACTTGAGGAGGAGGCTCGATTCCGAGAGCCAATCGGGGGACCTGCTCCCGCTCCCGAGCGATTTCTACTCGAGCCTCTCCGCCTACAGCCAGAAGCTGAAACGGTCGGCAACCTCCGGTGCGTCGGAGGTCTCGCAGCGCCTGATTGTCACCCAGTCAAGGATGATCGAGTCCATGGTCACGCAGCTACTGAAACTCAGGACCCGCAAGGCGATGCAGCAGAACGCCCTCCTTCAACTGCTCCCCGAGGAGAGGTACGTCTGCTCCGCGGAACAGAAATTCCAGAGGCGTTTTCAGACCATGGTAGATGCGGTCGCAGGCGGGCAGCCATCTTTCGTAGAGTTCGCGCATCAGCGCGAGTCCCAGCGGAACATCACGGTCAGGTTCGTCAAGCAGGTCAACGAGCTGGTGGGTCTCGACATGAGGCGCTACGGCCCGTTCGAGGTCGACGACGTCGCTTCGATTCCAGCGGCGAGTGCGGACATCCTTATCGCAGGTGGAGATGCCATAGAAGTGCACACGAGAGACGACGTCTGACCCGCTGGCCGACTAACGTTATGTAAGCACCGAAAGTGCACTGACTATTTATTCGAACCAGGCCTTCGTTCGCCTGTCGAAAGATGAACAGCACAATCGAAGTCGAGGGCCTGACGAAGACCTTCTCACCTGAGAATAGGGCCGTCGATGCGGTATCATTCAAGGTGGGAGAGGGCGAAGTCTTCAGCCTCCTCGGCCCGAACGGGGCGGGCAAGACTACAACAATACGGATGCTTACGACGGTCACTTCGATAACCGAAGGAAAGGCGATGGTCGGAGGGTACGACGTCAGGGAGGATCCAGGCGCGGTGCGGGGTCTCATCGGGGTTGTACCCCAGGAAGTGACCCTAGACAACGAGCTGAAGGGGATGGAGAACCTCCTGCTGACAGCGAAGCTTCACCGCGTCCCCGACCAAACAGCGAAGTCGAAGGCCCGAGACCTTCTTCGCCTGGTTGAGCTCGAAGATTCGGCCGATAGGCGGGTCGGGACCTACTCGGGAGGGATGAAGAGGCGCCTGCAGCTTGTGACCGCACTGATCCACAACCCGCGCGTGCTCTTTCTAGACGAACCCACGGTCGGCCTGGACATCCAGACACGCACCAAGATCTGGGACTACATCGGGCACCTAAACAGGGACCAGGGCCTCACAATTCTCATGACGACCCACTACCTGGAGGAGGCTGACAAGCTGTCAGACATAGTAGCAATCATGGACCACGGCGTCATCAAGGTCTCCGGGTCTCCTTCCGACCTCAAGGAGAGCCTTCACGGGGACGTCCTGACCGTCGCCGTCGAAGATGGAGGCGAGGACCTGACGCGCTTCCTCAGGTCTGTCCCCAGCGTGACCGAGGTCACCCATGTCGACCATTCCTACCGGCTGAAGCTTCCTAAGGTGGAATCCGCCCTTCCCGCCATCATAGCTAGCATAGCTTCCAGAAACCTGAGGATCACCGAGACTTCTTTCTCCAAGCCGACGCTCGACCAGGTCTTCCTCGAAGTAACCGGAAGGTCGATGCGCGACGCCCAAGAAGCCAACGGCCACTCTTCCAACGGAGGGAGCTACGCCGCAGCCCACAGGAGCGAGGCGAAATGATAGTCGAATCACTGGCGCTGGGCAAGAGGTCGCTAACCAAGTGGGCCAGGAATCCATTCGCGGTGATAGCCACTTCCCTGCAGGCGCTCTTCTGGCTTGCCCTGTTCGGGAATTCGTTTAGCCCTGCAAACGCCTTCACATCCACCGCGGGAGGTTCCCTGGGGGCTCTCCAGCAGGCCTTCAGCGGCGCCCCCAACTACATCACATTCCTCACGCCCGGGGTCGTAGGGATCGTCGCCCTTGTGGGGATGAGCTTCCAGGGGGTCGACCTCGTCTTCGACAGAATCACCGGTTACATCGACCTGCTCAGGGCCTTCCCGATACCTAGGACTTCCATATACTTCGGCGGCGTCGTCCAGAACATCGGCAAGGGGATGGTCGCCGCCCCGATAGCCTTCCTCCTGGCACTTGTCGTCCCCAACGGCCTTCGCCTTGCTGATGGTTTCGGTGTCATCAACGTGATAGGAGTCCTCGCAACCATGGCTGTTCTGACCACAGTGTTCTCGATGTTCTTCACCGGGCTGGCGATGTCCGTCAAGAGCACTGACAGCTTCTTCGGGGCGATTAATTTCCTGACCTTCCCGATAATGTTCGCGAGCACGGCGTTCTTCCCCCTGAGCTTCTTCCCAGCCTGGCTGAAACCCATCGCTCAGGCAAACCCTATCTCACTTGCGTGCGATGCCATGAGGCTGCTCTTGGTCAACGGGAGTCTATCTGTATCGCAGGCCTCGGCCTTCCTCTGGGACTGGGCAGGCCTATTGGTCTACGGGGTCGTCTTCGCGGCACTTGGAATCACCATGGCGAGGAACGCCCTGAGGGCAAGGTAGGGCGATATGACCGACTTCACGGTCAAATCAGGTACCACCGCCAGACTGGGGAAGGTCGACGGGGAGCTCAGGGTCGGACGCAACGCACGGATCGAGGCAGAGTCTGGCCGGAAGGTCGTCGTGGCTGGGGGAGCCCACTTCGAGGGCCCGGTCACCATTGACTGCGATTTCGAATGCGCGTCGATGAGGGTCGAAGGGAGAGGGTTCGGGCCGGGCGGGGATGTCGTGGTCAAAGGAAGCTTGCAGGTGCGCGGAGACCTGGAGATTGACGCAGCGACCGAGGTCCAGGGCGACATCTCGGCGGGGAAGGTAGACATCGGGGGCCACCTGAAGTCGGGGAGCATCAGCTCGAAGGGGGTACGGGTGGGGGGTCACATGGAGGTAAGGGGAGAGCTCAGGGCGGAGGACGTGGATGTCGGGGGGCACCTTACCGTGGAGAAACAGGTGGAGATCGCCAACCTGAGGGTCGGCGGCCATGCCGAAGTCGCGGGAGGGACGATCAAGGGGGAGATTAGGGTCAGGGGCCACTTCAAGACGGCTGGCAAACTGAACTATGGGACCATCCAGGTGTTCGGGCAGCTCAGGCTTCCAAGCGGATGCAGAGGGGAGCGGCTCGTCGCGCTTGGAAAGGTCGAATGCGACGGAGACACCTATGCCAAGACTTTCGAAGTCAACGGAGCTGCCAGCATCAGGGGAAACTGTTCCGCCGAGACGCTCAGGACCAAGGGGAAGCTCGACGTGGACGGCTCGCTCAAGGCCTCCGAGCGGCTGGAGGTCCTCGGCTCCATCGAGGTTAGAGAGGAGGTCGAGTGCGGACAGCTCGCCTCCGCCGGGAGACTGAAGGCTGAGAGAGTCCAGGTGAAAGGTAACGCCGAGGTTGCGGGGCAGGCCTGGACCGCCAGCGGGCTGAAAGCGAGGGAGGTCTCCGTCGGCACCGGCTCCAGGGTCAACGGGCCCATAATAGCCGAGAAGGTCGACGTGGGCAAGGGGGTTGACACGGGAGGGTTCTGGGCCCAGGCCTCGGGATGGAGGTCCATCGGGGGGATGACGAGGGTCGACGACGTCTACGGCAACGAAGTCATGATCGAAAGGTACTCGCAGGCAAAGAGGGTTTACGGGGAGAAGGTCAGGATGCAGCCCGGCAGCATGGCCGACGAAGTTGGATACACCCGTGAAGCCGACATATCTGACGGTGTCCATCTCGGAAGGCCCCTGCGGAAGTTGGACAGGCTCCCCGGAGCCCCACCGTAGGAGAGGAGGAGTCAGGAGTAGCCTCCGATGGGCCGCAGGGACACCAAGCGCTCGAAGGTCGACATCTATGCAGCGATTCTTGAGGTCATCAGCCACTACCCCGAGGGAGCTCGGATCACGAAGCTATCCTACGGCGTAGGAGTTCCCGTGGACAGGCTCAAAGTGCAGGTGGAAAGGCTCTGCGCCTACGGCCTGGCGCGAAAGTCATCCGATGAGTACGGTGTCACCTACGGAGTCACTCCCAGGGGGCTGGAGTTCCTCGACACCTTCTCGAAGATGAAGGGCTTCCTAGAGGAGTTTGGAGAAAAAGGTCCAGCCTAACTGTATGATCGCCAGGTGTGGTTGCACTTCACGCACCTGTAGAATTGGGTCGGGGGCTCGTCCCCGCTCCTCGTCTGCAGGAACCACCAGAAGGCTTCGGTGTTGCCGCACTTCGGGCAGTCGATCTTCGTCGTCGGAAGCGAATTGAGCTTCGCCTCTTTGTCCCCTACCACCTTGATCTGCGGGGTGTTAGAGAGCTCCTCCTCCGTCTTCTGCATGACCGTGTTCCCTTCTTTCTTCGAGTAGCCGCAGTTCTCGCAGATGTAGGTTACCGAAACTTCGCGGGCACCCTTTACCTGCTTCAGCTTAAGGCGCGTGCCGCACTTCGGGCAGAACTTCAGCTGGAAGCACCGCCGAGGGCCTTCCTCACGCCTTCGAAGAGCTCCTGGGTAGTCTCCATGGCGCGTTCGACGCTGTTGGCGAACGCCTTCTCGGGCTTGATGCGCTGGGCCCTGACTTTGAGGACAAGCTTCTTGATGAGAGGGTGCGGCGGAAGCACTCCCGCAAAGGTCACACTTTTCTCCTCGAGTAGCTCGTGATGGACGATTTCAGCCAGCGAGTAGTCCTCCCCAGTGATCTCCACCGTGAGGCCCTTCTCATCTTCGCTGGTCGTTTGAACTTGCAATTTGTCTGACCGCCCCTCGGTTTCTTGTTAATAAGCTGAACGCAGGATTCGTTTCAAGCAGAAGGATTTTTCGAGGCTACGGCTCTATGGGTGTCTGGCCGAAGTCTCTGGCCAGCTTCCTGTCCTCGACGTTCCCGCACTCGTCACACTTCGCCCGTGTGGCGCTCCCTCGAGCGAGCGGTCGGCCGCAGTTCCCGCACATCGCTGACACCACGCCCATGTCGGGCTCCTCGATGGTCAGATGGATTATCCCGTTGAGCAGACTGAAGACCCTTGCCCTGACTACGTCGCCCTGCTTTACCGGGGTGGTCCTCCTCTGCCCCCTCCCTCCGCCCGAGAGCCCCCTGAGAGACAGCATCCCAGAGAAGTCCTTGTACGTCGGCTTCCCGTTGAGGAAGTAGATGTGTAGGTTGGCAGAGTTGGCTTGCACTGTCTCGACCTGGCCTGTGACCCAGGAGTCCACCTGGATGATTTCGGGTTGTACGGCTGGTTTCACTGAAATCTCCATGCTCTTGGGGTCCTTGACGACCTCACCTACCGTGAGAGCCCTGATGAGCCCTCCGGCGTCATAGGTGTGCTTGCCCGGTAGGAACTCCTCCGACACAGCGAGCTTGTCCCCGGGCAGGACCCCGTTCGCCTTGTGTTTCGTTTCTTTCATTTCTTGATCAACCCCACCGTGAGCTCAATCCACTTCGCGCGTTCAAGGAACTCCCCCGGCTCCCTCCCCTCCATAAGTGCAACTAATGCGTCCGCCTGGGGGATGGAGAGCACAGGCCGGTCGAAGTTGAAGCCGTCTATGGATATCCTCGGGCACGCCGTCTGGACGAACGCTTCGATTTCCCTGTGGGGTGCAAGCCTCTCGGCAGTGACATCTCTCATGGCGAGCTCGATTACCTTCCTGCCGTTCATCTCGAGCCGCTTCGATATCCAGTTGCTTCTCGGGAGCTGCTTCTGTCCCTCCTTGAGCCCAGTGATGACCCCAAAGACCCGGGCGTCCAGCGCCTTGTAGACTGCCAGAACGGCCCTCTTCCGCCTTCCATCCGCAGCCGACTGCATGTCGGTCACCTCGTTCATGTACGGATCCAGCATGAATGTGGGCTTGCCAGTCGCCAGGGCGAGCCCTAAGGCGTGGAACTCGCTCTCTCCCAGCATCGCGAACGCGTCCACCTGCTCCCTCACAGGGAACGAGGTCGAGAAGTCGCACCCGAACACCTGGCCTTCGAGCATGAGGTTGTTCCTCTTCCCGATGACGACCTTGAACCCCTTTGACTCCAACTTCTCTTTGACGGGCTTCAGCTGATGAAGGTGCTGGCTGAAAGTCGCCAGCCCGATAGTCTTGAAGGGTGACAGGACTTTCGCGGCCGTCTCGACAACTTCGTCGAACTCGACGTCGTCGACAGCGTCAACCAAGTATGTGAAGTCCCCCACCTCGGTCACCGCCGCGTTGTGTCCAATATGCAGGGCTAGGTCGGCCTGGAGCCTGGGCACATCATCGTCGACCGTGTCGCAGATTCCGAAGCAGCTGTCCCCTGAAAGGATGCTCTTCACACCGTACTTCTCCTTCACCCTCTCCATCAGCTCCTTCGTCTGGCGAAGCAGCCCACCGGGCGCGTTGACGAGGATTACCTTCGGCCGCTTGGCCTCGATAATCTGGAATACTCTTGTTTCATCTATCTTGACAGTCATCGGGTTAACCTCAGTGTTCCTCGGTCTTCAGAACACGCTTCCTTGAGCCCGATATATACTTCTGGGAACGGAAGGCGCCTCTACGGGGCAGGCGCGGCGCCGCTCTCAGGGTTCCCCCATTGAGGCTTGACGTCCTTCAGCCGCAGAGCGAGCACGAAGCCCAGCACTCCGAGCAGCGAAGCGGCAACCATCGCGACCTGGAACCCTGCCACGACCCCTGCCGCTGTGGATGGCGGGTCGAAGGCGCTCCCGACTGTCAGGAGCACTGCGAGTCCAACAGGGAATCCGACCCGGAACGACGTGTTCACCACTCCGGCCGCCAGTCCCTCTTCCCCATGCTTGGTCCCTGCCACCGCCGCTATGTTCACAGCCGTGAATCCGATGCTGGCCCCCAGCGCCCAGACCATCAGACCTGGGATCAGGGTGAAGGCGCTTCCCGTGGGCGACATCGGGGTGAGCACGAGCGTCCCCAGGGCGATGAACGCGGACGAAATCATGATCGTCTTCCTGGGTCCAAGGCGGTTGACCATACGCGAGGCTCCCCAGCCTCCGACGATGAAGAAGATCAGGGCCGGGGGAAGGGTCAAGAGCCCAGAGTCAAGGGCCGAATAGCCTAGGATGTTCTGGAAGTAAAGGGGGACAATGAACCCGATTCCTCCGACGACCGACGTCAGGACAAGGGCGGTGGCATTGGCAGTGAGGACGGACCCTCGCCTTATGAATGACAGCGGCATGAGCGGTGCCTTCGACCTGGATTCAATCACCAGGAACCCGGCCAGCAGCGCAACGGAGAGCAGCAGTGGTGCCACGGTCAACAGTGAACCGAATCCGACACCCGCCGCGTTAGTCAGCCCGTATACCAGCAGAATCGTTCCTGAAGTGACAGTGAGAGCGCCGGGAACGTCCAGATGCGTATTCTGGAGCCACCCCTTGCCCACGGGCAGGTACTTCTGGCTAAGAATCAAAGCGGCAACCCCGATGGGTACGTTCACGAACATCACCCATCTCCAACCGAGGAAGGTGGTGAGGACTCCCCCCGCCAGGGCTCCGGCCGCGAATCCCCCAGAGAGGATCGCTGTGATGTAGCCGAACGCCTTGTTCCTCTCGGGTCCCTCAGCGAAGAGCCCGATGAAGATCGCAAAGGCGGTGACCGTCGTCATGGCGGCCCCGACTCCCTGCGCCAGTCTCGAGACGATCAGAGACAGGAGTGACGGCGCAAGGCCTCCAGTAAAGGACGCCACGGTGAAAAGGACAAGACCGACCCCGAAAATCCTCTTCTGGCCGAAGACGTCCCCCGCCCTGCCCATCAGCATCAGGGTGCCTGCAAGAGTGATCGTGTATGCCCCGTAAATCCACTGACTATCTGCGATCGAGGCGGCGAACTCCGTCCTGATGGTCGGGAGTGCTACAGTGACTATCGAGGCGTCGATAATGTCCATGAAGTACGCGGCGATGACAATCAGGAAGATCAGCCTGACGTGGGAAACGGACCATGCAGCAACATCAGAAGATTCTTGCAACTTCTACACTCTGGCCTAATACTTCACTGTACTTGTTGACTCGGAACGGCCGGACTCCATCACATCTATAGTCATAGCTGGAGGAATCCTATGCCTGGGCCACAGCCGGCTCAGGCTCGACCACGGCGTGCTCGAGCTTCACGATCTCCATCCTCGTCTTCATGGGGAGCTTCGTCGAGGCGGCCTTCATGGCTTCCTTCCCCTTCTCGTAATTCTCAGCCTTGAGGCTCAGCTCGAGGACAGTGTCCCCTATGTTGACCCTTGCGGCCAGGCCGATGGGCTTTCCGAACGCCTTGCGCATCCCTTCCTGAAGCCTGTCGGCACCCGCAGTGGCGATCATCTTATTCTCGCGGAGGACTAAATGAGGATAGGTCACCACCTTGAGGTAGAAGTTCTCCTCTCCGATGAGCGTGACCTTCTTGCTCGCCGCGACCCTCGCAGCCTCGAGCGCGTTGTGCCTGATCTGGACCCTTCCCTCAGAAATCAGTTTGAACATATAGTCGTAGTCTGCCCTGTACTTGCCAGTGGTGAAACGGGCCACCTTCGGGTTGGGCGCGCCAGGGGCGAACTTCTTGTTGTAGAACATCCCTTTGTGCTCTCTGTAGTTTTTTCCATGCACTTTGAATCGCTTCGAAGCGCCGCGCTTTCGACATCCCTAATTAAGTTTCACGAGACTATGCGATGTTACAGCTCGAACTTTGCCGTCCGCTTCTCGCCCTTCCCTCTTCCCTCCGGTGGCTTGAACTTCCAGCCCAGGAGCCGTCCCACTTCCTCCTCTGTCCGGGCCCTCACGAGCTTCGGCGGTTCGTCACGGGTCCAGAGCCCTCGGGAGTTGATCACCATCCCCCTGTCCCTGGCCTTGATTGTCATGCCGATGGTGTGCCCCTTTGGCCCTGTGGCCCACATCTGAGTGACCCCCCAGGCGTCTTCGGTGAGGCAGAGGAACAGGTTGACCTGCACGCCCCGGTAGATGAAATTCGAGATGGTTTCCCCGAATGATGTCACTCTCCCTCCGATCTCCTCCACGCGCTTCGACACCCTGTCCTTCCAGACCACGAAATTCTTTCCCTTCGGAATCACGGCGAAGTCGACGTCATGGACGATGGGCTCCTTCCTCCTAATACTCCCGGCCAACAGGCACTTCCTGTAGAGGTACTTTGTCTTGACCTCGAAGTCCAGGGCTACCTTCCTCGCATCCTCGAGCCTGATGTCCTTCTTGAACGACAAAACTAGGCCAGCTGGGATTCCAGACATTCATCAGGAGTCTTGTCGTGCCTTATCCTGAGTATGAACGGCGCTCTGAGTTTCCTGTCCCTGGTGACCTCCTGGTAGCGCACCTCCACCACCGTTCCTTTCTTCACCTTGCGCGGGTCGACCTTCTCCACCGTAGATCCTACGTTTCCTAGCTCCACTACCTGCCCGTTGTCGTCGTAGACAGCGACAGACCAGGACCTAGGGACCCCCGTGCTCCTGAGCTCCTTCGTCTCAACTATGCCAGTCACGAACACGTCCACGGTGTCGAACCTCTTCAGCTTGAGCCAGGTGCCCGGCTGCCCGTAGGTCGATTCCGGGTTCTTCACCATCACCCCCTCCCGCCCCTGCTTGACGGTTGCTTCCCTCATTTCCATGATCTTCTCGGCGGTCCTGGCCATGGTGTAGGAGACTTCGAGACCCGTCCCCTTCAGAATCTCCCGCAGGATCTTCTTCCTTTCCAGAAGCGGCCTCGGCCTGACGTCGCGGTTGTCAACCTGAAGAACGTCGAAGAGGAACAGCCCCTTCGCCTCCTTCGCGACGTACTCACCGTCGAGGATCATCCTGTAGGGAGCGTGCGTGAACTCCGGGACCCTGGAGAAGACTTGGGGGGTGCTCTTCGGCGTGTAGATCCCTCCGTGCTTGCTCGACAGCACGAGCTTGTCCCCGCTCTTGAAGAGGAAGACCCTGATCCCGTCGTATTTGTCTTCTACAAGGCTTGGGAGCGGATTCTTCGACAGCCACTGCCCGAGGTCCTTCTTGACTGCCTTGGCGTAGTTTTCCTGGACATAGGAAGGGAGCTCTTCGCTCATCCTACTTCGAGATGGTTACCTTTGGTTTCTTCCGCGCCACAGGGACCGCGGGGAGCCTCGAGGCGCCCTTCTCTTCAACCAGGGCCCAGGCGTCGTCCAGCTTGAGTATCCCCTCGCTCATCCCCATCAACAACCATAGGCGGCCGTCCTTTCTTTCGTAGGGATAGATCACAGCGGTGTAGAAGTTGTACCCCCTCCCCCAGGAGAAGAAAGCGACGAGCGCCATGTCCTTCTCGACAAGGTATCTTGCCAACTGTGTGACCCGCGAGTTCGTCTCCCCGACCTTCTTGTCGGTGTCAGGCGCGAGCTGATAGACTTCCTTGAACTTGTATTCTGAAACTCTATCAATGGGTACGAACCCGTCGGGGTCCACCTCCACCTTGGTCGTCCGCTCGAAGGGCTCCACCTCCTCCCCCTCCTGCTTGTCGGTTGTCTGGTCCAAGGGAATCTCTATCCACTTCCCTGTGAACTCCAGCTCGTACTTCAGGAAGTACCTCTTCTCTGTCCTGACGGTTATCGGGAACTCACCTTTGTATTTGACGAACTTCTTGGCTTCTTCCGAGGTGACCTCTTGGACGTCGAGGCGCTCACCGTTGGGCCCCTCTTTGTAGCGGTAGATCCTTGGCACCTCTCTGCTCACGACCTCCTTGCCGCTCTTCTTGTCCAGCTTGACCACCTTCACCGGCTGGAGGTCCCCGTGGGCCTTGGCGGCGCGGAGATGATACTCAACGGCTCCGAGCCCAAGGGTGGGGATGTTCAGGCTCAGCACGCCTCTCCAGGACGCTCTTGAGACGGCGGCGCTCTCCGCCTGTTTTTCCACTTCGGTGAATATGTCCTTCTTGGGCAAATCTCAGGTTCCGCTTCGTTTCTTGATAATTAACGTTGCTAACGGCAGGGGTTGCCTGGGAAGCCTTTTTCCGAGGCCGTGAAACGGTGCCACCGTGAAAGCGTACGTAGGCGTCTCGGGATTCAGCTACCCCTCATGGAGGGGGACCTTCTATCCCAAGGGGGCGAAGAGCGACGAGCTCCTCGTGCAGTATTCCCAAAGGCTTCAGACAGTGGAGATCAACAGCTCGTTCTATGCTCCTCCTAGCACGGCGATGGTGAAGAGCTGGGCTGCCAAGACCCCATCGGACTTCAGGTTCTCCTTCAAGGCGCCGCGCCTGGTCACCCACATCCTGAAGCTAGGCAAGGGAGCATCTGACGCGGCCGGGAAGATGTCGAAGACGATTGACCAGCTCGAAACGCGGAGAGGCCCCATCCTGTTCCAACTCCCACCGTTCTCCAGGTTCGACCTCGAGCTGCTCAGGAAGTTCTTGGACGAGACCTCGGCAATCAGTCCGAGGGTCTTCGAGTTCAGGCACGCCTCGTGGATGGACGACCCCACCTACAACCTGCTGGAGCAGCAGGGAGCGGGCTACTGCATCGCCGACACAGAGGACATGGAACCCGTTTTCCGGGTGACCGCAGGGCTCGCCTACTTCAGACTGAGGAAAGACAGCTACAGCGAGGCCGAAGCTGACCGATGGGCGGAGAAGATCGCCAAGACCGCGGACGACTCGGAAGAATGCTACGTGTATCTCAGGCATGACGAAACCGGGAAGAACGCAATCCTGGCAGAACGCCTGACTAAGAAACTGGCTAAGTCGGCGTAGCCCTATCCGAGGATGACGCCCATGTCGACGGCGTCATAGTAGTGCCCGTCCTCCCCGAGGTACGCCCCGACCCTATCGCCCTCCTTCGCGAACCCGAGCTTCTCGTAGAGGTGTATCGCCTTCAAGTTGCCCGCGACGACGCTCAACTGCACCCTCTTCAGCCCCCTTGACTTTGACAGGTCCAAGCCCTCTCTAAGCATCTCCGAGCCCAGCCCCACGTTGTGGTAGTCCTGGTGCAAATAGACGATAAGCTCGCCGACATGGCTCATCCGCGACACGAACCGGAAGATGTGCAGGTGTCCGACCACCTCACCATCGACAAGCCCGACTACTCCGATCAGTTGCTCTGGGCTGCTGAAGAACCGCTCGACCCTAGTCTTGTCGTAGGGAGGGAGGGCCCACCTCAAGGCTTCGGGGGACAGGCTGGAGTAGAACCTGACGACCTCCTCCTTGTCAGACATCTCCAGAGGCCTGATTGTGACTTCACGGCCATCCTTCAGGCGGAACTCCTTCGCCAACATTCAGGGAGTCTTACTCCTGGCTAATCGACTTTCTGTCCACCCTTAATACCACGCTTCGCTTCGCGCCGAAACCGATGCCCTTCGTCCTGCCTGCTTCCTCTCTTGAGACAGAAGACGTCGCCCTCGTCCTGGCCTTCGGGAAGCTGTCCGTGCTCGAAGCCTGCACAGTCCTTGGGCGGTCGGTCGTGCGGGCCGAAGCCCCAACCGAGAGGGTGTCCGTTCTTCACATGGATCACCCCCAAGCGAAGCGGATAGGCGGGCTCTCCGGGGTCCACAAGGCGGCCCCCGTCATCTTGTCCCTGGATTCTGCCGAAGGAGACCCTGACGTACTTGTCCAATGGATGCTTCCCTACATCGAAGACAAGTCCAACATCTCCGTCAGCGGCTACGACGTCGGCGAGGACGACTACGAAGACCTGGTCAGGTCCGTCCTCGACGGGCTGAGGGGCACCGGCTTGAAGAAGGTGCGCCTGCTCAGGCCGAAGGGGAACGAGCTTCTCTCTGAGGGCGTCCTGACCAGAGAGGCATTCGACGTAGTCGCTTTCCCCTATCACGGCGGCTTCGCACTAGGCCCAACGGCATGGGTCCCCGACTCCGCCTCCATGCGCAGGAGAGGGACTTTGAAGCCCTCCCCCCACTCCGACATAGCTCTGTCTCCACGGCTGGCCCGGACCCTCATGAATCTGGCAGGGCTCCAACCCGGCCAGACCGTCCTCGACCCCTTCTGCGGTTCAGGCTCTATCCTGACCGAGGCGTATGGCATGTCTATGCGCTGCCTCGGCCTCGACTCCAGCGCCAGCCGGGTCCAGGAGACACGCGAGAACCTTCACTGGTCCGTCGCCGGCGTCACTGACAGAGGATACGACATCCGGAAGGGGGATGCCAGGGACCTCCCCCGCATGCTGAGGGGGACCAAGGTCGACGCGATTGTCACCGAGCCCCTCCTCCTTCCCAGGCTCGACGCACGGCCCAAGACCGCGACCGCCGAGGCGATGGTCGGGGAGTCAGCCAGGGTCTACAACGACGCGCTAGCTTCAATGGCCGAAGTCATCAACCCCGAGGGGAGGATTGTGATCGTGGTCCCGGTCGTCCAGACCATGGATGGGGATGAGGTCACCCTCACGCTCGAGGGGAGGAGGCTCGGCCTCAGGCTCTTCCAGCCAGGCCCTGTCGGCTTCGATTATCCTGTGAGGCTGTCCTTCGAGAGCACCCGATGGATCAGGCGAGCCGTCTACGTCTTCGAGCCCCGCTCCTGAGGCTCCTTCAGCGTCGCCACCGCTTTCCTGAACACTCCTGAGAGGAGATTCAACTGGGCATCGCTCATCTCGGATGTGGCTGCTACCCTCTTCCCTACGTCGAACAGGTTCCGGGTCTTGTGTTTTGGCATCCTGGCCGCCACGGCCAGTTCAGAGAAGCTGCGTGCGAAGACCTCTCGGGCCCTGCGCCCCTGCTGCTTCCTTGACCCGCTCCCTCCGCGCGAAGCGAGATACAGGATGATGGCGGCGGCATGGCCGATGTTGAGCACCCTGTTGGTCTGTCCAGTGTCGATCGTGGTGGTCGCGTCGCACATTCTGATCTCCTCGTTGGTGAGCCCTGTCGTGTCCCTTCCGAAAACGAGCGAAGAACTGCGTGCCGACGACAGAAGCTCATGCAGCCGCTCAGGCCCCAGGGTCCTCCGGATGACGTTCGACTTCTTCGAAGCCCGGACGGCCGTGGTCGCCACAAGCAATTGGTGATCTTTCCTTACTCTCCCGAAGTCGGTGACTATCGCCCTGTCAAGGACGTCCGAAGCATGCGAGGCGTAGACCGCGGCTACGGAAAGGTCGACCTTGGGCTCCACTAGGTACAGCTTCTCCACCCCGAAGTTCTGTACGAGCCGGGCGACATGGCCTACGTTGACCGGGCCTTTCGGTTCGACGAGGGTGACCGAGACGCCCTTCGGAAGCACGGTCGTGCTTGGTCCTCGGAAGATAAAGCTCTCACTTGGCCCGGCGGAGCCTGCAGAGCTCGTGGACTTCTTCGGGCGCGAGCTCGAAGACCCTGCGCCTCCCGAAGGTCCCTTTCCCTTTCATTCCCAGCTCACCCAGGGCCGAACTCACCTGCCTCCGCCTGAGCGAGAAGAGCCTGACTATGTTGGCAATTTCGCCTGCGGGTACTTGGCGCTTGGGTACAAACGAAGCTATGACGGAGTTGACGCGCGGCGGGGGAGAGAAAGAGGCGCGCGGGACGCGGCCTTCGACCTTCACATCGAAAGCGATCTGCGCGAGCGAAGACACCCCTCTGTAATCCCT
>Ga0187779_10000593_pt1 | contig 24229 bp, 21 predicted proteins | sample 1015_Q2_SP10_10__FD_132435 | JGI IMG/M metagenome (GOLD analysis project Ga0187779, IMG submission 132435) | Tropical peat soil microbial communities from peatlands in Department of Meta, Colombia - 1015_Q2_SP10_10_MG | ecosystem: Environmental > Terrestrial > Soil > Wetlands > Peat | place... | reverse complement strand
GTCGTGCTCGGCCGCAGGACGGGCGCAGTCGTCCGTCAACACGATGTGTCGCTCCTCGAGCTGTTCGAAGAATCCCTCGACCTGCTCGTCGTCGAGGTCGGCCGCCTTGAGAAAATCCTCCACTGCGGAGAGGTTGAGGCAACCAACCTCCTCACCCTGCTCGAGCAGCAGGCGCAGACGCTCGTCGATCTCCGTCATCCGTGTCCGTCCCCGTGGTTGCAGGCTAACACTCTCGTCCGAAATGGACATCTAGCGTGAGTCGTGAGCACTGCAAGAGTTGGAGTGATGGCACGAAGCCGTTCACCACGCGTGCGCGTTCTCGCCGTAGCGTGACGACGAGTCCGACAGGAGGTGTCGATGAAGAGGCTCGTCTGGTTCAGCTCGGCGCTCGTGCTCGTCGCGGTCGGCCTGAGCATTCATCTCGTCACGGCCGGAGGGACCTCTGCGCGAAGTGGACGTGCGGCCGTGCGCGTGAGTCGTGCGGCGCCGACCGGTGCGATCGTGCGGGCGCGCCGGCTGCTCGGCCTGACAACTGGTCCCGCGACGCTCGACCTCCCGGCGAGCGCACCCCTGGTCGGCAATCTCGGTCCTGCTGCGGTGCCGTCGCGTGACGGACGCTACGTCGCCTACAACACGTGGCGGTGGGCCAAGCAGATCGACTGGCAACAGTCGCTCGGTTCGCAAGGAATCCGGACGGGCGATCCCCTCGGATGGCCCGCGCTCCGCGTTCGCGACCTGCAGACGGGCGCCGACGTCGCACTCGGCGCAGGCAGCTTGTCGGCGGCGTGGCGTGCCGACGGCGAACTTGCGTACGCGCAGGGGACGACGCCGGACTACCTCGCCAATACGCCGTATCTGCGCGACGTCGTCGTGCGCCGGACGCCGGCGGCCGCACCGGTCGTCTGGTCGTCAGCACCGGACCGCTACCTCGTCGAAGGCTGGGCGGGAAACCGTCTCGTCGTGCGCCGCGAGCTCCCGGACGGAGGTGCGGACCTCGTCGTCTTCGATGGCCCGCGCTCGATGCGCCCGCTCGCGTCAGGCGCCGAGTTGCTCGCGATCGACCCGAACGGCTCGGACGTGCTTGTCGCCGAGAATCTCGGGACGACGCCGGCTCCTGCCGTCCGTCTGATCGCCGTCGCCGACGGCCACGAGGAGGGTCGCCTCCCGCTCGCGGGCATCATCGATCCGACGACGAAGGCAGCGATCACGTCGGTCGCCGGGCCGGGCGACTGGCGGCGCGATCGCGCGGTGATCAGCAGCTCCTCGGGACTGGTCGTCCTCCACGTCACGGGCGGTGCTCTGTCGATCGAGCAGGTCATGCACGTCGACAGCGCGTCGAAGCCGGGCGGCGTGTTCTACGAGCCGAGGTTCACTGACGATTCTGAGCACACGATCGTCGCGTGGGCCGATCTCCCGGCCAGCAGTGGTCGTCAGTCGGCGCAGTTCGTCTGCGATCGATTTGCGCTCTCGTGCACGGAGAGCGCGCCGGTCGCCTCGCAGGCGGCGCCGCGTCCTGTCTACGACGAGAGCGGAGGAGACCAATGACCGCGCGCATCGCAATCCTCGCTCTCGTGACCGCGTTCGTGTGCGTCTCGCCGGCGCAGGCGGCGACGAACGTCTTCTTCGCGTTCCACCGCTCGACGAACACGAACTCGTACCTGACGATCAATCGCGAGGACACGTTCAGCGGGAAGATCCTGTCCCAACAGGGCTTTCGCGCCGGCTCGGGCTCGTCGACGAACGAGTGCCAGACGGGAGTCGGGTGGCTTCCGACCGGGTGGTACGACATCGTCGGCCACTTCGACAACTACAACGGCTCGCTGATCAAGGGCCGCGTATGGCAGCTGTCGGACAAGCGCTGCAACGGCGGTACGGGCACGTTGCGGACGCAGCTCTTCATCCACTCGGAGGAGACGTCCGACCAGGGCCAGTACTGCCCGACGTCCGGCGACGATCCCTTCTGCTGGGAGGGGACGTCGGACTACTACTCGGACGGGTGCATCAAACTCGCGCACGCCCAGCCGTATCCGAGCGACATCGCCAAGGCTGACAACGACTGGGATGCCTGGGACGGCCGCCACGGCTACTTCACGTCGGTGACGTCCGTCTTCGTCAGCTGACGGCAGCGGCGGGGTGGGGGACCCCGCCGCGCTACACTCCGTCGATCGTGTGGGAGCTGATCTTCCTGATGGTGATCATGAAGATCCCCATCGTCTATCTGTGCTGGGTGATCTACTGGGCGGTGAAGTCGAAACCTGCTCCCGACGACGGCGACGCGCCCGCAGTCCGCGAGCCGGCCCTGAGTCCCATACCATGGAGTGATCCACGCCGTGGTCGTCCGAGGCCCACACGGCCGCACTCGGGCCCGACTCGGCGCTATGCCCGAACCCGCCGAGCCGCGCGCGTCCGTGGGGCACGCTAGGTCGTCGCGTGGCGCAGCTCCCGGGCGAGGTCGAGAACGAGCAGGACGCGAGCCGGACGCACGGCGTCGAAACCATCGGCGGCTTTCTCGCTGCCGCTGCGATGTTTGTGGCGGCTGCTGGAGTCGCGTATCGGCCGCTGCGGCTGATCCCGATCGCGATCATCATGTCGCTCGTGGCCGTCGGGATCGGCGGGCGTGCCGCACGTCTTGCCGGGATCGCCGTCGCGTTCACGGGCGCGTGCTTCGTGCTCGGCATGGTCGCTGCGGTGGTGACGAGCCACCCGCTCTGGTGACGCAGCGCGGACGGGCGCCCTTGCTACAACAGACGTGATGGAGGTCGACGGCCTCAACGCCGGTTACGCGCGCGACCTGCTCGAGGAGTACCTCGAGAACCCCGGGTCAGTCTCGCCCGAGTGGCGGAATCTGTTCGAGAGCGGGGACAGCGAGATCGTTGCGACGCAGCCTGGGCTAGCCCGACTCCTCGAAGCCTTCAAGGCTCGCGGCAACGGCGAGGGGGCCATGGGGCGAGCCGAGTCGGCCGACGGTGCCGCGGTCGCCGAGCGCGCGCTGGAGCCGGCTCCGGTCGCCGACGAGCTGCTCGGCGGCGTGGCCGCCGCGATGGCGCTCGTCAAGGCGCACCGGATGCACGGACACCTCGCTGCTCATCTCGATCCGCTCGGCGCAGAGCCGCCGGGGGATCCAGCGCTCGAGCCCGAGCGGCTCGTTCCGAAGCTGACGCCCGAGCTCCAGGCACGGATCCCGGCGTCGGTCCTTCGAACCTACGTCTCCGGCGAGACCCTTGCGGAAGCTCTCCCCAGGCTGCACGACACGTACTGCGGGACCATGGCGTACGAGAACGAGCACATCTCCGACCACGAGAAGCGGGTGTGGCTGCGCCAGGCGATCGAGTCCGGACGCTATCGCCAGCCGCTCTCCGACGAGGAGAAGAAGGCGCTCCTGATCGACCTCTCGCGGGTCGAGGCATTCGAGCAGTACCTGCGCCGCGCCTATCTGGGCCAGAAGCAGTTCTCGATCGAGGGGCTCGAAGTGATGGTGCCCATGCTCGGCGCGACGATCGATCTCGCCGCCCAGGCGGGAGCGCACGAGGTCGTGATCGGGATGGCGCATCGCGGGCGGCTCAACGTGCTCGCTCATACGCTCGGGCTAGGGTACGACGCGATCATCCGCGAGTTCGAGGGAGAGCGGACGATCGACGCCGTCGTCGCCACCGAGGAGGGCGGCACGGGCGATGTCAAGTACCACCTCGGCGCGCAGGGCTCGCGGACGACGGTGTCAGGGCAGATCACCGTGACGCTCGCCGCCAACCCGAGTCACCTCGAAGCGGTCGACGCGGTCGTCGAGGGTCGGACGCGTGCCGAGCAGACCGACCGTGGGACCCGGATGGGGCTGCACGATCCCGCCGTCGCGCTGCCGGTGCTGATCCACGGAGACGCGTCCTTCCCGGCGCAGGGCGGTGTCGCAGAGACGCTCAATCTCTCCGGCCTCGACGGATACTCGACCGGCGGGACGCTCCACCTGATCGCCAACAACCAGGTGGGCTTCACGACGGACCCGATGCAGAGCCGCTCGACCCGCTACTCGAGCGATCTCGCCAAGGGTTTCGACATCCCGATCATCCACGTGAACGCCGACGACCCGGAAGCCGCGATCTCGGCGATCAGGCTCGCGATGGCGTTCAGGAAGCGGTTCGAGAGCGACGTCGTCGTCGACCTGGTCGGCTACCGGCGCCACGGCCACAACGAGCAGGACGAGGCCGCGTACACGCAGCCGCTGATGGTCGCGCAGATCGCCGCGCATCCCACCGTGCGTGCCCTCTTCGCGGATCGCCTTGTCGACGGAGGCATCGTCACGCGCGAGGATGCCGACGGATTCGTCCAGGACGTGCTCGCCGAGCTCCGCGGCACGCACGACGGCGTCAGGTCCGCGCTCCTCGCGCACGAGGGAGGCGAGGGCCGCATCCCCGCGTCGACTGTCGGGGAGATCGTGACGGCGGTCGACGAGGAGCGCCTACGAGAGCTGAACGCCGAGCTCGTCGGCGTTCCCGACCGCTTCACGGTGCACCCGAAGCTCGTCGGACAGCTCGAGCGGCGCCTCGAGACGCTCGAGCACGGCGGCATCGACTGGGGCCAGGCCGAGGCGCTCGCGTTCGGCTCCCTCCTGGTCGAGGGCATCCCCATCAGGCTGACCGGCCAGGACACCGAGCGCGGCACCTTCTCCCATCGCCACGCCGTCCTCCACGACGTGCAGACGGGCGAGATCTACGTGCCGCTGCAGCACCTCGACGAGGGAGTCGCCTCATTCGAGATCTTCAACTCTCCGCTCTCGGAGCTCGCCTGCGTCGGCTTCGAATACGGCTACTCCGTCGCGGCGTCGGAGGCGCTGGTGCTGTGGGAGGCGCAGTTCGGCGACTTCGTCAACGGGGCGCAGATCGTCATCGACCAGTTCATCGTCGCCGGCATGGCGAAGTGGCGCGAGACCTCGCGGCTGACGCTCCTCCTCCCACACGGCTACGAGGGCAACGGCCCCGAACATTCGAGCGCGCGGCTCGAGCGCTTCCTCCAGCTTGCCGCCCAGGAGAACATCCGGGTCGCGAATCCGTCGACGTCCGGTCAGTACTTCCATCTCGTGCGCCGTCAGGCGCTCGATCCGGTCGGCCTCCCGCTGATCGTGATGACGCCGAAGGGACTGCTGCGCCTGAAGCAGGCGTTATCGACGCTCGCCGACCTCTCCGACGGCTCGTTCGCGCCCGTGCTCGACGATCCGGGAGCGGTGCGCGAGGAAGTCACGCGGCTCGTCCTCTGCTCCGGCAAGGTCTACTACGACATCACGGGCCACGAGCTGCGCGCGAGCGCGACGACGGTGGCCGTGGCGCGGATGGAGCTTCTGTACCCGTTCCCCGTCGAGGCCTACGCGAGGCTCGTCGCCTCGTATCCCTCGCTCCGCGAGGTCGTCTGGGCACAGGAGGAGCCGCAGAACATGGGCGCCTGGCGCCCGCTCCGCCATCGTCTCGAGGAGCCGCTGCGGCAGCTCGGGATCCCGCTCGCCTACGTGGGCCGCCCCTGGCGAGCCGCGGCGGCCGAGGGCTACCCGACCGCGCACCTGCTCGAGCAGGATCGGATCGTGAGGGTCGCGCTCGGCGGCTAGCGGTTCCGGTCGGCGTACTTCGACCGCATCTCCATCACGCGGGCGGCGACCTTGGGGCCGTGCGTCCGCGCAAGGGCGATCACCTGCTTCCGCTGTGCGGGTGGCAGCCGGCGCCAGAGATCCCACGCGGTGAGAGCTACCCCGACGGCGCTCGCGCCGCGGGGCATCAGACGGCGTGACGGTGGCACGCTCCTATCCTCGCATACGGCCTAGTGGCCGCCGCCGTGGCTGTGACCACTCGACGAGCTCGACCCGTGCCCGGCCGGCGGGGCCGGGTCCGGTGTCGGACCCGAAGGTGGCGTCGGCGGCGTCGGCGGCACGATCACCGGCGGCTTGGGCGGCACGATCTGCGGCGGCGTCGGCGGCGTCGGCGGCACGGGGATCACCGGGCGCGGCGGCTTCGGCGGTTTCGGCCCTGGGCAGCCGCCGTGGCCCTGGTTCCCGTCGCCGCCGCCGCCCGATCCTGTCGGAGGGGGAGTGGGGGTCGGAGGTGGCGGCGTCGACGTCTCGAGCTGGCGGTTCGACGGCGGCGCGGCGACGGGCTGTGAGGCGGGCGGTGGAGACGGTGCCGGAGCCGGATTCGGGAGGTTCGTCGAGGGGGGAGAAGTTGACCCGATCGAGGGAGGCGGCTTCGGGAGCTTGATCGAGGGAGGCGTGAGCGGCGTGTCGGCGACGGCGCTCGAGCCAGAGCCCTCGGAGCGGATCTCGCTGCTCGCCAGCGACCGCGAGAAGGAGGCGGTCACCGGATGGGGGGAGCCGGCGCCGTGGTGCACGGTGGAGCCGGGATGGAGGGCGCCGATCAGCTTCGGAGGCAGGGTCAGCGTCTGGAGCCGTGAGGACGGAGGGGCGGTGACCGGATGGGGTGCCTGATCTCCCTGTCCCAGGAGGACGGGATACGCGAGTGCGAAGGCAATTGCACCGGCCATCAGCGCGACCACGAGGACGCGCGCACATACCCTCATGTTTCTCCCCATTCGAGCCGACAAGATCTACGTAGACCCGCTATCGGCAGAGGGGGCCGATCACTTGAAGGAAGCCGCCGGCAGTTTTCGCTTCAAGCTCGTTGCCTACTTCATGCTGCTCTCGCTCCTGCCGCTGGCTGCGGCGTTCTGGGGGTTCTCGACCGTGGCCTCCCGGGCCGAGACACGTACCGTCGACGCCCGGCTTCAGGCCGGTCTGCGGGCGACGCTGGCCGCCTACCAGGAGGAGCTCCGAAACGCATCCGCGGAGGCCGCCGCCCTGGCCCGGAATCCCACGTTCGAACTCGCGCTGGTGACGCGCGACCGCAAGACGCTCACCCGCCTCCTGCGTCGGCATCCCAACCTCACCGTCGTCTCGGGTCACGGGTTCCGGGTCGGCCCTCGCATCCCGGTGGCCGCCACCCGCGACGTCGCGGTCGTCGGCCCCGCCGGCTCCTCGGGCGAGGTGATCGCCTCGGTCCCGCTCGACGCGTCGCTCGTCCAGAGCCTCGAGTCGCGATCCGGCCTCCAGCACGGCGACCACGTCGTGCTGATCGAGAACGACCGCGTCGTCGCCGGGCCGGCCGGTCTCGCCGGCACGTTGCGGCTGCCTCCTGGCCGGACGAGCACCGTCCATGTCGGTGGCCACGCCTACCGCGCGGTCGTGGCCGGCATCCTCCAGGAGCAGCCTGCGGCCACGCTCGGGATCGTGAGCCCACAGTCGGCGATCGACGCCGCCAACGCGGCGTCGCAGCGGCGGCTGCTGCTCGGGCTGCTGGCCTCGCTCGCCCTCGTAGGCCTGCTCGCCTACTACGAGGGGCGCGCGATCGTCCGCACGATCAGGCGCCTCGTCGAGGCTGCACGAGCGATCGCTCGCGGTGACCTCGACCAGCGCGTGCCCGTGCAGGGGCGCGACGAGTTCGCGCTACTCGGCCGGACCTTCAACGAGATGGCCTCGCAGCTACAGAACCGGCTCGACGAGCTTGCGGCAGAGCGTGCGCGTCTGCGCGAAGCGGTCTCGAGCTTCGGCGCCGTGCTCGCGGCGACACACGACCCCGACCTGCTCCGGCGGGCGATCGTCGAGACCGCGGTCGAGGCGACACGCGCGACTGGCGGCGTGCTCGCCGGCGGGGCCGGTGAGCTCGTTCGGGTCGGGTTCCCGGACAAGGGTCGCGACCGGATCGAGGTGCCGCTCGAGTCCGGCACCCTCAGCTTCGGCACGCTGATGTTGTTCGGGGAGTCGTTCGACGAGGACGAGCGCATCACGGCCTCGACGCTCGCCGCGCAGGCGGTCGTCGCGCTCGACAACGCCCGACTGCACCGGATCGTCGAGCGTCAGGCCCGCGTCGACGGGCTCACGGGCCTCGCGAATCGTCGTGCCGGCGAGGATCACCTCGAGGACGAGCTGACGAGAGTCGACCGGTTCGGTGGCTCGCTCGCGCTCGTGGTCGCGGATCTCGACGACTTCAAGGACGTCAACGACCGGTTCGGCCATCCGACCGGGGACGTCGTGCTCCGGGAGTTCGCCCAGACGCTCGAGGAAGGCATCCGCGACATCGACCTCGCCTGCCGCTGGGGCGGCGAGGAGTTCGTGCTCATCCTCCCCGGGACCGACCTCAGCGGCGCGATGCGAGTCGCCGACCGCGTTCGGGAGGCGCTCGAGAATAGACTCGTCCTGGCGGCGGACGGCGAGCCGATCCCGGTCACCGCGAGCTTCGGCGTCGCTGCGGCCGGCGAAGCGATGCGGCCGGACCGGCTGATCGCGGCCGCGGACAGCGCACTCTACGAGGCGAAGCGAACCGGCAAGAACCGGGTCGCGGCGGCCCCCGAGCCTGCCGCGCGTTCGTAGCCGTTTCTCCACTCCCTGTGGAAAAATCCGCCCCCTGGGCTAGAATCCCGCGCGGCACGACGCCATCCCCGGTCCCGTCGAGTAGGAGGCCTAATGCCGGTCGAAACATCGTCGCTGTTCGCCGAGGTGATCCAGGACCACCTCGAGCTGAAGGAGAAGAACGCAGAACTCGAGACCTCGATGCCCCTCGGCAACTACAAGAGCGAGGATCCGTTCGACAACCATCCGCTCTTCAAGACCGAAGAGCAGGCACGCCTCGAGGAGACGCTGGACGGCACCGAGCCCGTTGCCGTCACCGAGCCGACGGTGCTCGCCTGGCCCGGCGACGACACCGTCGCGCACGTGGCCGGCGCGGACGACGAGGGCCTCTGGACGAAGTCCCGCGACTTCGACTGGGGAGACTGAGCTTCACCGCGGCGGGTTGACTCTCTCCGCTCGGGGGGTAGGCTCGGGCGCGACGACCACGCGGGAGGAACTGACATGAGACGACTGCTCTTCGGGTTCGCACTCGGGACGGCAGCCGGGGTCGGCCTGAAAAAGCTCACGGCCGGCGAGAAGGAGCCTGCGGCGAGCTGGCCGGAGGCGGCGGAGCCCGCGCCCGGCCGCACGACGATGGCGGAGGATCTCCGCGATCGCGCTCGCGACGCGGCTCCCCTCGACTACGAGGGCGAGGCCGTGGCCGAGGCAGACGCGGGCGAGCCCGCCCACGAGACGCACTAGCTCGTCGAGGAGAGAACCAGGCAGGCGACCGCGGCCCTGCGAACGGCCGCGGTCGCGTATTCACTCCACCGGGGGATTCGGGACGACCCCGTTCGGAGTGATGCTCTGAGGCGCCGCCCGATCGTGGCGTCTGCGGAATGACCGATCACGCGCTCCCTCTTCGGCTCCTGACGGAGGTGCCCGACCGACCCCCGGGCGACGATCACGCCCTCGTCGAGTCCTACCGCCGTCTCGCCGACGTCTTCCACGACGTCCTCGCCGTCCAGAGCCTCGACGCGCTGTTCGACCGAATCGCGGACGCGCTCGCAGAGCTCGTCCCGCACGACTCGCTGACGATCTACGAAGCCGACGAGCCGCGACGCGTTCTCGTCCCGGTCTGGGCGCGCGACAAGTGGGCGGACAAGATCCTCGCGGATCGCTGTGCGTTCGGGGAGGGAATCACGGGCTGGGGCGTCGACCACCGCAAGCCCGTGCGCGTCAACCAGGTCCACCTCGACCCGCGTGCGCAGACCGTCCCGGGCACGCCGGAGGACGAGCCCGAGGCGCTGATCTCGATCCCGCTGATCGCGCGCGGCTCGATCAAGGGCGCGCTGAACGTGTACCGCCTCGGCGAGGAGGCGTTGTTCGACGACGACGAGTTCGAGCTCGCACAACGATTCGGCGATGCCGCCGCGCTCGCGCTCGACAACGCGCAGGTTCGCGCGCGGCTCGAGCACCAGGCCTCGACCGATCCGCTCACCGGTCTGTACAACCATCGCGCGTTTCACGAGCGGCTTCGCGACGCACTGACGGGCGCCAGCCGCTCGCGCGAGACCGTCTCGGTCCTGATGCTCGACATCGACGACTTCAAGCGCGTCAACGATGTCTACGGCCACGGCTCGGGCGACGAGATCCTCCGCAGCCTCGCGGACGCGCTCAAGGGATCGGTTCGCGTCGACGACGTGGTGTGCCGCCTGGGCGGCGAGGAGTTCGCGATCGTGATGGGCTCCCCCGAGGCGGTCGACGCGGAGCATCTCGGCCGTCGGCTCGTCGAGCACATCTCCAAGGCGGAGTTCGAGCCTGCGGGGCGGATCACGATCTCTGCCGGCCTCGCGCGCGGCCCCGACCACGCCATGAACCCGCGTGAGCTGATCTCCTGCGCCGAGGCGGCGATGATGGCGGCGAAGGCGCGCGGCAAGAACCAGCTCGTCGTCTACGAGGACAGCTCGCTCGAACGACCGGATGGTGAGGCCGGGCCGTCGACGCGCGACGTGCGCTCGATCGCGCACATGAAGATGTTGCAGAGCCTCTCCGGCAAGCTGAACCGGCTCAACGACACGCGTGAGATCGGCAGCGTGATCGCGAACGAGCTGCGCTCGCTGATCGACTACCACAACTGTCGAATCTTCGTGGTCGAGGGAGAGGACGTTCTCCCGGTCGCGCTCGTCGGTGCGTTCACCGGCATCGAGACGACGATGGACGTCCTCGCCACGAAGGTCGGCTACGGCTTTACCGGCCACGTCGCTGCGACCGGGGAGTCGCTGCTCCTCGGCGATGCGAAGAACTACGAACACTCGAAGCAGTTGCCCGGCACGGATCCGATCGACGAATCAGTGATCGCCGTCCCGCTGACGTTCGGCACGAGAGTGATCGGTGTGATCGTGCTCTCGAAGCTCGGCCTCGACCAGTTCGACGAGGACGACGTTCGCCTCCTGGAGGTCCTGGGCGCGAACGCCGCAGTCGCGCTCGAGAACGCGTCTCTCTACCAGGACGCCCGCCGGGAGGCCGATCGAGCCACCGCGCTGCTCGAATTCAGCCGTGAGCTGGCGACGACGGAGGGAATGGACGAGGTCGTCGACCGCCTCGTCGAGCTCTGCGCACGCACCGTCGGCGCAGCGCAGGTGTCCGTCTGGCTCCAGCCGGCCGCCGGCGAGGACCTCGCGATGCGCGCCGTCTGGGGGTGCCCGGACTCCGAGCGGGCGGAGTTGCTGAGCCGGACGTTCGAGCTCGGGGCCGCGCAGGAGGCGCTCGCGGGCCGCGAACCGTTCGTCGTTCGCGACGACGAACTTCCGGAGCTGACCACCGTGATCGACGCAGGCGGTCCGGTCGCGGTCGCGCCGCTCGCGCTCGACGTCGGCCGTCTCGGCGCGATCGTCGTCTCGGCGCCAGGGAGCGGCGAGTTCGACGAGCGTCACCTCGTGCTGCTCGCCGGTGTCGCGCACCAGGCGAAGCTCGCCCTCACGAGCGCAGCGAGCTTCCACTCGCTCGAGACCACCTTCCTCGAGACCGTCGAGGCTCTGGCCAACGCGCTCGAGGCGAACGACGAGTACACGTCATCCCACGCCCGCTGGATCACGGATCTCTCGCTCAAGGTCGGCGCCGGTCTCGGGCTCGACACTCGTCAGCTGAAGCGCCTCGAGCTCGGCGCCCTCTTCCACGACATCGGGAAGATCGGAATCCCGGAGCACATCCTGTCGAAGCCCGGTCCGCTCACGGACGACGAGCGCGGCTTGATGGAGACCCATCCCGAGCTCGGCGAGCGCATCATCGCGCCGATCGATCGGCTCGAAGAGGTGCGGCCGATCGTGCGCCATTGCCACGAGCGCTTCGACGGCGACGGCTATCCGGACGGGTGCGCTGGCGAGGACATCCCGATCGAGTCGCGCATCATCTTCGTCTGCGACGCGTACCACGCCATGACGAGCGACCGTCCGTACCGGCGGCGTCTTCCGCGCGAGGAGGCGCTACGGCGGCTGCGAGAGGCGGCCGGGACGCAGTTCGATCCTCGCGTCGTCGACGTCTGTGAGCAGGTGCTCGCAGACCATCGCAACCGGCTCTAGCCCGTATCGTTCGGCCTCGTGCCGGCGCCCCTGACGAGCGGGAACACTGCGAAGCTGTACTGCCTACGGCTGATCGACGACGCCGCAGCGCAGGTCGACGGCGACTTCCGGATCGTCGACCTCGGGTGCGGCGACGGACGGAACTTCGTCGAGCTGCTCCGGCGTCGCGACAACGTCCGCTACGTCGGAGTCGAGCCGTTGCCTGGTGCCGCGGAGGCAGCACGCGGGCTCTTGCCGAGCGCGGAGATCGTCGTCGCGCCTGCCGCGCACGTCCGTCTCGATCCGGCTGACGCGGTCGTGTCTTTCAGCGTCCTCGAGCACGTCGTCGACCGGCCGCGCTACCTCGCCGCCGTTGCCGCGCACCTCGTGGCCGGTGGCCGTGCATATCTCAACTACGACACGGGACACTTCGTCGCGGACGCGAGCGCGGGTGAACGCGTTCGCGCTCTCGCCGGCCGGATGTTGGCCGCGGTGGGAAACGACTCCCACTACCGGGCCGCCGTCACAAGCGCGGAGGTCGAGCAGCTCGTGGCGGACGCCGGTCTGCGGATCACAGACGACAAGGCCTTCAACACGGACGTGAAGCGACTCTATCCGCGGCTGCCCGAGGATCGGCGGGATGCGTTCATGGAGCGTTGGCTCGAGTTCGAGCTCGAGCTGTCGCGTCTCGGCACGACGTGGAGCGACGAGCTCGCGTCGGTCTTCAGGACCCGCAACCTCGTACTCCAGTGCGCCTCGTGATCAGCGCCAGCGCGAGTGGGAGCGACCGGCGAGCGCGTCGAGCCCGTCGCTGAAGCTCACGAACTCCTGCGGTACGTAGGCCGCCGCTCGCTCTCGCACGCGCTCGAGGTCGTCGAGCGCGCGTTCGCGGCCGCGTACCGTCTCCTCGCGCGCTGAGAGCGCGGCCTGCAGGTACGCGATCTGCGCCTCGCGCGCCAGGAACTCCGACTCGCGTCGCTCGAGGTCGGAATCGTGCGGCGGCTTCGAGGCGGGAGCTTGTTCGCGCCGGTCGAGTTCGTGCTGCCGTCGGTCGAGCAGTCGTGCCTGCTCCTCGAGCCGCGCGCGCTCTGCAGAGCCTCGCTCCTGCTCGGCGGCGAGCTGCGCGCGCGCTCTCTCGACCGCGGCGGCTCGACTTGCGACCTCGTTCCGCGACCGCTCCGTCTCCGCACGCAGTGAGTCGAGCGCCGAGCGTTCCTGGCCGAGTCGGGCCCGCGTGCGTGCCAGCTCGGCTTCGCTCTCGGAGAGGTCGTCGAGGCGAGCCGCGCCGCGCTCGCGCTCGTCCAGCTCGGCGGTCCGACGGTCGAGCTGCTCGCGCGCCGCAGCCAGCTCCAGCGCTGCGGCTGCGGCCGCCGCCGCGTGCTCGGTCCGATCCTGCTCGAGCGCCACCCGCGCGGCGTCGACCTCGTCCGCGGCCCGATTCGCGTTTCCACGAGCGAGCTCGAGCTCTGACTCGCGCACGGCGAGCTCGTCCGCGTGGGCGGCCAGTCGCGCTCGCTCCTGCTCGTGTTCGCCCGCCCGCATCTCGGTCTCGGACTGCAGCGTGCGCAGCTCGCTCTCTCGCCGGTCGAGCTCCTGCACGCGCTGATCGAGCTCGGCCGTGTGGCTCCGGAGCTCGGCCTCGCGTCTCGTCAGCAGCTCGTCCGCGTATGCACGGTCGACCTCCACCGACGAGGGCCGGTCACGCCGCAGTCGCAGCCGGCCCCTGTGCTCGGCCTGCAGTCGCGCCTCGCGTCGCTCGATCTCGCGCTCGCGGACAGCGACGTCCGCGGCGCGCTCCCGCAGCGCCTGCTTCAGGTCTTCGAGCTCTGCGAACTCCTCGGCGTGCATCTGGGCACGGTGCGTCGCGAGCTGGCGGGCGAGACGATGGAGGTCGTCGCGCTCGACATGGTCGGAGCCTTCCCAGACCGACTCCCAGGAGTCTTCGTGCGGCTCGCTCATGCATGGAGCGTAGCGCGGACCGGGCGCAGACAAAGAGCGTCGCAGGCGCCCGCGAGTCTCAGCCGATGCGACTCGAGATCTCGGCGGCCGTGCGCTTGAGCGGTGGGCTGAGTCGCATGACCAGATCCTCGAGCGACATCATCGAGCTGTGCACCGCTAGGTTGATCGCCGCGACGACGTCTCCACTTCGGGACTGCACCGGTGCCGCGATCGAGCGGAGGCCGTACGCGAGCTCCTCGTTGTTGATCGCGAGTCCCGAGCTGTGGACGCGTCTGAGCTCTGCGAGCACGGCATTCTTCGCGGTGAGCGTGTTCGGCCCACGCTGTGAGAGCTGCGCGCCGTCGAGCAACGCCGCCTGCTCGTCGGGAGGCAGGTGCGCGAGCAACACCTTCCCCATCGACGTGCAGTACGCGGGGAGCCGCGAGCCGATGTGCAGGTTGAGATCGATCTCGCGCTGACCTGCGTTCGAGCTGCGGCACCGCTCGATGTAGACGATGTCGGGTCCGTCGAGGATTGCCATGTTGACCGTGAAGCCCGTCTCGTCGCTCAGCTGCTGCAGGTGCGGCGCGCAGAGCTCGCGGAGCTCCATCGAGCTGATCGCGGAGAAGCCGAGATCGAGGACGCGCGGCCCGAGGCGGTACTTCCGTGTCGTCACGTCCTGCTGGAGGTACCCGAGCGTCGTCAGCGTCGCGATGTAGCGATGCGCCGTACTGAGGCTGAGGTCGACCTCGCGCGCCAGTTCGGTGACGCCGAGCAGCGGGCGTCCCGACCTGAACACCGACAGGATCGCGAGGCCCCGCTCGAGCGACTGCGAGTGGCTGGAGCGCGCGGACCGGGGGGCGGGAGGCGGCTGGCTCGTCATAGTTCCGATTATCGGAACACAATCTTGACAAGTAGAAAAGCCGGTGCGTACGGTCGATGCTGAGCGGGCCGAGAACGAGTCAAGAGGAGAGCTTCCATGGCGACAGAGACGGCAGCAGGGTCGGCGACGCGCGAGTGCCGCCAGTTCATCGGGGGCGAATGGGTCGACGCGAGCAGCGGCGGGACGTTCGACGACCTCGATCCTTTTACCGGCGACGTGGTCGCCAAGATCGCGGCCGGGACGGGAGACGACGCGCGCCGCGCGATCGATGCGGCCGCCGAGGCATTTCCGGCGTGGGCGGCAGCGCCGCCCGCAGAGCGGCAGGCCGTCTTCCTGAAGGCCGCCGACATCCTCGAGTCGAGGGCCGACGAGGTCGCAGGCTGGCTCGAGCGCGAGACCGGCTGCACCGTCGGGTTCGCAATGTTCCAGCTCCACTTCGTGCCGGGCCTCTTCCGCCAGTCGGCTGCGCTCGCCTATGCGCCGGCGGGACAGATCATCCCGTCCGACACGGGTGCGTTCTCGATGGGCCTCCGCCGACCGGTCGGCGTCGTCGGAGCGATCGCCCCGTGGAACGCGGCGCTGATCCTCTCGGCCCGCTCGATCGCCGCGCCGATCGCACTGGGGAACACAACCGTGCTGAAGCCGTCCGAGCTGTCGCCGTACTCCGGGGGGCTCCTCTGGGCCGAGATCTTCGCCGAAGCGGGGCTCCCCACAGGCGTCCTGAACATCGTCACGCACGCACCAGGCGAGGCAGGGCCGATCGGCGACGAGCTCGTGGCGAATCCGCACGTCCGTCGGATCAACTTCACCGGCTCGACCGCGACCGGACGCATTCTCGCCGAGGCTGCGGGGCGGAACCTCAAGCGCGTCGTGCTCGAGCTCGGGGGCTACAACCCCCTGATCGTGCTCAAGGACGCCGACGTCGACTACGCGGTCGACGCTGCTGCGTTCGGTGCATTCCTGCACCAGGGCCAGATCTGCATGTCGGTCCGGCGGATCGTCGTCGAGCGCGAGATCGCGGACGACTTCATCGACAAGCTCGCGGCGAAGACGAGGTCGCTCAACGCAGGCGATCCCAAGGTCCCGGATACCGTGATCGGACCGCTGATCACGAGTGGTGCGCTCGACCTCGTGAAGACCCGCGTCGACGACGCCGTCGCGAAGGGCGCCAGGGTGCTCGCAGGCGGAGAAGCCGTCGGGCCGTGCTACCAGGCGACGCTGCTCGCCGACGTTCCTCCGGAGTCCGACTTTGCGAAGTTCGAGACGTTTGGCCCGGTCTGCGCGATCGAGGTCGTCGAGAACGAGGACGAGGCGGTCGAGCGTGCGAACGCGACCGAGTACGGCCTCGCGTCGGGGATCATCACCAACGACTCCGATCGCGGCTTTGCGCTCGCGCAGCGTGTCGAGGCCGGCATCGTGCACGTCAACGATCAGCCGGTCGGCGACGAGCCTCAGGTGCCGTTCGGCGGCGTCAAGGACAGCGGCTGGGGACGTTTCGGCGGGACGGCGGCGATCGAGGAGTTCACCGAGCTGCGCTGGATCACCGTTCAGAGCGGAGCGCATCCGTTCCCGTTCTGAGGCGGCGCGAGACGCTTGGCAGAGATCGTTACTCTCAGCGACGCGATCGGCGAGCTCGTCAACGACGGCGACGTCGTCGCGCTCGAGGGATTCACCCACCTGATCCCGCATGCGGCGGGCCACGAGTTGATCCGGCGCGGCGCGCGCGACCTGACGCTCGTGCGCATGACGCCGGACATCGTCTACGACCAGCTGATCGGAGCAGGCTGTGCGCGGAAGCTGATCTTCTCGTGGGCAGGCAACCCGGGCGTCGGCTCGCTACACCGCCTGCGCGACGCGGTCGAGCACGGCTGGCCCGCGCCGCTCGAGCTGGAGGAGCACTCACATGCAGGCATGGCCGCGGCGTACGCCGCCGGCGCGGCGCATCTCCCGTTCGGCGTCCTCCGCGGCTACGGGCGCAACGAGCTCGCGAGCCACACGACGGTGAGGACGATCGTCTGTCCGTTCACGGGCGAGGAGCTCGCCGCCGTGCCGGCGCACCACTTCGACGTCGGCATCGTGCACGCACAGCAGGCCGACCGCGCCGGCAACGTCCAGCTGTGGGGGATCACCGGCGTGCAGAAGGAGACCGTGCTCGCCTCCGATCGCACCATCGTCACGGTCGAGGAGGTCGTCGACGAGCTCGAGCACCGCCCGGGCGGGATCGTCCTGCCGTCCTGGGTGATCGACGCCGTCTCGGTCGCGCCGGGCGGCGCGCATCCCTCGTACGCGCACGGCTACTACGACCGCGACAACCACTTCTACCGGCGCTGGGACGAGATCAGCCGCGACCGCGACGTCTTCAATACGTGGCTCGACCGCCACGTGCTGGCGACGAAGGACGTCGCCGAGTACCACCGCAGCCTCTCCGCCTGCGGTGTCGCCGTATGAGCGCGACGGCGACCTATACGTCCGACGAGATCATGGCCGTCGAGGCTGCGCGACGGCTGCGAAACGGCGACGTGTGCTTCGTCGGGATCGGCCTGCCGAGCCTCGCGGCGAATCTCGCCCGTGCGACCCACGCGCCAGGCTGCGTCCTCGTCTACGAGAGCGGCACGATCGGGGCGAAGCCAATCCACCTCCCGCTGTCGATCGGCGACGGCGAGCTCGCCGAGACGGCCGACGCCGTGGTGTCCGTGCCGGAGATGTTCGCGTACTGGCTGCAGGGCGGCCTGATCGACGTCGGCTTCCTCGGCGCCGCCCAGATCGATCGTCACGGCAACCTGAACAGCACCGTGATCGGCGACTACGACGAGCCGAAGGTCCGTCTGCCCGGAGCAGGCGGCGCTCCGGAGATCGCGTCGTCCGTGCGCAAGGTCTTCGTGATGCTGCGTCAGACGCCGCGCTCCTTCGTCCAGCGGCTCGACTTCCGCACGACCGACGGTGAGCGGGTCGCCGTCGTCGTCACCGACCTCGGCGTGCTCGAGCCGGAGTGCGACACCGGCGAGCTCGCCCTCACGGGCATTCACCCCGGAGTCGACGTCGATCAGGTGCGAGACTCGACCGGCTGGCCGCTGAAGGTCGCCCCGGAGCTTCGCGTCACCCCTGCGCCGACCCAGGCCGAGCTCGCCGCGCTGCGCGCGCTATCCCCGAGAAACGGCGGCGAGTCGTGAGCGAGAATGTCGAGGTCGTGCGCGAGGACACCGTCGATCCGCCCTGGAACTGGCCGGAGTACCGCTCCACCGCACTCCGCGCGCCGAAGCGACCGCTCGTCCTGCTCCCACACACGCTGTCGGAGCTGACCGGCCCCGCGTTCGGCGAGGGTGCGGTTGGCGAGCTCGACCACGACCTCACCCGACAGCACGAGGGTCCTCCGCTCGGCGAGCGGATCATCGTGTCCGGCCGCGTGCTCGAGGAGGACGGCAAGCCCGTCCGCAACACGCTCGTCGAGGTGTGGCAGGCGAACGCTGCCGGCCGCTACATCCACGAGGTCGATCAGCATCCCGCTCCGCTCGACCCGAACTTCACCGGCGCGGGACGGTGCCTGACCGACGACGAGGGTCGCTACCGGTTCGTGACGATCAAGCCCGGCTCGTATCCGTGGCAGAACCATCCGAACGCGTGGCGGCCGGCCCACATCCACTTCTCCGTGTTCGGGCGTGCGTTCACCCAGCGGCTCGTCACGCAGATGTACTTCCCCGGCGACCCGCTGTTCGAGTACGACCCGATCTTCCAGTCGGTGCGCGACCCGAAGGCGCGCGAGCGGCTGATCGCCGGCTTCGACCTCGAGACGACCGTCCCGGAGTGGGCGCTCGCATACCGCTGGGACATCGTTCTGCGCGGATCTGCGGCGACACCGTTCGAGAACTGAGATGCCGGACCGGACGCCCTCGCAGACCGCGGGTCCGTTCTTCTCCTTCGGCCTCTGCGTCCTGCCGGCCGCCGATCTCTCGCCCCCGGATGCACCGGAGACGATCACGATCGAGGGTCGCGTCCTCGACGGTGCCGGCGAGGGGATCCACGACGCGCTGGTCGAGATCTGGCAGGCGGACGCCGGCGGCGAGTACCGCCGCGACTGGGGCTGGGCCCGGTGTGGCACCGACGCCGACGGCGGGTTCCGCTTCCACACCGTCAAGCCGGGCTCGGTGCCGTCCACGCAGGGGTCGATGCAGTCCCCTCACCTCGAGGTGATCGTCTTTGCGCGTGGCCTGCTGAAGCACACGCTCACGCGCATGTACTTCCCGGACGAGGAGGAGGCGAATGCCGCCGACGAGGTGCTGGCCTCGCTCGACGAGGACGACCGCTCGACGTTGATCTCGACTCGGCGCAACGGCTCCTACGTCTTCGACGTGCAGCTCCAGGGCGAGCGGCAGACGGTGTTCTTTGCCCTCTGACGGGCTGTTCGGTCCGCTCTTCGCTCCCGACGAGATCCGTGAGGCAGTGTCGGGCCGCGCGTGGCTCGCGGCGATGCTCGAGGCCGAGGCTGCGCTCGCGCGGGCCGAGGCTCGCGCCGGCGTCGTCCCGGGCGAAGCGGCGGACCGGATCGTCTCGTGCTGCGACGCCGCCCGCTTCGATCCGGACGCGCTCGGCACCGAGGGCCGCGACGTCGGCAATCCTGCCGAGCCGCTCGTCCGACGGCTCCGCGAGGAGGTCGGCGACGAGGCGGCGGGATTCGTCCACTGGGGCGCGACGAGCCAGGACATCCTCGACACCGCGTCGATGCTCGTCGCGCGCCGCGCACTCGACCTGATCCTCTCGGAGCTGGACGCGGCGGCAGGCGCGTGCGCGAGGCTCGCGGACACGTACCGATCGACCCCGATGGCGGGGCGGACGTTGCTGCAGCAGGCCGTGCCGACGACGTTCGGATCGAAGGCGGCGGGCTGGCTGGTCGGGCTGCTCGACGGGCGCCGTCTGCTCGTACGCGTCCGCGACGAGAGGCTTGCGGCGGAGCTCGGCGGCGCTGCAGGCACGCTCGCGGCGCTCGGGGGCGCCGGACCGGAGGTGCTGCGGCTCTTCGCCGAGGAGCTCGGCCTCGCGGAGCCAGTCGTTCCTTGGCACGCGCAGCGGGCCCGAATCGCGGAGCTCGGCGGCGCGCTCGACGTTGCGAGCGGGACGCTCGCGAAGATCGGGCTCGACATTGCCCTCCTCGCCCAGACGGAGGTCGGCGAGGTCGTCGTCCGCCCGGGTGGCGGCTCCTCGACGATGCCGCACAAGCGGAACCCCGTCGACTCGACGATCGCGGTCGCGTGCGCCCGGCGCGTCCACGCGCTCGCCGGTGTGCTCTCCGGTGGGCTCGCCTCCGAGCACGAGCGCGCGGCGGGTTCGTGGCACGCAGAGTGGGAGCCGCTCTCCGACGCGCTCGCCCTCACTGGCGGGGCTGCAGACCGGATTCGGGCGGCGCTCGACGGGCTCGAGGTCGACCCGGAGCGAATGCGGCGGAACCTCGACCTGACCGGCGCCGCGCTGCTCGCAGAACGGGTCGAGCTGCGGCTCGCCGAGCGCGTGGGACGGTCCGCGGCGCGCGAGCTCGTCGCCGCAGCGGTGTCGGCCGACTCGTTTCGCGACGGGCTCGCGCAGCACGTGGACCCGGTCGAGCTCGACGAGCTGCTCGAGCCGTCGACGTACGCTGGAGCGGCCGACGTGTTCGTCGACCGGGCGCTCGCGTTCGCGCGTCAGGAGCTCGGCGGATGACGGCGCTCGAGCTTGCGTTTCGGCTCGACGGTCCGGTCGATGCGCCGGTGATCGTGTTCTCCCCGTCGCTCGGGACGACGACGAGTCTCTGGGATGCGCAACTGCCGACGCTCGTCGACCGGTTCCGCATCCTCCGCCACGACCACCCGGGTCACGGAGGGTCGCCCGCTTCCGACCAGGCCTTCGAGGTCGAGGACATCGCCCGTGCGGTGCTCGCCGAGCTCGACCGGCTGGAGATCGAGCGCGCGTCGTTCTGCGGCCTTTCGCTCGGCGGCATGGTCGGCATGTGGCTCGGCGCGAACGCGCCGGAACGGATCGAGCTGCTCGTGCTCGCGTGCACCGGCGCCCGGCTCTTCACGTTCGAGCACTGGTCCGAGCGAGCGGCGCTCGTGCGCGCGGAAGGCACGGACCCGCTCGTCGAGATCTCGCGCGAACGCTGGTTCACGCCCGCCTTCCGCGAGGCGCCCGACGCGAGGCGCCTCCTCGACGCGCTGCCGACGATCGACGTCGAGAGCTACGCGCGCTGCTGCGAGGCGCTGGCCGTATTCGATTTCCGAGGCGAGCTCGATCGTGTCACGCCGGACACGCTCGTCGTCGCGGGGGAAGATGACCCGGTGATCGGTGAGGAGGTCGTCGACACACTCGTGCACGGCATCGCCGGCGCGGAGCTCGTGGTGATCCGCAACGCGGCGCACCTCGCGAACGTCGAACAGCCGGCGGCCTTCGACGCCGCGCTGCGCGGTCGGCTCGAGCCACGGGAGAGGGCTTGAGCGACGATCTGTACGAACGCGGGATGCAGGTTCGCCGCGAGGTGCTGGGCGACGAGCACGTCGACCGGGCACTCGACCGGCGAAACGAGTACACGACGGAGTTCCAGGACTTCATCACGCGGTATGCCTGGGGCGAGATCTGGTCCCGACCGGGGCTCGACCGCAGGACGCGCAGCTGCATGACGTTGACTGCACTCGTTGCACTCGGTCGCTTCGACGAGCTCGCAATGCACGTCCGCGCCGCGCAGCGGAACGGTCTCTCGCTCGACGAGATCAAGGAGGTCCTGCTGCAGAGCGCGGTCTACTGCGGCGTGCCTGCGGCCAACACGGCCTTCGCCGTGTTCCAGCGCGTGCTCGACGAGGACGCGCCGCCGACGGAGTGAAGTCGACGCGAACGCAGGTCGGGATCGTCGGCGCCGGCCCGGCCGGCCTCACCCTCGCCCGTTTGCTCGAGGTCGAGGGGATCGATGCCGTCCTGCTCGAGGGCCGGAGTCGCGAGTACGTCGAGAATCGCATCCGCGCCGGCGTGCTCGAACAGCGAACGGCCGAGCTCCTGACCGACGCGGGCGTCGGCGAGCGGCTGGAGCGCGAAGGCCTCGTCCACCATGGTGTCAACCTCCAGTTCGAGCGTGAGCGCCACCGCATTCCGTTGACCGAGCTCACGGGGGGGAAGCGGCTCGTCGTCTACGGCCAGACGGAGATCGTCAAGGATCTCGTCGCGGCCCGGATCGCGAGCGGGTTGCGGCTGCTGTTCGAGGTCGACGATGTCAGCGTGCACGAGCTCGAGTCGCCGTCGCCGCGGATCCGCTTTCGTCACGAAGGCGAGGAGCAGGAGCTCCGGTGCGATCTCGTCGCCGGGTGCGACGGCTTCCACGGCGTCTGCCGACCGAGCATCCCGCCGGACGTATTGCGGACGTTCTCGCGCGAGTATCCGTTCGGGTGGCTCGGGATCCTCACAGGGGTCGCGCCGTCGCACGATGAAGTTGTCTACGCCCACAGCGACCGCGGTTTCGCGCTGCTGAGCATGCGCTCACCTGAGCTGAGCCGCCTCTACGTGCAGTGCCGACCCGACGACGACGTGGCGGAGTGGCCGGACGAGCGCATCTGGTCGGAGCTTCAGTTTCGGCTCGGGCTCGACGGATGGACGCTCGCCGAGGGGCCCGTGCTCGAGAAGGGCATCACTGGCATGCGGAGCTTTGTCGCGGAGCCGATGCGCTACGGGCGGCTCTTCCTCGCCGGCGACGCCGCACACATCGTGCCGCCGACGGGCGCGAAGGGGCTCAACCTCGCGATCGCCGACGTGCGCGTGCTCGCCGAGGCGATCGTCAGCTGGTACCGCACGGGGGACGAGATGCTCCTCGACGCGTACTCCTCGACGTGCCTGCGGCGGGTCTGGCGCGCCGAGCAGTTCTCCGCCTGGCTGACCTCCATGCTCCACACGCCACCGAACGAGGATCCGTTCGGGCTCAAGCTGCGGCTCTCCGAGCTCCGCTACGTGACGTCGTCGGAATCGGCCGCACGGAGCTTCGCCGAGAACTACGTCGGGCTCGACCTCGTGTAGCGCGTCGCGTTGCGTGATCAGTCGTCGCCGACGATCACGTCGAAATCTCCGGCGAGCACGCGGTCGAGCCGGCCCGTCCGCCCCCGGACCGAGTCGCGGACGAGCGGCGACGGGTCCGCGCGATAGCGCCGCACGATCGTCTTCGGCGCCGTCGACTCGGCGAGCGCACGTCGTGCCGCCTCGGCGGGTTCGGTCTCGGGCGACGACGGGCTGCACGGGGCGACCACGACCTGGACAGCGACGCGGTCGAAGGTCCGCTCGTCGCGCGGCGACTCGTAGACGTGCAGGCCCGACTCGGTGGCGAGGATCTGGTAGGCGCCGATCCCCGAGACGGCGAGCACGCGGGTCGGGCTCACATCCGACCAGAGGGGCCGGACGCGCATTCCCCGTCGGCGGCCCCACGCCTCGTACATCTCGACCAACTTGACGGCGAAGGCTTCCTCGGCGCGATCGACGCCAATTGCCCTCACCTCGACGAATGCGTCGGCCGGGTCGGACGCGCCGGCGTTGCTACAGGCTCGGTCGAGCAGATAGAGGCGCTCGGCCAGGAGCTTGACGACCTCGCGCGCCGAGGCGTGGCCGTTGTCGGCACGCAGCCGTGTGAGACGGTTCGAGAGCCTCTGCGCAGTCCGGAACGCAGCCTGGACGCGGTCGACGAGCTCGATGCGGGCGAGCACGTCGAAGCGTTCCGGCGAGTCCCAGAACGAGTCGTTCCGCATTTCCGCGAGGTCTCGCTCTTTTGCGCCGCTCCATGCGTCGCCGTCGATCACTTCTTGCAAACGCTCGGTCTCGGACTGGAGGTACGCGCTCTCCTCGGGGCCTCCATGAGGGTCGAGCACGAGGCGCTCGAGCCGGAGGCTCCCCTCGTCGGCACGGAAAGCCGTTTCGTCCACCGTTGCATTCGGGTCGACGAACGTCACCTCGATTCCGTCGGGCTGCGCGGTCACGAAGAGGAATTGCTCGCCCTCGGGGAAGCTGTGCGACGCGATCGCTGCTGCGAGCGGGGCGAGCAGGTACCGCTCGACTGCCCGCTTCAGCGGACGCGCGCCGAGCTCCGGGCTGAACCCCTTCTCCGCCAGGAACTCGAGCGCGGCGTCATCCCATTCGACCGCCCACGGCCGAGTCCGGAAACCGCGTCGCATGAGCACCTGGTCGAGCTCCCGCTCGACCAGCGCCCGCATCTGTCCACGCTCGAAGGGACGGAAGACGACGATCCGGTCGATGCGGTTGATGAGCTCCGGACGGAAGACACGAGAGACCTCGCGCTCGACTGCAGCCGGACGGAACGTCGGGCCGCCGCCGTCGGTGAAGCCCAAGTGCCTGCCGCTCTCGACCGCGGCGCCCAGGTTCGAAGTGAGGATGACGATGCACTGACGGAAGCTGACGGTGCGGCCGCGGGTATCCGTCAGGCGACCGTCGTCGAACAGCTGGAGGAAGACGTTCCAGATCCTGCGGTGCGCCTTCTCGAACTCGTCG
>Ga0187779_10000592_pt1 | contig 24256 bp, 15 predicted proteins | sample 1015_Q2_SP10_10__FD_132435 | JGI IMG/M metagenome (GOLD analysis project Ga0187779, IMG submission 132435) | Tropical peat soil microbial communities from peatlands in Department of Meta, Colombia - 1015_Q2_SP10_10_MG | ecosystem: Environmental > Terrestrial > Soil > Wetlands > Peat | place... | reverse complement strand
TGTTGTCGAGGATTCCCGCCGCGATCTTCGCGCGCGTGGCCACCTTCATCAGGTTGGGCCCGTTCATGTGCAGCACCGACTTGTCGTTCTGCATGGTCATGTGACAGGCGATGCAGCCCGAGGCCGCGAACACGCCGAAGCCCGCCATCGCGGCCGGGTCGCCGGGCGCCTTCTGCTGCGCGACCCAGGCGTCGAACTCGGCCTGCGGCTTGACCACGATCTCCATCTTCATCAGCGCGTGCGACGAGCCGCAGTACTCGGTGCACTGGCCGTGGAAGTTCCCTAGCTCGGTCGGCGTGAACCAGAGCGGCTGCGTGCGGCCCGGGACCGCGTCGCGCTTGCCGCCCAGGCGCGGGAACCAGAAGGAGTGGATCACGTCGCTCGCGGTGACGTGGAAGAGCACCGTGCGGCCCTGCGGCACCACGATCTCGTTCGCGGTCGTGAGGTCCTGCTCCGGGTAGTAGAACTCCCAGAACCACTGCCGGCCGGTCACGTCGATCACCAGCGGGTTCGGGGTGGGCGTCGGACCCTGGTGGAAGCGGATCGCCTGGCAGCTGGGCACGTACATGACCAGCACCAGCAGCACCGTGGCGAGCGTCCAGCCGATCTCGAGCGGGGTGTTGCCGTGCACCTGCTTCGGCGGCGCGCTCTCGTCCCCGCGCGCCCGGAAGCGGAACAGGATCCAGACGATCAGCCCCTCGACGCCCAGGAAGATCGCGAGCGTGATCCAGTAGACCAGCGCGTACACGCTCTGGGTGCGCTCGGCGTTCTCGGTCAGCGGAAAGATCGTCGACTGGAACAAGAGCGGCGTCCCGAACGGGTACCAGATCCAGAGCACCGCCAGGACCGCGAAGACCGCTGCAAAGCCGAACAGAGGCGCGCGCTTCTCGCTCACCGAAGATTCCTTCCGTGCGAACCAGGCCCCGCGAGAACGCAGCCGCTGCGGAACGGGGCTCTCGCCACGGTCCCCCTGACCCCTAGTGGCGACCGGCGCGCAGGTTACTGGCGGCCCAAAACAGGGTCAAGCGAGCCAGGTGGGTGCAGAAGCGCCTGCAACGTTCCGCTGCGCCTCGCCGAAGGGCTCAGTAGGACCGAGGAAGTTCGAGCACGTGCTCGGCGACGAAGTTGAGGGCCATCTCCTGCGAGATCGGGGCGAGCCGCATCAGCCGGGCCTCGCGCCAGTAGCGCTCGACGTGGAACTCGCGCGCGTAGCCGAACCCGCCCAGCGTCTGCAGCGCGCGGTCGCAGGCGCGGAACGAGGCGTCGGCGCAGCGTACCTTCGCCATGTTGGCGAGCGCTCCCGCGGGCTCGCCGCGGTCGTAGGTCCACGCGGCCTTCTGCCACAGCAGCTCCGCAGCGACGAGCTCGCTGTAGGAGTCGGCGAGCGGGTGGGCGATCGCCTGGTTCTGGCCGATCGGTCGCTCGAACACGACCCGCTCGCGCGCGTACGCGACCGCGCGCTCGAGCGCGCGGAAGCCGATGCCGACTGCCTCGGCGGCGATCACGATGCGCTCGGGGTTGATGCCGTCGAGCAGGCAGTAGAAGCCGCGGCCGACCTCGCCCACCACGTCCTCGTCGGACACGGGCAGGTCGCGGATGAACACCTCGTTCGAGTTCACCGCATTGCGGCCGAGCTTGGGGATCTCGCGGATCTCTACGTGCGCGCGGTCGAGGTCGGCGAGAAACAGGGTCATGCCGTCGAGCCGCCGCGCGCACTCCTCGCGCGGGGTGGTGCGCGCCAGCAGCAGGATCTTCTGCGCCTGCTGCGCCTTGGTGTTCCACACCTTCTTCCCGTTCACGATCCAGCGCGAGCCGTCGCGGCGCGCGCTGGTGCGGATTCGCGAGGTGTCCGTGCCCGCGTCGTCCTCGGTCACGCCGAACGAGACATGCAGCTTCCCACTGGCGGTCGGCGGCAGGTACTTCTCCTTCAGCGCCTTCGAGCCGTGGTGGATGACCGGCCCCATGCCGAAGATCGACAGGTGCAGCGTCGAGGCCGCGTTCATCGCCCCTGCGCTGCCCGCCACCGCGCGCAGCAGCGCCCCCGCGTGCATCACCCCGAGGCCCGCGCCGCCGTACTCCTCGGGCACCAGCACGCCCACCCAGCCGGCCTCGGCGAACGCGTCGTAGAACTCCCAGGGGAAGAGCTTCTTGTCGTCGTGCTCGAGCCAGTAGTCGTCGTCGAAGCGCGCTGCGAGTTTGCCGGCCTCGGCGCTGATGCCCGCGTAGTCGGCGTCGGCGGAGAAGTCCACGGGCGGAATCTTACGCCCTCCGGCTATCGTGGGCGGAATGGACGAGCCGAGGCCCGCCAGCCGCACCGCAGTGGGCGTCGCGGCGCTGCGGGCGGTCCACCAGCGGCGCGACGGCTCGCCGAAGGTGCTGGACGACCCCATCGCCGAGGCCCTGATCGGCCCCGAAGCGCTCGCGCGCGTGCTCGCGGACGATGGGCTCTACTCGAGCCCCGCGATGCGCGGGCTGCGCTCGCATGTCGTGCTGCGCAGCCGCTTCGCCGAGGACTGCGCGGAGGCCGCGGTGCGACGCGGCGTGCGCCAGCTGGTGATGCTCGGCGCGGGCTTCGACAGCTTCGCGTACCGCCAGCCCGGCTGGGCGCGGGCGCTGCGCATCTTCGAGGTCGACCACCCGGAGAGCCAGCGCCTGAAGCGCGATCGGCTGGCCGCGGCGGGGATCGCCATCCCGGAGAACCTGGCCTTCGTGCCTGCCGACTTCGAGCGCCGCTCCCTGCGCGAGATCCTCGCGGCGAGCGCGCTCGACTTCGCCGCGCCCGCCATCTTCTCCTGCCTGGGCGTGCTGGTGTACCTGGAGCGGCCCGCGATCGAGGCGCTGTTCCGCCTGGTCGCGTCGTTCCCGGCGGGGAGCGAGCTGGTGGCGACCTTCACCTCGAGCGAGCGCGTCGCGGGCTCGGCCGCGCGCGCCGCCGCGGGCGGCGAGCCCTGGCTCTCGCGCATGGACGCCGCCGAGATCCGCAGCGAGCTGCTGCGCTGCGGGTTCCGCGGCGTCGAGGTGCTCGAGCCCGAGGACGCGGCGCGCCGCTACTTCAGCGGGCGCAGCGACGGCCTGTCGGCGCCCCCGCGCGCATCGATTGCGCGCGCCACGGTCTGAGGGACGCGCGCAGCCCTACTTGAGCTTCGCTTCCTTGAACACCACGTGCTTGCGCACGATGGGGTCGTACTTCTTCACCTCGAGCTTGTCGGGGGTGTTCTGCTTGTTCTTCCGGGTGGTGTAGAAGAAGCCGGTCCCCGCGCTCGACTCGAGCTTGATCTTCTCGCGCGCGCCCTTCTTGGCCATGGGCGGGCGTTATAGCACACGGGGCCGCTCCGCGAAGTAAGATCCCGGCATGCCGGCACCACTGGACGGGATCCGGGTCGTCGAGGTCGCGAGCTTCGTCGCGGCGCCGTCGGGCGGCGCGCTGCTCGCCGACCTGGGCGCCGAGGTGATCAAGGTCGAGGTCCCCGAGGGCGAGCTCTACCGACACACCAAGCCGCACATGGGCGGCTACAAGTCGAACTTCGACGGCGGGCCGCCCTTCGAGATGGACAACCGCGGCAAGCGCTCGCTCGCACTCGACCTGACCCGGCCCGACGCGCGCGACGCGCTCCAGAAGGTGATCGCGAGCGCCGACGTGGTGCTCACCAACTTGCTGCCGGCCCGGCAGCAGAAGTACGGGCTCGACGCAGCGGCCCTGCGCAGCCGCAAGCCCGCGCTGATCCACGCCACGCTGAACGGCTACGGCATGCGCGGCGACGAGGCCGACGCGCCCGCGTTCGACTACACCGCCTACTGGGCGCGCACCGGCATGATGGACATGTTCCGCGCGCCCGGCGCGATCCCGGCGTTCCTGCGCCCGGGTGTGGGCGATCACGCGGCGGGCGTGTCGCTGGTCGCCGGCATCCTCGCAGCGCTGCGGCTGCGCGACCGCACCGGCGAGGGCCAGGCGATCGAGGTGTCGCTCCTGCAGATCGGGCTCTACATCCAGGGCAACGACATGGCGAACGTGCTGGCGACCGGGCAGAGCCCGCCCGTGCACGACCGCAGCGCGCCGCGGAACCCGCTCTGGAACTACTACCCGACCGCCGACGAGCGCTGGCTGATGCTGGTCATGGTCGATTCGCAGCGCTACTGGCCGAAGCTCTGCCGCGCGCTGGAGAAGAGCGAGCTCGAGCGCGACCCGCGCTTCGCCGACCCGGTGCAGCGCTACCGCAACGCGCGCGCGCTGGTCGAGTCACTCGATCCAATCTTCCGCGCGCGCACGCTCGCCGAGTGGGAGGCCGAGCTCGCCCGCCACGCGCTGATCTGGGCGCCGGTCCGGCGCATGCACGAGCTCATCGACGACCCGCAGGCGCGCGCCATGGGCTACTTCTCGACCGTCGACCACCCGAAGCTCGGCCGCTTCCAGAGCGTGGGGCCGCCGTTCAAGATGTCGGACCACGCGATGCCCGCGAACCGGCCCGCGCCCGACCTGGGTGCGGACAACGCCGCCATCCTGCGCGAGGCCGGACTCAGCGAGGAGGAGATCGCGAAGCTCTCCGAGCCGCGGCGCTGAGGCCGAAGCGCCCGCGGACCTCTGCGCGTCGTCACCGTCTCTTCAAATCCGAGGGGCGGTTCGATTCGTCGAATCTGGACCATGGCAGTCCGGGTTCGGGTGGAGTCGCGGAGCGAGTCTCTCGCAGCCGGTGCCGCGCTCTTCCTCGGTGCCTGCCTCGCGCTGATCGCCGTCACCTTCCGGCTGAACCGCGCCTTCTACCAGGACGACGCCTACATCGTCCTCCACTACGCCCAAAACATCATCGCGGGGCACGGCGCGGTCTGGAACCCCGGCGAGTACGTCCAGGGCTACACGAGCTTTCTCCATCTTTGCGCGGTCACTCTGCTCGGGCGGCTCGGGCTCGACCTCGCGTTCGCGTCGCGCGCGCTCGGAGTCGCAGCGTACGCCGGGCTCGTCGCGGTGCTGGCGAGCTACCTGCGCGAGTCATCGCCGGCGAGTGAGAGCCCTCTCACCTGGCGGATCCCGTTCGCGCTGGTCGCCGGGTCCTCGCCTCTGGTCGTGTGGTCGCTCGGCGGGCTCGAGACCGTGCCCGTCGCGCTGCTCGTCACGTCGGGCTGCGTGCTGCTGCTGCGCGCCGAAGGCCCCGCCGAGATCCGTCTGCTCGCCGGCAGCGGAGCCTGCTTCGCGCTCGGCTTCCTCGCCCGGCCCGACGCGAGCCTGTTCGGCGCAGTCGCGCTGCTCGCGTCGCTTCCAGAGTGGCGGGCACGCGGCCGCGCGCTGCGCAACGCGCTGGCGTTCTCGCTGCCGATCGCGGGGATCGCATTCCCCTACGTGGCCTGGGAGCTCTGGTACTACGGCGACTTCGTGCCCAACACCTTCCACGCCAAGCTGGGCGGCAACGTCTCGTTCGAGAGCCTGTTCCGCGGCGCGCGCTACCTGGCGTCGTACTCGCTGCGCCCGCCGTTCCTGCCGCTGCTCGCGGTCGCGGCGCTCGCCGTCGAGTGGCGCGCGGGGCGGCTGCGCGCGCCCGAGCTGCGGCTCGCGGCGATGTGCGCCGCCTATGCGGGCTTCGTCGTGTTCGCGGGCGGCGACGCCATGGCGTCGTTCCGCTTCGCGGTGCCGCTGGTCGCGCCGCTCGCGCTGGTCGTCTTCCTCTGCGCGCAGCGCTGGGACGAACGCGCGGTGCGCTGGTTCTCGGCGGCGGTGCTCGTGCTCTCGTTCGCGCAGCTCGGCAGCGCGAGGCTCAACCCGCGAGTCGAGGACGGCGCCGCCAAGTTCGGCTCGATCGTCGGCCGTTACATCGCGCGCGCGTGGCCGCCTGGCTCGCTCGTCGCGCTCAGCACGGCCGGTTCGCCGCCCTACTTCGCCAGCGACCTGCGCTACGTCGACATGCTCGGTCTCAACGACGCCGTGATCGGCCGGCGCGACGTCGGCGAGCACAGGCTCGCCTGGCAGTCACAGCCCGGTCATATGAAGGGCGACGGGGCGTACGTGCTGGAGCGACGGCCCGACTACATCATCCTGGGCGGCTGCCCCGGCACCACCGCCGACCAGCCGCTCTTCCTGTCGGACTACGAGCTCGCGCACGACCCGCGCTTCGCACGGGACTACCAGCTCGTGCGTGTGCTCCTGTCGCCCAAGGGCCGCGAAGTCGCGCGATCCGGCATTCCCTTCACCTACTACCGGCGCAGCACGGCCGCTCCCGAGCCCGACGCTGCGGCGGCGCCGCCGGCGGACGCCCGCTAGTCTCGCCGTCCCATGAAGGGAATCGTTCTCGCCGGCGGCGCAGGCACCCGCCTGCATCCGATCACGCAGGTGGCCAGCAAGCAGCTGCAGCCCGTCTACGACAAGCCGATGATCTACTACCCGCTCGCGACGCTGATGCTGGCGGGGATCCGCGAGCTGCTCTTGATCTCGACGCCGCAGGACGTGCCGCGCTTCCAGGCTCTGCTGGGCGACGGCTCCGCGTGGGGCATCTCGCTCGGCTACGCGGTGCAGCCCGAGCCCAAGGGCATCGCGCAGGCGTTCCTGGTCGGCGAGGACTTCGTCGCCGGCGAGAAGGTGGCGCTGATCCTCGGCGACAACTTGTTCTACGGACGCATGCGGCTGGACGAGATCGCGCGGGAGTTCCGCTCCGGCGCGGTGATCTTCGGCTATCCGGTGCGCGACCCGCAGCGCTACGGCGTGGTCGAGTTCGGCGAGGACGGCAAGGTGCTGTCGCTGGTCGAGAAGCCGAAGCAGCCGCGCTCGAACCTCGCCATCCCCGGCATCTACCTCTACGATGAGTACGTGGTGGAGCGCACGCGCGCGCTGCGCCCGTCGGCGCGCGGAGAGCTCGAGATCACCGACCTGAACCGCGCGTATCTCGACCGCGGCGAGCTGCGCGCGGTGCGGCTCGGCCGCGGCATCGCCTGGCTCGACACCGGCACGCACGAGAGCCTGCTCGAGGCCGCGAACTTCATCGCCACCATCGAGCAGCGCCAGGGGCTGAAGATCGCCTGCCTCGAGGAGATCGCGCTCCGGCGCGGCTTCCTCGACGCCGCCGGCCTCGAGCGTACGGTGCGCGCGATGCCGCCGTCGCCCTACCGCGACTACTGCGCGGCGCTGCTCGAAGAGAGCGGATGAGCGGCGAGGTCTTCCGGCGTACGCGCAGAATCGCGCCAGGGGACATCGACGAGCTCGGGCACGTGAACAACGTGCGCTGGCTCGCCTTCGTGGCCGAGCTCGCCGGCGCGCACGCCGCGTCGCACGGCTCGGACCTCGCGGCGCTGCGCGCGCAGGGCGCGCTCTGGATCGTGCGCCGGCACGAGCTCGACTACCACCGCCCCGCTCTGCCCGGCGAGGAGATCGTCGAGGAGACGTGGGTCGAGAAGATGACCGGCGCCAAGAGCGAGCGGCACTCGCGCTTCACGCGCGCCGCCGACGGTGCGCTGTTGGTCAGCGCCGTGACGACCTGGGCGTACGTCGACGCCAAGACGCTGCGGCCCACACGAATTCCTGACACGATGCGCGCTCGTTACAAGGTCACGGCGCCACCTTCGTCGCAGCCTCGCAGACCTGATTGACCTGCGGCCCGAGCAGGTGGCGCGGGTCGAGCGCGCGCTCGAGCACGACCACGTCGAGGATCGAGCACGGACCTCCGTCGGGGGCGACCTTGCACTTGCGCGCCGCAGCCGACGGGTCGAACGGGTTCCGGGTCAGGAACTTGCGGTAGGCCGCGACGTCCGCGGCGTCGACGATCCCGTCACCGGAGAGGTCGCCGCACTGGCAGGCGTCGCCGATGCCGTCGGGGACCTTCGAGGCGAAGCTGCCGCCGTCGCGCTGGCGCGGGTTCTTCTCGAAGGGGCAGTTGTCCTGGAAGTCGGCGAGCCCGTCGCCGTCCTGGTCGACGATGGCGTTGCACGCAGCGTCCGCCGAGAGGCAGAACATGTCGATGCGGTGGTCGTAGGTGTTGGCGACGTAGAGGACGTCCCCCGCCGGCGAGAGCGCGACGTCTTCGGGCAGCGCGAACTGTCCCGGATCGCTGCCGTAGGAGCCGCGCTTGGCCATGAAGCTGCCGTCGGCGCCGAGCTCCTGGACCCGGTTGTTGCGCGTGTCGGCGACGAAGAAGTGGCCGTCCGACGCGCGCGCGGCGATCCCGCTCTGGGGATCGAAGTCGAACTGACCGTCGCCCGTTCCGGGTGAGCCGAAGGTCTCCTCGAGCGCGAGCGTGCCGTCGAAGCGCTTGACGGTCTCGCCCTGCGCGCTCACCACGTAGAGCTTGCCGCCGGCGAACGACAGACCGCCGGGCAGAGGCAATGCCAGCTCCTTCACCGGGATGCCGAGCGCATTCACGCGCCGCAGGTGATTGAAGCTCTGGTCGGACACGAACAGGTCGCGGCTCCCCGGCTCGACCGCGACGTCGGCGATGATCTCGCCGTAGTTGCCCGCCACCGGCTTCCGCTTGGCGGCGCCGATCACCGCGCCGCTGGGATCGAAGTGCGTGATCCAGGGCACCGGAGGGTTGTCCGAGTAGTACGTGCCGACGATCCCCGTCCAGACGCTGCCGTCCGGCGCCACCGCCACCGCGGTGTGATTGCCCTGACCGACCCCGCCGGCCCGCGTGATGTCGACTCGGTACGAGAACCCCCAGCTGCGCTCGAAGGCGCCGCCGCGCGTGAAACGCTTGAACAGAAACGCGCCGCCGTCGACGAGCACGACGTCCCCGTTGGTCGGGTCGACCGCCAGCCCCATCGGCTGGTCGAGAGAGGCGCCGTCGCTGAACTTGCCGCCCCAGGAGCGGACGTAGACGTTCTTGGCGTCGAACTCGTCCTCGCGAAAGGCGTACGAGGCGTTGACGTACTTCGCGCCCGTGATCCGGTTGATCGCGATGTCGCGCGGGTGGAACGGCCCCTGTGCCACGTTCTGGGGGCCCTGGAACTGGCCGAGGTACGCCCCGTCGCTCGTGAAGAACTGGATGCGCTCGGAGTCGGTGTCGGCGACGTACACGTTGCCGGCGCCGTCGACCTCGACGGAGCGCGGCCAGTGGAAGTGGCCGGGCATGCCGCCCGGCGGATCTCCCCACTTCTTGAGGAACTTGCCGTCCTCGCCGAACTTCATCACGCGGTGCGTGATCGGGTCGGTGACGTACACCCAGCGGTGTACTGCGTCGAACGCCAGCCCGCCCGGGCCGGCGAGGCCGCTGAACTCGTCGGCCCCCTTGCCCTTCTGCCCGAACTGGCGCAGGTACGCGCCCTGCCGATCGAAGACCTGGACGCGCGCGTTGCCGGTGTCCCAGACGAACACGTTGCCGGTCGCCGGATCGACGCCGATCCCGTGGGGCTGGTTGAGCTCGCCCGGTCCGCCGCCCGCGCTGCCGAACACGCGCAGCACCTTTCCGGTCGAGCTGAACTGCGTGATCGTGTTCAGCGGCTGCTGCACCACGTAGACATCGCCGGTCGCTTGGTTCACGTCGATGCCGTAGCAGGAGTCGCACGGCCAGGTGAGCACCAGGTTGCCGTCGCGGTCGAACTTCGAGACCCGCGTCGTCTCGACCACGTACACCGAGCCGCTCGCATCGTGGACGGCGTTCTCGACGGTCAGGCTGCCGAGCAGCCCGGGGGGGTTGAGCGGGGCGACGCCGAAGCCGCCGAGGTAGGGAGCCGTGCCGACGTCGTAGGCCGCCGCGCCGCGCGCCGCCGCGAGACCCCCGCAGAGGGCGGCGAGCGCGAGAACGAGGCTTCGCCCTGCCCGAACGGTGGTCACCGAGTGCATCGTGCCCGATACGCTACTGACTCACGACCGTCGCCGCCCCGCAGGTCTGGCTGATCCCGGGCGGCAATGGACCCGCGGCGGCGACGCCGCGCTCCAGCACGACCACGTCGAGGATCGAGCAGGGCCCGCCGTCTCCCGCGACCTTGCACTTGCGCGCCGCCGAGAACGGCGCGTTGGGGTCCTGGGTCAAGTACGTTCGGTAGGCGGGAACGTCGTTGGCGTCGACGATTCCGTCGCCGCTCACGTCGCCGCACTGGCAGGCGTCGCCGATCCCATCGGGCGCGGTGGTCTCGAAGCCGCCCGAGTCCTTCTGGTCGGGGTTCGGCTCGTACGGACAGTCGTCCTTGTAGTCGGGCAGACCGTCGCCGTCCTCGTCGATGATCGCGTTGCAGGCTGCGGTGGTCGACAGGCAGAACATGTCGATGCGGTGGTCGAAGCTGTTGGCCACGTAGAGCACGTCCCCGCCGCTCGACAGCGCCACGGCCTCGGGCTGCGCGAACTGGGCCGGCGCGCCGCCGTAGACGCCGCGGGTCGCCACGAAGCTGCCGTCGGGGTTCAGCTCCTGGATGCGGTTGTTGTGGGTGTCGGCCACGAAGATGTGGCCGTCCGACGCCCGCACCGCGAGCCCGCTCTGCATGTCGAAATTGAACTGGCCGGGGCCGGCCCCGGGCGAGCCGAAGGTGGCCTCGAGCACGAGCTGGTCGCTGAAGCGCTGGATGTTGTTGCCCGGCTGGTTCACCACGTAGAGCTTGTCGTTCACGAACGAGATCCCGCCCGGCTGCTTGAAGGAGACGTCGAGGAAGTCGAACCCGCTCGACGTCACGCGCCGCAAGTGGTTGAAGCTGTTGTCGGACACGAACACGTCGCCGCTGACGGGCTCGACTGCGACACCCGCAATGATCTCGCCGTAGTTCGCGGCCACGAGCTTGCGGTCGGAGTAGCCGACCACCACCCCGTTCGGATCGAAGTGGTAGATCCAGGGGACGGGCGGGTTGTCGGAGTAGAACGTGCCGACGGTCCCCGTCCAGATGCTGCCGTCGGGCGCCGCCGCGATCGCGGTGTGATTGCCCTGCCCGGTGCCGCCCGGCATCGTGATGTCGACGCGATACGACCAGCTCCACAGGCGCTTGAAGGCGCCGCCTTGCGTGAAGCGCTTGAAGAGGAACGCGCTGGCGTCGACGAGCACCACGTCGCCATTGGTGGGATCGACGGTCACGCCCATCGGCTGGTCCACGTAGCTGCCCGCGGTGTTCTTGCCGCCCCAAGACTGCAGGTAGACGTCGTTCGGATCGAACTTGTCCTCGCGATAGGCATAGGACGCGTTCACGTACTTCTCGCCGGTGATCCGGTTGACCGCGATGTCGCGCGGATGGAACGGCCCCTGCGTCACGTTCTGCGGCCCCTGGAACTGGCCGAGGTAGGTGCCGTCGTTGGTGAAGTACTGAATGCGCTCCGAGTCGGTGTCGGTCACGTAGACGTTGCTCGAACCGTCGACCTCGACGGAGCGCGGCCAGTGGAAGTGCCCGGGCGTGCTCCCCGATGGATCGCCCCACTTCGTGATGAACGTGCCGTCCTCCGCGAACTTCAGCACGCGGGCGTAGGGCGGATCGGTCACGTACACCCAGCGGTTCACTGCGTCGAACGCGAGCCCGCCCGGCGAGGACACGCCGCTGAAATCGCCCGGTCCGGTGCCCTGCTGCCCGAACTGCCGCAGGTACACGCCCGTGCCGTCGAACACCTCGACGCGCGAGTTGCCGGTGTCCCACACATACACGTTGCCGGTCACGGGATCGACGGCAATGCCGTGCAGCCCGTTGAACTGGCCGTTGCCGGTTCCATAGCTGCCCCACTGGCCCACCAGCGCTCCCGCGGAGGTGAAATGCTGGACCGTGCTGAGCGGCTGCAGTGTCACGTACACGTCGCCGGTCGCCTGGTTCACGTCGATGCCGTAGCAGGCGATGCAGGGCCAGGTGAGCTCGAGATTGCCGTCGTGGTCGAACTTCGAGATGCGCGTGGTCTCGACCACGTAGACCTCGCCGGTCGCATCGTACACGGCGTTCTGGACGGTGAGGCTGCCGAGGAAGCCCGGCGGATTGGGAGGCGTGATGCCGAAGCTGCCGGAATACGGTGCGCTGCCGATGTCGTACGCCGCTGCTTGCGCAGCGGCGAAGCCGAGGCAGAGCGCCGCCGTGAAGACGGAGCTCCGCCCTGCGCGGCATGGGGTCACGAGCGTCTTCGACGCGAAGGGCCTGCGCCCGATCTCGGCCCCGCGGGATTCCTTGTGAAATCTTTGCGCTAGGGGCCGACGACCGTGGCCGCGCCGCACACCTGGCCGACGCCGGGCGGCAGCGTGCCGTCGGGATCGAGCGCGCGCTCCAGCACGGCCACGTCGACGATCGAGCAGGGCCCGCCGTCGGTCGCGACCTTGCACTTGCGAGCTGCCGAGAACGGCGTGTTGGGGTCCTGGGTCAAGTACGCGCGATACGCGGCGACGTCCGGAGCGTCGACGATGCCGTTCTGGGATACGTCGCCGCACTGGCAGACGTCGCCGATCCCGTCGGGCGTCGTCGTGTTGAAGCCGCCGGAATCCTTCTGGTCGTAGTTGGGCTCGTAAGGGCAGTTGTCGACGCTGCCGCAGATCTTGTCGGCGTCGATGTCGCCGAGCGGGTCCGAGTTGCAGGTGTCGCAGGCGTCGCCGATCCCGTTGCCGTTCGAGTCGCGCTGGTCGGGGTTGTAGACCGTCGGGCAGTTGTCGACGTTGCCGCAGATGCCGTCATGGTCGATGTCGTTCAGCGGATCGAGCGGGCAAGGGTCGCAGGCGTCTCCGATCCCGTCGCCGTCGCTGTCGGTCTGGTCCGGGTTGTAGACGGTCGGGCAGTTGTCCTTGTAGTCGGGCAGCCCGTCGCCGTCCTGGTCGATGATCCCGTTGTAGGCCTGCGTGGTCGACAGGCAGAACATGTCGATGCGGTGGTCGTAGCTGTTGGCGACGTAGAGGATGTCGCCGCCGCTCGACAGCGCGACGTCCTCCGGCAAGGCGAACTGTCCCGGCGCCCCGCCGTACACGCCCCGCTTCGCCACGAAGCTGCCGTCGGGGTTCAGCTCCTGGATGCGGTTGTTGCGGGTGTCGGCCACGAAGATGTGGCCGTCCGACGCGCGCACCGCGATGCCGCTCTGCGGGTCGAACTGGAACTGCCCGTTGCCCGACCCCAGGCCGCCGATGGTGAGCTCGAGCGTGAACTGGGGCGTGTAACGCTGCACGGTGTTGGTCGGCTGGTCGACCACGAACAGCTTGCCGTTCGCGAATGCCAGGCCTCCGGGCGCCGGGAGCGGGAGGTCGAGCCAGTCGTTCCCGCTGGTCGTCACCCGTCGCAGACGGTTGAAGCTGTTGTCCGACACCAACAGGTCGCCGCTGGTGGGCTCGATGACGACGTCCGAGATGATCTCCCCGTAGTTCGCCACCACCAGCTTGCGGTTGGAGGAGTTGATCACCACGCCGTTCGGATCGAACTGGTAGATCCAGGGCACCGGCGGGTTGTCGCTGTAGAACGTGCCGACGGTGCCGGTCCAGACGCTGCTGTCGGGCGCGACGAACACCGCGGTGTGGTTTCCCTGTCCGGTGCCGCCGGGCATGGTGATGTCGACGCGATAGGACCAGCTCCACAGATTCTTGAAGGCGCCGCCGTGCGTGAAGCGTTTGAACAGGAAGGCGCTCGCGTCGACGATCACCACGTCGCCGGTGTTGGGGTCGACGGAGATTCCCATGGGCTGGTCGACGTAGCTGCCCGACGTGTACTTGCCGCCCCACGACTTCACGTAGACGTTGTTGGGGTCGAACTTGTCCTCGCGGTAGGCGTAGGCCGCGTTCACGTACTTCTCGCCGGTGATCCGGTTGATCGCGATGTCGCGCGGGTGGAACGGGCCCTGCGTCACGTTCTGCGGGCCCTGGAACTGGCCGAGGTAGGTGCCGTCATTGGCGAAGTACTGGACCCGCTCCGAGTCTGTATCGGTCACGTACACGTTGCCCGAGCCGTCCACCTCGACGGAGCGCGGCCAGTGGAAGTGCCCCGGCGTGCTCCCCGTCGGGTCGCCCCACTTGGTGATGAACGTGCCGTCCTCGGCGTACTTCAAGACGCGATGGAACGGCGGATCGGTCACATAGACCCAGCGGTTCACCGAATCGAACGCCAGCCCGCCCGGCGAGGGCACGCCGCTCAGGTCGCTCGGGCTGGTGCCCGTGCCCTTCTGCCCGAATTGGCGCAGGAACACGCCGGTGCCGTCGAACACCTCGACCCGCGCGTTGCCCGTGTCCCAGACGAACACGTTGCCGGTGACCGGATCGACGCCGATGCCGTGCGGGCCGCTGAACTGGCCCGGGCCGTTCCCGTACGAGCCGAAGACGCGGATGAAGCTGCCGGTCGAGCTGAACTGCGTGACCGTGTCCAGCGGCTGCTGCACCACGTACACGTCGCCGGTCGACTGGTTGACGTCGATGCCGTAGCAGGCGATGCACGGCCAGGTGAGCACCAGGTTTCCGTCGCGGTCGAACTTGGAGATGCGCGTCGTCTCGACGACGTACACGTAGCCGGTGGAGTCCTGCACCGCGTTCTCGACGGTGAGGCTGCCGAGGTATCCGGCCGGATTGGGCGGCGTGATGCCGAAGCTGCCGAGGTAAGGAGCGCTGCCGATGTCGAACGCCCGCGCATCGGACGCAACGGCGCCGAGAAGGCAGAGCGCAGCCAGAGAGATGCGGCTGCGCCATGAGCGGCAACTGTTCACGGCGGGCATGGTGTACTCCGGCTACGTCGGAAAAATCAACACAGTTCGCAGGGCAAGCCCCATACGGCGGCGTCTGCGGAGGCAGCTTTGCGCCGTCTCATCCCCCGAACACGGTCCGTCGCTCCCGGGCCTTCCCCTCAACCCGGGCGCTGATGCGCGGCATTCTCGAGTTGGAGCCCCTCCCACCACCAGATCAACGACCGGAACTCCGGGTCGTCCGGCTGGCTCCTTTGAGTGGTGTCGTAGCGCAATTCGGTGTCGTAACCGCGCAGGCAGAGCAGCCGCGGCTGCTCGATCACGGCCATGTACTGCAGGATGTGCCGTCCCGGCACAGCCGCGAAGTGCGCGGGGCGTTCCGCCTCGGGCCCGCTGAGCGCCAGCGAGCGCTGCAGCCCCGCGCGCACGTCGGACAGCCCCAGCGGCTCGGGCCAGGTCCCGCCCAGCCCCACGAGCAGGAAGGGAACACGCGTCTGTGTCGCATCGAGCGCGAGGCCGTGGCCGAGCGTCCCGTCCTCGAAAATCTCTTCGCCGTGGTCGGAGGTGACCAGCAGGGCGGTGTTCTCGGCGCCGACCTTGTCTCGCCAGAGGTCGAGCAGCTGCTGGATTGCCCGGTCCACGTTCGCCGTCGCGTTGGCGTAGGTCGCGTACACGCCCGCTGCGTTCTCGGGCCGGATCTCGCGCGGCGTCAGTCGGCGGACGCCGAGGATGTCGTCGAGCTCGCGGTGGTCGTACGGGAAGTGCGTGTCGCCGTAGTTCACGTACAAGAGCAGGGGCTTGCTCCGGTCGCGCTTCTCCAGGTATTCGGCGACGTGCATGTTCACGCGCTTCCACGACACCATCAGGCTGCCGGTGGTGCTGAAGCGCGCCACGGAGTACTGCTCCTCGTCGCGCGCGTCGAAATGGAAGTCGGTGCGCGCGATGCCGAGCATCTTGCTCTCCTCCGCGCCGAACGACTCGTCCTGGCCCGAGATCCAGGCGACCGTGTAGCCGTTCGCGTGGAAGTCGTCGATCAGCGTCGACTGGTCGCGGTACGGCGCGAGCCGCCCGCCCAGCAGCTGTGCGCGCGAGCGCGCGGTGTACGGCGAGTTCGCGTACACGTGCTCGGATCGTGAGCCCTGTGTGGCGAGCCGGTCGAGAAACGGCGTGACCGGCTTCCCGTCGACCCAGCTGCCGATCATGTCCGCTCTCACGCCCTCGAGGAAGATGATCAGCACGTTCGGCTTCCGCGCGAACACCGGCCTCTCGACGAACTCGTCTGGGGGCCGCTGATAGTCCTTGGGGTGGTCGCCCGCGAGCCCGTTCTGGTCGATGCCGTCGCCGGGGATGTCGAGCGCATACGGATGGCGGGTCGGATCGAACGGCGCCTGGTCCACGAGTGGCGGGAACATGCCGTAGCCATCGAGGTCGAAGTCGGTGGCGCTTTCGAGCAAGGGCACCAGCAGCGCGCCCGCGGCCTTCTTCTCCAGCGCCTGACAGCTGGCGGCGCCGCGCGTGCAGACGCTCGAGAGCACTGCCCCCGCCAGCGCCATCGCCGCGAGGAAGCCCACCAGCAGCGCGAGCGCAGCCGGGACCTCGTAGCTCTCGCGCGCGTTGCCCGCGCCCTTCTTGCTGCGCAGCGCGCGGAACCCGAAGACGGCTGCCACCAGGCCCACGGCGATCGTGCCTGCGACCGGCAACAGCTGGGCCTCGGCCTGGGCGAACCACTCGAGCGGGGAACCGCCGGCGAGCGCGAGCCACACGCCCGGATCCATCAGCTCGCCGAGGTAGCGCGACAGGTTGTAGCGCACGTAGAGGAAGGCGAGCGGCGGCGCGAGCCCGAGCACCGCCGCGGCGACGAGACGATTTGCGCCGAGGATGCGCGTGCGGCGCAGCAGCGGCAGCGTGGGCAGCCAGATCAAGAGCAGCAGCGCGACGTCGAACTCCAGCGACTCCGCGAGGTAGAGCGCGATTCGCCCCGCGCCGCGCTGCGGTTCGACCACCAGGAAGCCGCCGGTGAACAGGTTGGTGGTGCGCGCGATCAGTGCGGTGTCGACCGCCGTCAGCACTGCGGCGCAGACGAGCAGGAGGGCCAGCCAGGCGCCGCCGAAACGCAGCCGCGAGCTGCGGCGGACGGCGGCCGCGGGCAAACGGGCGGCCTCGCTCACCCGCGCACCTCGTGCGCGCCTGCGGGGCGCGCCCTCACGCAATATGCCACCATGCCCGCTCCTGGAACCGCCCAAGGAATCCGTGGCCTCCCGGAATTCGACCTTCGACTCCTCGCGGCCGGGTCCGGCGGCGCCCCTTTCCGCCCCGTCCGCCCTTCTCGCAGGAGCCGTGCTGCTGGCGATCTGCCTGGGCCTGTGGCTCGCCGGCTGGAAGGCGCAGGGTAGCGCGACCGCGTGGCCGCGGTTCGAGGACGACGCGTACTACTACCTGGCGATCGCTCGCAACGCGGCGTCCGGTCACGGCTTCACGGCAGACGGCCTCTCGCCGACCAACGGCTTCCAGCCCCTGTGGATGTGGTTGCTCGTGCCGCTCGCGTGGCTCACCTCCGGCGATACGACGCCGCTGTTGCTCGCGGCGCACGCCGCGGTCGTCGCCATTTTCTGCGCCACTGGGGCGCTCCTGTGCGAGGGGTTGCGTGTGCGTTTCGGCCTCGCTGCCGCTCTGGCCGGCTGCGCGCTGCTCCTCCTGCCCCCGTTCCAGAACGTGCTCGTCTCGGGCATGGAGTCCGGCCTGGCGGTGCTGGTGTTCGTGCTGCTCCTGCGCGAGCTCCTGGCGAGCGGCGTGCTGGAGGCGCGCGACGCGGCGCCGGGCGACCTGCGCACCGGGCTGCTGGTCGGGCTGCTCCTCTTGGCGCGGCTCGACTCGGTCTTCATCGCGCTCGCGCTGGCGGGGGCGCTGGCGGCGGCGCAGTGGGCGGGCTCGGGCGGCTCGCCCGCCGCGCGCACCCTGGCCGTCGTGCGCAAGGGCATCGGGGTGTTCTGGCCGACGCTCGCACTGGTCGTGCCCTACCTCGCCTGGAACCAGCTCTCGTTCGGACATCTCTTGCCGATCAGCGGCGTACTGAAGACGAGCTTCGGCTCGCCCGGCTTCGCCCCCGGCAACCTCTCGCCGCCCTACTGGGGCCTGGTGGCGCTGTCGCTGGCGGCGCTCGCCGCGTCGCCGCCGTCGGCGCCTCCGCCGGTGCGCGCGGTGCTGCGGGCGCTGGTCGCGGGCCTCGCGCTCCAAACCCTACACACCCTGGTGTTCATGCGCTGGGCGGTGTTCGCCTGGCACTTCGCGCTGTTCATCCCGATCGGCGCGCTGGCGGCGGCGGTGCTGGCCCGCGCGCTGCTGCCGCGCCTGGCGGACGGCGCGCGGCCGTGGCTCGCGCTCGCGCTCGCGGCCGGGCTGCTGCTGGCCGAGGCGTCCTCGATCTCGCGGCTTCAGCTCGCCTTCATGGGCGCCGCCGGCGAGGCGGGGCGCTGGGTCGCGCAGAACCTGCCGGACGACGCGGTGCTCGCGATGAAGGACTCGGGCGCGTTCGGCTACTTCGCCGAGCGCCGGGTGATGAACCTGGACGGCGTGGTGAACAGCTTCGAGTACCAGGAGACGCTCTGTCGCGGCGGGCTCGCCGCCTTCCTGCGCCAGCACGGCGTGGGCTACGTCTGCCAGCACGCGGTCCCGCCCGAGGTCCGCAGCGGCCGCTACGCCTCGTTCGTGCAGCGCTACCCCTGTCACCTGCCGGGCGGCGGCGGCAGCGAGCTCACCCTCGAGCGCGCGCGCGAGGTCTACCGCGGCGCGGCGTACCACAACTACCAGGGACAAGAGGACCAGGTCGTCATCTGGCGCATCTCCCCCGGGGACTCATAGTCCAGTCCCGTGGGTTTCTTCCGCAACGTCGCCACGGTGTTCGCGACGAGCGTGGCCAGGACCCCGCTCGGGTTCCTGACCGGGATCGTGCTGGCCCGCTGGCTCTCGGTCTCGGACCGCGGCCTCTACGCTCTGCTGACCACTTTCTCGGCGATCGTGTTCCTGCTGACGCAGCTCGGCTGGGCCGAGGCCGTCATCTACCGCACGCGCCGCGAAGGCGTCTCTCCGCGGCGCGCCCTGTCGACCGGGGTCGCGGCCAACGGCGCCTTCGCGCTGGCCGCGTTCGCACTGTGCTGGGCGCTGCGCGCGCCGCTCTCGCACGCGTTCCTCGGCGACGTCTCGGCGCGCGCGTTCCTGCTCGCTGCCGCGACCGCGCCGCTGCTCACCCTCGGCGAGCTGCTGTGCGGGGTGGCGCGCACGCTCGACCGCTTCGACCTGCACAACCAGTTCGGCTTCCTGCAATCCCTGCTGATCCTGTGCCTGCTGGTCGCCGCGCTGGTCTTCGGCGGCGGCGCGCTCGATGCCGCACTGGCGGTGAACCTGGGAGTGCAGGCCGCGCTGGTGCTGGTGTTCGGGGCGCGGATCGCCGCGCTGGCGGGCATCGAGTGGCGGGTCGACCTGCGCGAGGCGCTCGCCAGCGTCCGCTACGGCAAGAACCTCTACCTGCAGAACCTCTTGATCAACCTGCACGAGCGCATCGACGTGCTGCTGCTCGCCGCGCTCGGGGTGTCCGCGTTCGACATCGGCCTCTATGCGGCCGGCGTCTCCGTGGTCGCGCAGCTGCGGCAGGTGCCGGGGGCGATCGGCACGGTGCTGCTGCCGCGGCTCGCGGGCGCGACCCAGGCCGAGGCTGCGGAGTTCACCGCGACGGTGGTGCGTCCCTCGCTGCTCGTCATGCTCGCCGCGGCGCTGGCGCTCGCGCCGGCCGGTGCGATCGGCATCCCGCTGCTGTTCGGACGCGAGTACGCGCCGGCGGTGTTCCCGTTCCTGGTGCTGCTGCCCGGGGTCGCGCTGGTGACCGTCTCGCGCGTGCTGGGGCGCTACTTCGCGGCGGTGAACCGCCAGCGCGCGATCGTCGCGCTGCGCGTCGCGGTGCTCGTGCTGAACGTTGCGCTGAACCTGTGGCTGATCCCTCGCGCGGGCATCGTCGGCGCGGCGCTGGCGAGCCTCCTCTCCTACGGGATCGAGGCCGCCGCGACCGTGGCGCTCTTCCTCGCGGATTCGGGCCAGGCGTTCCGCACCGCGCTCGCTCCCCGGGCGAGTGACTTCGACGACTATCTCGCGCGGCTGCGCGGCCTGCTCTCCCGCGCGCGCTAGTCGGGCTCGCGCTTGGCGCCCGCGTCGAGCAGCGCGCGGATCGAAGCGAGCAGCGCGGCCCGGTCGATCGGCTTGGTCAGATACGCGTTGCAACCGGCCTCGAGGCACTTCTCGCGCTCGCCGGCCAGCGCGTGCGCGGTCAGTGCCACGATCGGCGTGTCGACGCCGTGCGCGCGCAGCTGGCGCGCCGCCGAGTAGCCGTCCATCACCGGCATGGCCATGTCCATCAGGATCAAGTCGAAGCTCTCGGCGCAGGCGCGCTCGACCGCCATCTGGCCGTTCTCGACCACCGCGACCTCGGCCCCCGCCTTGCGCAGCATCATCGACAGCAGCCGCTGGTTGTCGGGGCCGTCCTCCGCGAGCAGGATGCGGGCCGAGATCTTCTCGTGGCTGGGGAGCGTGCGACTCGTCTCGCGCCGCAGCTCTGCCTCGCCGAAGCTGGTGAGCATGCGCGCGTCGGGCGTCGGCTGCGCGCGCAGCGTGAAGGTGAAGGTGCTGCCCCGCCCCGGCTCGCTCTCGACGCGGCAGTCGCCGCCGAGCAGGTTGGCGATGCGCTTGGTGATCGCGAGCCCGAGCCCGGTTCCGCCGAAGCGGCGCGTGATCGAGCTGTCCGCCTGCTCGAACGGCCGGAACAGCGCCGCGCGCTTCTCCGGCGCGATGCCGATGCCGGTGTCGCGCACCTCGAGGCAGGCCTGCTCGCGCTCGCGCTCGTAGCGCAGGGAGACCCTCACCGAGCCGCGCTCGGTGAACTTGATCGCGTTGCCGACCAGGTTCACCACGGCCTGGCGGACCCGGGTCGGGTCGGACAGCACCTCGGAGGGCACCGGGGTGTCGAAGGCGAGGTCGAGCGCGATCCCCTTCTCGTCGGCTCGCACGCGCATCAGCGACGCGATCTCCGACACGACGTGCACCAGGCTCGTCGGGATGCGCTCCACCTCGATGCGTCCGGACTCGATCTTGGACAGGTCGAGGATGTCGTTCAGCACGTCGAGCAGGTGGCCGCCATTGCGGCGCACGATCTCGAGCAGCCGCCGGGGCTCGTCGCCGAGCTGCATCTCCTCGTCGAGCAAGAGGTCTGCGTAGCCCAGGATCGCGGTCATGGGCGTGCGGATCTCGTGGCTCATGTTGGCGAGAAAGGCGCTCTTCGATTGGTTGGCGCGCTGCGCCTCGTTGCGCGCCGCCTCGAGCTCGATGGTGCGCTCGGCGACCTTCTGCTCGAGCGTGGCCCGGTGGGTCTCGAGCTCGCCGTGGACGCGCGAGAGCTGCCGCGTCATGTCGTTGAAGGCGGTGCCGAGCGCGCCGAGCTCACCCGGGCCGAGGTCGGGAACCTGGGCGCCGAGATCGCCCGCGCCGACGCGGCGCACCGAATCGCCGAGCTGCGCGATCGCGCGCAGCAGGCTCCGCCAGAGTAGCGCGGCGAGCCCGATGCCGACCGCGAGCGCCCCCGCCAGCACCGCGCTGCTCGAGAGCAGGAGCTGGCGATACTGCGCCAGGCTGCGCTCCGCCGAGATCACGATCCGCACCAGCCCGAGCGGACCCGGGGCCGCGCTGGGTCCCGGGATCGAGACGCGCAGCTCGTCGAGGCGTGACGTCAGCGCGCGGAACTCTTCGGGACCGTCGATCCAGCGCTCGGCCGGGTCGAGCGGGGCAATGGCCGGATCGCCCTCCGAGGCGAGCAGCCTGCCCTCCCGGTCGTACACCGAAATGTGGACCACGTCGCGATCGGCGAGCGCCGAGAGCACGCCGTCGCGCACCGCCGAGTCCGAGCCGTCCGCGACGCCCGCGCGCGTCGACTCCACCAGCAGGGCCGCGATGGTGTCGAGCCGCTCTTGCATGCCCCGCTCGAGCTGCGTGCGCGCGACCGAGTAGAGCACCGCCGCCGTACCCAGCGTGAACAGCGCGACCGGCAGGATCGCGGCGACCACCAGAGTCGCTCTGACGCTCAGGCTCGGGGTGCTGCGCACGCGCAGAGGCTCCTCGCGGAATCGCCCGACTACGCCCCCGTATCGGTGGGGCGACTCGCCGCGTTGATGCGCCGCCGGCGCCGCGCCGCGTCAGATGCGCCGCTGTCCGCTGCGGGTGCTTCGCGGTATGGTGACACCGTGTCGGACCTGGTTGCGCTGCGGCGCGCACCCCGCGCGATTCGCCTGTTGGCGGTCCCCGTGGTACGCACGGCCAACGCGCCCGCCGAGGTCGCCGGCCGGCCGCGCATCTACCTCGCGCCGCTCGAATCGCCGCTGGACCGCCGGGTGCTGCTGGCGAGCCTGGCGGCGGCGGGCATGCCCGCACCGCGCTGGATCCCCGCGACACGCGGCGGTGTCGCCGAGCAGGAGCTCGCGCAGGCCTTTCTCGCCGGCGAGCCGGCGCTGGTGCCGCTCTCGCCGCCGCTCGCCGGACCCGACCGGCTGGCGCGGCTCCTCGCCTTCGCCCAGCGGGCCGGCGCCGAGGTCGACCTGGTGCCGGTCGAGGTCCTCTGGGGGCCGATCGAGCGGCCGCCCTCGCTGTGGAACCTGCCCTTCGGCAATCCCTACGACCCGCCCGAGTGGACGCGCTGGCTGCGCCTGTTCCGCCGCGGCTACGCGCGCGTCGTGGTCGGCGCGCCGGGCACCCGCACCGCCCTCGAGAGCGAGACGCACGCTCACGGCGACAAGCTCGCCCTCTCGGCGTTCGTGCGCGTGCAGGCGGTGAAAGCGCTCTCGCTCGCGCAGCGCCAGGTGTTCGGCGACCGCTACAAGGTGCCGAGGCTGCTGGTCGAGCAGATCATCGCCGAGCCGAGCTTTCGCGACCGCATCGCCGCCACCGGCGCCACCCTCGGACTCACGCGCGACGAGTCACTGAGCCGCTCCGAGCGCGCGCTCCGCGAGCTCGCAACCAGCCACAACCTGTTCGCGATGGAGCTCTTCCGCCGCTTCACCCGCTGGCTGTACGCGCTGGCCTACGACCCCGAGATCGACGTCGACGCCGGCGAGCTCGACAAGCTGCGCGAGCTCGGCCGCCGCGCGCCGCTCGTCTTCATCCCCTCGCACAAGAGCAATTTCGACCACCTGGCGCTCTACTCGCTCTTGTTCTCCTCGGGCTTCCCGCCGCCGCACACCGCGGCCGGCATCAACATGGCGTTCTTCCCGATGAGCCGAATCCTGCCGGGCACCGGCGCCTACTTCCTGCGCCGCAGCTTCTCGGACGATCCGATCTACAAGGAGTCGCTGCGCGCCTTCATCAACACGCTGGTGCAGCACCGCTTCCACCAGGAGTTCTTCATCGAGGGCGGGCGCTCGCGCTCGGGGAAGCTCCTGCCGCCGCGCTACGGGATCCTGAACTACGTGGTCGACGGCGCCCGCCGCCACGACCTGGGCGAGGTGCTGTTCGTGCCCGTGGCGATCGCCTACGACCAGATCCTCGAGCTGGCCGAGTACGTGCGCCAGAACCTGGGCGACGAGAAGGAGGCCGAGAGCTTCCTGTTCCTGGTGCGGCAGATCCGCGCCGCGCGCGCCGCGAAGCTCGGCCGCATCCACATGCGCTTCGCGGAGCCGATTTCGCTGCGCGAGTATCTCGACCGCACCGGCGACGAGAAGTTGGTGGTCGAGAAGCTCGCCTTCCGCATCGCCAACGGCATCAACGCCGTGACGCCGCTGACCCCCGCGTCGGTCGCCTGCTCGGTGCTGGTCGGCGCGGGTCGGCGCGCGCTCGACCAGCGCGACTTCGAAGCGCAGGTCGGACGCCTGCTCGACTACGCGCGCGAGCGCGGCATCGGCATGACCGCCGAGGTCGCCGCCGGCGCCAGCGCCTGCGTCGAGACCGCGGCGCGCGCCCTCTCCGCGACCGGGGTGCTCGAGCGCTACGACGGCGGAGTCGAGCCCGTGTACTACGTCGGACCGACGGGGCGCCACGCGGCGTCCTACTACCGCAACACGGCCATCCACTTCCTGGTCGGACGCGCGATCGCCGAGCTCTCCGCGCGCGCCGCCGCCGCCGATGCGCAGGGCCGCGACCTGCGCGCGCTGGCGCTGCGCCTGCGCGAGCTGCTCAAGTTCGAGTTCTTCTTCGCGGAGCGCGATCCGTTCGCGCGCGAGATCGAGCGCGAGGCCCAGCTGCTCGCGCGCGAGAGCGCCGCGAAGCTGCCGCCGCTGCTCGCCGCCAGCCCGCGCATCCTTCTGGACTTCCTCGAGAGCTACTGGGTCGTCACCGAGACGCTGCGCCGCCTGCCCGCCGCCGCCGCGCCGACGCCCAGCGCAGGCGTGCTGCGCCGCTGCCACCAGATCGGCCGCCAGCTCCTGCTCCAGGACCGCGTCCAGTCGCCCGAGCTCTTCTCGAACACCAACTTCGCCAACGCCCTGCGCCTGCTCGAGAACCTTGGCGCCGCCGAGCGATCCCCCGCCGGCTTCCGCCCCGGCAGCCCCGAGCGCCTCGACGAACTCGCCCACGACCTCGAGTTCCTGATCAACGAAGCCCGCCGCTAGTCCCAGTCACTGACCCTGCGGCGCTCCGAAGCAGGAACGCAAGCGAGCGCCGCAGGCGCAAGCGCGCAGCGAGGCGAAGCCGAGCGAAGAGCGGGTGGCGCGGCTTCGCCGCGCCGGG
>Ga0187779_10000590_pt1 | contig 24309 bp, 23 predicted proteins | sample 1015_Q2_SP10_10__FD_132435 | JGI IMG/M metagenome (GOLD analysis project Ga0187779, IMG submission 132435) | Tropical peat soil microbial communities from peatlands in Department of Meta, Colombia - 1015_Q2_SP10_10_MG | ecosystem: Environmental > Terrestrial > Soil > Wetlands > Peat | place... | reverse complement strand
GATTCGCGCGCGCTCGAACGCTTCCGGCGCGAAGCCCGCGCTGCCTCAGCATTGAATCATCCGAATATCTGCACGCTCTATGAAATCGGCGAAGACGGCGGTCGCCTGTTTATTGCAATGGAATTGATGGAAGGCGCGACGTTGAAACACGTGATCGCTGGCAAGCCGCTTCGGATCGATGAACTTATCGATCGCGCAATCGAAATCGCTGACGCGCTGGACGCGGCACACTCGAAAGGCATCATTCACCGTGATATCAAACCCGCCAACATTTTCATCACCACCCGGGGGCACGCAAAAATTCTCGATTTCGGCCTCGCCAAAATTCTTCCGTCGGACCCCGACCTGGCGGAAACACAGCCGGAAGCGGCCGGCACTGCAGACCTACTCTTGACAAACCCGGGCGCCGCGATCGGCACGGCTACCTATATGTCGCCAGAACAAGTGCGCGGAGAGGTTGTCGACGCGCGCACCGATCTTTTTGCCGCCGGGATCACTTTTTACGAAATGGCGACCGGCACACTTCCCTTTCTTGGGAGCATACGAGCCGAACTTTTCGATGCAATCCTCACGCGAACTCCGATCGCTCCCTCGCGCCTGAATCCCGAGCTTCCGCCGAATTTCGATTTGATCATCGCCAAGGCGCTCGAAAAGGACCGAAACCTTCGCTACCAACACGCTGCCGAAATCCGCAGCGACCTGAAGCGCCTCAAGCGCGACACCGATACGGGGCGGCGCGACTCGCAGAGCACTCCGGCGGTTGCAGGCGCCATCATTCTGCCAGAGGCCGCCGATGGCTATAGACGTAAGCGCAATCGATTCCTGGCAGCAGCGTTCGCTGCCTTTCTGTTCCTCGCGGCCGGCGTTGCTGGCGCGTTTCACCACTTCGATCGGGAAGGCTGGCAAGAAACTTTCGGCCCGGACATACCTCGCCAGAAGAACTTGGTTGTCCTGCCCTTCACTGCCGTCGATGGTCAGCCGGGCGAGCAGGTATATTGCGACGGCCTTACTGAGACTGTAACGGCAAAGCTGGCCAACGTAGCATCGCTGCAAGTTTCGTCGGCAAGGGAGGTCTGGGACAGAAACGTCAACAGCGTCGACAAAGCCCGAAACCAATTCGGCGCAAACCTCGTTCTGGCAGCCAGCTGGCAACAGACACGGGATTCCGCACGCATCAATTTGAGTCTCGTTGACGCCAAGACCGGACGCCAGCTCCGCACCGACACCATCACTGAGCCGGCAAATGATCTGTTTCAATTGCAGGACCATGTCGTCATGACTGCGTCACGCATGCTGGAGCTCGAGTTGTCTCCGACGAATGCATCGGCTTTGACTGCCCACGACACCACGGTATTAACGGCCTACGATTTCTACGTTCAGGGAATCGGCCACCTGCAAAACTACGAGCGGCCGGAGAACGTCGAAGCTTCCATCAACTCGTTCCGTCGCGCGATCGAACAGGATCCTTCGTACGCCCAAGCCCAGGCGGCGCTCGCCAGAGCCTACTGGTACAAGTACAACGCGACGCGAGATCCTCAATGGGCCGATCGAGCGAAAGCCGCTGTCCAAGCAGCTCGCAATCTCAACAGCAAGTTGCCGGAAGTCCAGCTCGCGATTGCTGACATGACGCTGCGCACCGGCGCCTACTCCGAGTCGGTTTCCGCGTTTCAACGCGCTCTTCAAATCGATCCTGAAAATGTGGAAGCCTACCTGGGCCTTGGAAATGCATACAGCGCGTTAGGACGCCCAGAAGACGCCCAGGCGGCCTTTCATCATGCGCTCCAAATCAGTCCGGAGTGTTGGAACTGTTTCAACCAGCTGGGTAGGTTTCTGTTTGATCAGGCGCGGTATCCGGAAGCCATCCAGGCGTGGCAGAAAGTGACGGAGCTGGCGCCGGACAACGTCTGGGGCTACCAAAATCTCGGCGCCGCGTCCTTCGCTCTGGGCCGATTTGAAAAAGCGGACGAATACTTTCACCGCGGCCTTCAGATCGCGCCCGATGACGCCGATCTGTATTCGAACTTGGGCACTGTGAGCTTTTTCCTCGGCCATTTCGACGAGGATGTGACGTACTACACCAAGGCGGTCGAGCTCGGATCGCAAACGTACACTGTTTGGGGCAACCTCGCGGACGGCTATCGCATGATCCCGGGCGATGACAGCAAGGCCACCGAAGCGTATCGCCAGGCGATCCATCTGGCGGAGGTTCAGCTAACCATAAACCCAAACAATGCGGACGCCCTTAGCTCTCTCGCTGAGTACCTCGCGCGCACGCACGACCCAGCCGCCGCTCGCCGGTACTTGGATCGGGCTTTGAAACTCCAACCGCAGGATGTCGACGTTTTGTTCGATGCGTGCCTCGTTCATCTCGAGGCCGGCGAGCGCGAGGCCGCGCTGACCTGGCTTCAAAAAGCAATCGCAGCCGGATACAGCCGACAACAACTTCTTGCCAATCCCGAGCTCGTGAGTTTACACTCGGACCCTCGATTCGATCGGCTCGCGAAGCAAGCGAAGTCTTACCAGTAGGCTGCTAACCTTTGAAGCAACGCACGAGACCAGAAGTTCTCCGTGCTTAACCTACCCACCGCAAGTGGCATTTCCCACAGGCCCAAATGCAAGTGAGAGTGAAGGAGGCGTTTATGCCCAGCTATCGCATTTCTGATATTCCCGGCGTCCGACTACTTCTCTTGAGCACGATCGCAGTTGTCGCGTTTGGCTACGTTGCGGAGCCCGCTGCGAAAGCCCAAAGTGCCCCAACCCCCGGCACCACCTGGGTGGTGACCGTCGATGTGACAACCCCAAACCCTATAGGCGGGCCGGAGGTTCCGTCCTACAGTATTGCCACTAAGGGGTTACCGCCGAATTCGCCCCCGCCCCCTACCTGCGGCGCTTCCTCAACGGCCTTGACGCTCCTCGGGGATGTCCCGGTGTGCCCGGGCGACACAATTTATTGGCAAGCGAAGACTTCGAATGGCAAAGGCGTGATCACCGTTGATGAAGTTGACGGAGTCCTGCACAGTGGAAGCAACTCACCTCATTGGTTTCACGGCAACGTCGGTGATTTGATCGGCGGAATAACGAGTTCGTCGCATCCTCAGCGCGGAGGCCACGATTATGTAGTGGCGGTCTACGATTCTGGTCTCAACAAAGTAGTTGTCGACGATCCAAAGATCATCGTCGGTTCCGGAAATGGAAACCTTGCGACGTCCGCTGTCCTGCTGACTCAAATTCAGCAGAGCGTGCAACTACTCTCCGATCAAGTGGCTCGCGTGCTCAAGGACGACCCCAAAGCGCTGGAGGAAGCTAACGGCACCCTGCGACGCATGATCGAAGACGTCGATAAGCTCCAACGGATCCCGCAGTTGAAATAATGGCGACCTGCAAGGTGGCTACTCCCATCCCAGCCTTTCTGGGTGTATAGTTCCGGCCAATAGGAGGGCTGTATGTCATCCGACCCGGGAGCGGCTCCCGCCTACGGCCTCAGGCTGCAGGTTTCGCCCTGGGAAGAGGCGCTGATCGTGCGATGCATCGGCCGCATCACGGTCGAGCACGCCCCCGAGCTGAAGTCGCGCGTCCGCGCCCTGATCCCGACCACTAAAGGCATCATTCTCGACCTCAAAGAAGTTTCGCGGCTCGATAGCGCCGGCATCGGCACGATCGTCGGCCTCTACGTTTCGGCGAAGAAAGCGAACTGCGAATTCCTGCTGGCCAATTACAACAATACGGTCCGCAATCTCCTCGGCATCACGCACCTTCTCACCGTCTTCGAAGACTGCGCCCGCTCCGGCATGCGCATTCCCTGATCGTTCAACGGGATGCCGCCGCGCCGAGCTTCGCTTCGTTTCGCGCCAACGACGATCGAAAGTTCGAATCCGTTCCATCCGGCGTGCGTCGTTGACACCGCCTCACGCCAACGTATAATCATGTTTCACCCAGTCTTCGCGGGACCTCGGCAGTTCGACTGGCAGTTCGTTTCAATAGCAGGCTCATCAAGTTCATGATCGCGTCGCCCGAAAACCTAGCGGCACTCCTCTATCAAGGCGCGCCGCTTTCTCACTACTGGCAGAAGCTGGTCGACCCCACTTTCCACAACCTCTATCAGGTCAACGCGTTCGACCTCGCGATCATGTTGCCGTATTTCTTCGTGATGACGGTCCTCGCGATGTACGGCATCCACCGTTATCAGCTCGTCTACAATTTCTTCAAGAATCGCAAGAATGTCCCGGGCCCGCCGCCGGAAATGGCCGCGTCGGCGTGGCCGAAGGTGACCGTCCAGCTCCCGATCTTCAACGAGCGCTACGTGATCGAGCGCCTGATCGAAGCCGTCGCGCAATTCGACTACCCGCGCGAGCTGCTCGATATTCAAGTCCTCGACGATTCCATCGACGAGACCCAGCAGGTCGCCCGCGATTGCGTCGAACGCCACCGCGCGCTCGGCGTGCCGATCAGCTACATTCACCGCGACAATCGCGAAGGCTTCAAAGCCGGCGCGCTGCAGGAAGGCCTGCGCGTCGCCTCCGGCGAATTCGTCACTATTTTCGACGCCGATTTCATCCCGCCCGCCGATTTTCTGCGCCGCACGGTTCCCTACTTCACCGATCCGCAGTTGGCGATGGTCCAAACGCGCTGGACCTACATCAACCGCGACTACTCGGTGCTCACGCAAGTTGAAGCCATTCTGCTCGACGGCCATTTCGCCATCGAGCATTCCTCCCGCTTCCGCAGCAAACTCTTCTTCAATTTCAACGGCACCGCCGGCATCTGGCGCCGCTCCGCCATCGAAGACGCCGGCGGTTGGCAGCACGACACGCTCACCGAAGACACCGATCTCTCCTACCGCGCGCAGCTTCGCGGCTGGAAATTCCTCTACATTCCCGAGATCGAGTGCCCTTCCGAGCTGCCCGTCGAAATGAACGCTTTCAAATCGCAGCAGGCGCGCTGGGCCAAGGGCCTGATGCAGACCGCGAAAAAAGTTCTGCCGCGCGTTTGGCGCAGCGACGCGCCCTCGGAAGTAAAAGCCGAGGCGTTCTTTCACCTCACCGCCAACATCAGCTATCCGCTGATGGTTTTCCTTTCGATCATTTTGCTGCCCGCGATGATCGTGCGCTTTTATCAGGGCTGGTTTCAGGTGCTGACGATCGACCTGCCGCTCTTCCTCGCCTCGACCTGCTCGATTTCGTCGTTTTATCTCGCGGCCGAGCGCGCGTTTTATCCCAAGACCTGGAAGCGGACGTTTCTCTATCTGCCGTTCGTGATGGCGATGGGCGTGGGAATTTCCGTGCGCAACGCGCTGGCGGTGATCGAAGCGATCGTCGGAAAACAATCCGAATTCGTGCGCACGCCGAAATATCGCGTCGAAGCTTGCTCGCCGGGGCGAGCGGGGAAGAAGGACCGCGTCTCGTGGGCCAAGAAGAGCTACACGAAAACCGCGGGGCTTATGCCGTATATCGAAATCGCTCTCGGCTGCTACTTCGCCGCCGCCGTCGTCTATTCGATTGAGATGGAAAACTACGCGACGGTGCCGTTCATGATTCTCTTCGTGTGGGGCTATCTCTACACGGGAGTGATGTCCCTCGCGCAAACTCACATCGACCGTTTGTTTAGCGTGAGGGATGAAGCGTTCGCCCGCCGCGACGAATCCTTCGCCTCCGCCGTCCCCGTTACCGCGCCGGCTCTTGCGTTGGCCACCGCCGACGGCGCGCTCCTTGCCCTGAGCGAGCCGCAATCTCGCGAGGCGTCCGCCGAACGCGCCGCAGAAGTTCCCGCCCCGAAGGCCCGCGCTGCCGCTTCGGGCTCGTAGGGGCACGATATATCGTGCCCGGCGTAGTTTCTTGGCACCCCGCTGCCCATCCACCTCACACGTCGCGGGCAACGCTCCTCAAGGTTCGAGTGTAGCGCCGGGTCCTTCAGCCCAGCATCTTCCCCCAACGCTCGCGCTCGCCCTGTCATCCCGAGTGCAGCGAGGCTTGCCTGCCGGAGGCGGGGATCTACTGTTGTCTCCGTGGCACAGGCAATCCTGCCTGTGCTCTTCCCAACTTTTTCGCGTGCCTACTCGATGGCATCCCGCAATTTGTACAACGCGGTCAGGTACGTGCCGGTGTTCATCACCAACAGGATGGGCGTCAACATCAACGAGAAAAATCCCCACGGGCCGAGCAGAAGGTTCTTCCCCTGGAATTCCCAAAACTTCCTGTGGATGCACGACCTGCAGAGCTTTCCGGTCACCGAAAACCCTCGGCGCGTCACCAACATCCCAACGTTCCGGTGAAACGTAACGCTCGTCGTGGCGCGCATCTGCTTGCACAACTGGCACCGCCTGAACTCCCCCAACGGCGGCGCGGCCGCCACATTCATCGTTCCCTGCTCCGGCCCATTGCCCGCGACGTTAACACAGTCAGTACGGTTTCAAGGGAGGTGGCCGTCTCTCACGCGCCTCGCGCAATTTCGCATCGTCGGGCTGTGCGCCACAGTCTTGGCCCGTCCTGTACCGGGAGAATCCCGGTCGTGCTACGATAGCCCATGCTCACGAAACTCGACGTACAGAACTTCCGCAGCATTGAAAACGCCAGTGTGGAGTTTGCGCCTGTAACGATTTTTTTCGGTCCCACATCGGCGGGAAAATCCACGCTCTTCTACGCTCTACTGGTACTGCGCAACTTCATCCTGAATCCCAACCAAGCCAGCGACGGGCTTTTCAACTTTGGCTTCCAGAACCTCGGAGGTTTCGACGCCTGCGTTTTCAACCACTCGACAACGATTCCGATTGGAGTGAGAGCTCATTTCGACAAGCGCAGCTACGGCGTGTTCCTGCGGAAGACAGACGCAGATATTTTCGAGACGTCCGAATTCACGAACATGGCTGTGAAGGTCCCAGTTCCGTACAGCGCTAGTCAAACGGTTCCAACTTCCTTCACTGATAAAGAGGAGGAGTTCGTCGCTAATTGGAACGGTTTCGCATCCACGGTTGCATCAAAATCGGGGACGCCCGATTCACAGGCGAGGGCGAACGCACTCGCAAATATTCTGAACGGTCCAGTCGAGGCGACCCGAAGGGTTGATATATGCCCTCACCGCCGTGGCTTTTTCAAGCCAAGCTATTCGCCGACGCCCCTCAGCCCTACGCCAACGAGCGAGGACGAAGTTGCGACGATGATCATTAACGATCAAAACTCCGCTCCCCGTATCTCGATAAATACGGTCGAAATCTTTGACCGCGATTTCCGCACCTTTACTCCACCAGGGACGGCAACGACCTTCCTGCAAACGACCGAGCAGAAGGGCGCTCGAATCCCCGGGCTGTTGGTAAATGACGGCTTCGGCGTCAATCAAGTTGTTTACATGCTGGCGAAGATCCATAGGCAGGAAACAGAAACGGTTCTCATCGAGGAGCCAGAAATACACCTGCATCCAACTGTGATTAGGAAGTTCGCACGCGTTCTAACGTACCTTGCTACGGTAGAGCGAAAGCAACTTGCCTTCACAACACACAGCGAGCAGTTCTTGCTGTCTGTGCTGGCCTGCGTAAAGGAAAAGCTATTGCGGCCGGGACAACTCCGCTGCTATCACGTCATTCGAGAAGGCAAACAGACTATCTTTAACCACGAGCCCGTTTCAGAGGACGGCCAAATTTCTGGTGGGTTGTCGTCGTTCATGGAAGGCGAACTCCAGGATATCAAGTCGTTCCTCTCAGTCAGCGAATAGCTGACCGTGGCGATTTTCGTTATCAACGAGTGGCTGTGGGCCGACGCATCCGGCTCAAATGGACGAGACCATCAGCGCCGGGCCTACACCGTCATCAGCAGACTTGGTACTTCCGCCCACCGAATCGTAATCATCGAGGGAAGCTCCTTCGACAGAAAAGCCTGGAACATCTGCAAGAGCACGGTAACAGTCGTACAAGCAATTGCACGGGCGTACGTCGTGAATGTGCGTCAGAATTCCGACCGATGCATGATTCTGAAACCTCAAGATGCCGCAGCGATCCCCGACGCACTGGCGGCTGCGGTTAACCCTGACGATCACTACCTGGTACAGGCACTGAACACGGTTAGCGACGCAATTCTGGTCACCACCGACGAAGCCCTATGCATCGCCCTACGCGCGGCCGGTCTCGACTGCATTACCCCCGACAGGCTTTTGCACGAGTACCTCAGCGAAGGTCCTTAGCAGCCCTGATTTGCCGAGGCACTGCAGTCCACATAACTCGCTTGACAAATTCGAATGCGCTGTGTGCTAGCGTGGGTCGAGGCCGCATCTAAGCCTCAGAAGGGAGCGGATCGCGCGCTCGGCAACACGCGCTGCATGGCGTCGTGGACTCGGGCGCAGTTTGGTGCGATCTTTGGAGCAGCAAACGCAATGAACGAGAGCGAGCACAAAATCGGCGAGCACGCCCAACCACTTTTGGTGGAAGGTCAGGGCTTCCCCGCCCTGAGCGAAGCCGAAGGGAGCCCTGACAAAAAGACCGGTCGGTTTGCCCGTACCGCTCTGCCGACTTGCGCTGAGTTCGCGCGACGGGAACGAAGCGAGGCCGTCGCCAAGCCACCGGCGCAGCGACAATTCCCCGCTTGCATCAAAGAGCGAGTTCACCGCCAGGCTGCTCGTGCTACGACGTCAAAAAGGGTGTCAAACGAAACCAGGTGTTTTGCATCGCAACCCATTGAAAACACTCGATCGCGGCACCAAAAGGGTGTCAATTTTTTGCGTTTTGCAAAAACGGCGCCCCCCTCCGCGTCTATTCGACAATCGTGTCGAATAGAATTGACTCCAACTCATTCAAAACAAGAGAGTTCATTTTTTCTACTCGACAATTTTCCGCAGTCTGTGCGGAGGCCAGTAGGGGGTCAGAGCTTCCCCGCCCTGCCTGCCCTGACGAAGGAAGGGAGCGCAGCCCAAGCGAGCTCTGACGACAAGACTCCGCGCGCAGCGCCGAAGGTGGAAGCTCAGGGCTTTAGCCCTGAGAAAAACGACCGGCGCAACGCGCCGTTCCTCTGCGCAGCCCCATCCGCAGCAAGTGTTCGCCTTTTGCTGTTGTTCATGGTCGCCGCGTGCGCGTGCGGAGTGGCGCAGGCTAGGCTTCGTCAGCCGAATGCGGAGTATCATGCGCGGCGCGAGAAGCTGCGCGCGATGGTCGATGGGCCGATCGTGCTCTACGGCTACACGGGGCACGAGGACGCGTCCGAAGTCGCGCTCTTTTTTCAGGAGCAAAATTTCTACTACCTCACCGGCCACAACGAGCCCGGCGGTGTGGTTGTCTTGGTTCCCGGGACGCGGCACGATGTGGCGGTCGACAGGCCAAACGAAATCCTGTACCTCCCGCCGCGCGATCCCAAGGAGGAAGTCTGGGAAGGGCCGAAGATCGGGCCGTCGATGCCGGAAGCAAGCGAACGGACCGGCTTTGAATATGTCGTGCCGATCGCAAATCTCAAGAGCGATCTCGAAGAACTCGCCAAGACGTACAAGAATTTCTACACGATCCTGCCGCCGAGCCACGAAGAGGGCTATCCGCATCTGACGGAATCGGTCGCGCTGATTCGCTCCATGATTCCGCACGCGAATCTCAAGGACATTGCGCCGCAGCTTTACGCGATGCGCCAGGTGAAATCCGAAGGCGAGCTCGCGCTGCTGCAAAAAGCGATGGACGTCTCCGTGGACGCGCATTTCGACGCGATGCGCACGATGCGTCCCGGACTTTTCGAATATCAGATCGCCGCGCGCATGAAGGAGATCCACGAATGGGGCGGCTGCTCGCGCGAGGCGTACGCGCCGATCGTCGGCACGGGATTCAATTCGACGGTGCTGCACTACAGCGTGCTCGATAGCCAGATCAAGGACGGCGACGTGGTGGTGATCGACGTAGGCGGCGAATACGGCGGCTACGCGGCGGACATCACGCGCACGCTGCCCGCCAACGGCCATTTCACTCCGCGCCAGCGCGAGATTTACGACATCGTCCTCGGCGCGCAGAACGCGGCGCTCGCGGCGATCAAGCCCGGCGCGGTGCTCTACGGCGGCAAGGGCAGCGTGCAGCAGATCGTCGTCGACTACATCAAGAATTCAAGCGGCCGCGACAAGGAAGGCCGCACGCTCGAGCGATATTATCCGCACGGAGTGAGCCATCACATCGGGCTCGACGTGCACGATCCGGGCGACCGCGCGCGTCCGCTCGAGCCGGGTATGGTGATTTCGGCCGAGCCGGGGATTTACATTCCCGAAGAAAATCTGGGCGTGCGCATCGAGGACGACGTGCTCGTCACGCAGGACGGCCACCGCATCATGACCGGGCGCCTGCCGCGCTCCGCCGACGAAATCGAAAAAATCATGGCCGAGGGCCGCAACAGGCCTTCCTCCACTGTTGACACTCCACCGAGCGGACCGTAGCATCGATAAATCGTCCGCGTGCCGGCGTAGCTCAGTGGCAGAGCGAGGGTCTCATAATCCCTAGGCCGTGGGTTCGATTCCCCCCGCCGGCACCATTCCTAGCAGTGCTCCAACAAGGTAAGAGAGATGCCAACTCTCCACATTACGGTTCCATACCAGATTCCCCAAGCCGAGGCGCTAAGGAGAATCCAAGCCCATATCGCGCAACTCAAGGAGCAACACGCAGACAAGATGAGCGGCCTCGACGAAAGTTGGAATGGCTATGCCGGACAGTTCAGCGCATCCGGTATGGGCCAGTCGGCATCGGGGAAGATCCTTGTTAACCCGTCGGAGGTCATCGTTGAAATGACGCTCCCGTTTGCGGCGACGTTTTTCCAGGGAAAGATCGAAGCAGCAATTCGTGAAAACCTAACCAGGTTGCTGGCGTGAGGCGCGCCGGGCCCCACGCGTCAGCTTACTGCGACTGGGGCCCGACGTGGAGTTGCAAAGGTGTTGGGCTCTTATTCGATTGTACGAAGTGAAGTTTGTAGGAATAAACGAGCAGGTTGATGCTCGCCGTGTAATCGACCGTGATGTCGTACCAGACTCGAGCGGTCGACGGCTCCGTATACTTCTTGAGGGTGATCTGATCGGGCTGCAGGCGCAAACCGTGTTCGGCGGCGGTGGCGATCACTTCTTTGCGCATTTCGTCTTCACTCTTAGGGGCATTGAGGCCGATATTGACGCCGTTCTGGGCTGAGGCGTCTTTCAGGTCGTCGTGCAACTCAACATTGTTGACGTAGATCACCGCGAACTGCCATCCCACCACGACGGCGATTGCCAAGATCGCCAATCCTGCGATGAGTACAAGTTTCTTCATCGCGTGCCTCTTGCCGGATGATACGCGCGACTTTCGCGCGGAAGCAATGAAACCCTGAGCGATGAGTTGGCTTATCAGTAGATGGCAGTGCGGCTTGACAGAATTCGCTCGGTCGTATTAGCTAACACGCGCAATCATTTCAACTAAGGACCTTACATGATCGCGAACCGGTGGATGTGTGCGGCGAGTCTGGCTGTGATGCTCTCGGCATTCGGCGTCAGCGCGTTGCGGGCTCGCGCGCAGGAAGCGCCTCCACAGAATCCGCCAGCGGTGCAGGGCTCGCCGGTGGATAAGCTAACGCCGGACGACATCGCGATGGGCAAGCTGCTTTTCGCTGCGAACTGCGCGAGCTGCCACGGAGTCGACGCGACGGGACAGCTCGGCCCGAACTTGCACGGCGTGGTGCAGAGGCTGGGTGAGCAAGGAGTGTTCGCCGTCGTTCGGAATGGCAGGGGCGGGATGCCGCCGGTTTCCTCGATCAACGACGCGCGGGTGTGGCAGGTTGTCGGATATGTGAAGACGCTCGGCGAGTCGGGCTCGATGGAGAAAGCCACGGGTGATCCTGAAAAAGGAAAGGCCGTGTATGAAGCGAACGGCTGCGCGACGTGCCACGCGATCGGCACCGTGGGCGGCGCAGTCGGTCCGCAGCTCACGGCGATCGGAAGGTCGCGCGCGCCGAAGTACCTGCACGAATTCCTGCTTGATCCCGGAAAGAATCCGCTCGCGGACATGTCGCTGCCCGAGCGCGCGGGAAACACAGGCTACCTGCTCGTCCGTGTCGTGACGAAGGACGGACGCGAAATGACCGGCATTCGCGTGAACGAAGATACGTTTGAACTGACGCTGCGCGATGTCGGCGGGCACTTCTACACATTCGACAAAACGAAGCTGAAGACGATCGAGCCCGAGCCGGGAAAGAGCGTCATGCCGAGCTACGGCAATCTTTCGGCGACCGATCTGGATAATCTGGTTGCATATCTTTCGAGTTTGAAGGGGGCCCAATGAGAGCCGCACGCTATTTGGTTGCGCTGATTGCCGTGTGTTTTGCGGTTCCGAGTTTCGCGCAGGTTTCGTACGAGCGGCTGAAAAATGTCGCGAAGGAGCCGCAGAACTGGCTGACGTACGGCGGCAACTACGCGTCGCAGCGGTTTTCGGGGCTGAGGGAAATCACTCCGGAAAATGTGGCGAAGCTGCGCGTGGCATGGGCCTATCAGTTGCGCGGAGGCGGCGTGATGGAGTCGTCGCCGATCATCGTGGACGGGATCATGTACGTCAGCGAGCCGCCCAGCAATGTGACCGCGATCGATGCGCGCACGGGGAAACCGCTGTGGCATTACGTTCCGCCTGTGCCGAGGGACTTCATTCCCGTCGGGCTGTTTCCGACCAATCGCGGAGTGGCAGTACTCGATGACAAGGTGTTTGTCGCCACGATCGACGATCATCTGATTGCGCTCGATGCGAAAAGCGGCACGGTGCGCTGGAATTCGCTCATCGCGGACAAGGCGGAAGGCTACGCGATCACGCAAGCACCGCTCGCGATCAACGGGAAGATCGTGGTCGGCGTCGGCGGAGGCGAAGCGGGCGCGCACGGATTCCTGAGCTGCTACGACGCGAAAGATGGAAAGCTGCTTTGGCGAACATACACGGTGCCGCGCAGCGATAGCGATCCCGGCGCGGACACGTGGGCGGAGGGAAGCTGGTCGAACGGAGGCGGCACGACGTGGAACACAGGCTCGTACGATCCGGAGCTGAACTTGATCTATTGGGGCACCGGGAATCCGGTGCCGGACTGGAATGGTGAGGGCCGGATGGGCGACAACCTGTTTACGTGCTCGATGATCGCGCTCGACGCAGACACCGGGAAGATGAAATGGTATTTCCAGTTCACGCCGCATGAGACGCACGACTGGGACGCAGCCGAGCCGCCGATTCTGCTGGATGCGACGATCGCCGGGAAGCCACGGAAGTTGCTGGTGCAGGCGAATCGCAACGCGTTTTACTACGTGCTGGATCGCACGAACGGCGAATTTATCGCGGGTGTGCCGTTTGCGAAGCAGACGTGGGCGAAAGGGCTCGATGCGAAAGGTCGACCAATAGCACTGCCGGCAGCGCAGATCGAACCGAGCGTCGAGGGAACGCTCGTGTATCCCTCGCTGACCGGCGGAATCAATTGGACGAGTCCCTGCTACAGCCCACAGACAGGGCTCTTCTACGTGAATGCCCGGGACGGATTCGCGTATTACATCAAGGGCGAGCGCAAAATGGCGCCGGGCAATTCCGTCGGCATCATCGGCGGCGGGGGTGGCGGCGGAAGAATGAGCGGACCGGACGAGACGACGACGTCGATTCGCGCGCTCGTGGCGACGACCGGCGAAAAGAAATGGGAATACAAGATGATCGGGGACTCGTGGACGGGAACGCTCGTGACGGCGGGCGGGCTGGTATTTTCGGCCGATGCGGCGGGAAATTTCTTCGCGCTGAATGCGAACACAGGAGAGCCGCTGTGGCACCTGCTGCTGGGAGCGGCGGTGCGGTCGAATCCAGTGTCGTACGCGGTCGATGGGAAGCAGTACGTGGCGGATTCGGCGGGGAACACGCTGTTTGTGTTTAGCTTGCCGTAGCTCAATTCGATAGAAGAGAGATTCTTCGAGTCCATGGCCGGACGTCCCGCATGAGCGGGACGGTTAAAGACCTCCGGCCACTTCGCTCCCTTCCTTCGTCAGGGCGAGCAGAATGACGCCGCGCGCTCGCGCGTACCGCAGCGCTATGATTGGTTGTGGAGGGGTCGGCGCTCTAGGCGAATGCGTCGACTGCTTATTGGGGGGCTTCATGAATTCACATCCCACTTTGTACGCAGCCGCAGTGATTTTGGCCTTCAGGTTACTGGGACACGCGCCGTCAGCGAGCGCGCAATTCCCGCCTCAGACGGCACCGCCGCACAAGCCACATCCGCCCGCTACAGCAGAAAGTATCGCCAAAGGGAAGGAGTTGTTTCAGGGCACCTGCGCGAATTGTCACGGCATCGACGGGAGCGGAGCAAACGGTCCGAATATTCAAAACGCGGCGGCGACGATGGGACCGGAGGGGCTGTACACGAGAATGACGTCTGGCGTCATCGGCACCGCAATGCCTAATTTCACGTTTCTGGGCGATGACAAGATTTGGGAGATCGCGGATTACGTCGCGTCGCTCGGCCAGCACGGAACCGGCGCATCGTTCGGCGATCCGCAGAAAGGGAAGGAAATCTACACCGCGAACGGGTGCGCGACGTGCCATAGCATCGCGGGACAAGGTGGAAATTCAGGACCGGATTTGACGACGATAGGCTCGCAGCGTGCGGCGGCGATGTTGCGGAACGAATTGCTCGATCCGGGAGCGAATCTGCCGCTCGACACAAATGGACTGAGCGAACGCGCCACGACCCATGCGTACGAGATGTATCGCGTGACGCTTGAGGACGGGAAACAAATTGAGGGAATGCGCGTGAACGAGAATTCGTTCGTGATCGAATTGCGCGATGCGAAAGGCGAGCTTCGTTCCATCGAGAAGTACAGAGTGCGCAAGGTCGAGGAGATGCCGGGGAAGAGTTTCATGCCAAGCGTGAAAGGAAAATTGAGCGACGATCAGTTAAACGATCTGGTCGCGTATCTGGCCGGCCTCGGGGGTGCACAATGAAAACGGCGAAACTGGCGGCGTGCGGTTTAGCACTCGCAGCGTCGCTCGTGAGTGCTGTTCCGAGGTTGTGCGCACAGAACGTGACGTACGACCAGATTCTCCATTCGGCGAGCCATCCGGAAGACTGGCTGACCTACGGCGGAAATTATGCGTCGCAGAGATTTTCGGAACTGAAGCAGGTCAATACGGAGAGCGTGGCGAACCTGAAGATGCAATGGGTGTACCAAACTCGCCAGCAAGGAATTTTCGAGTCGTCACCGATCGTCGTGGGCGGAATCATGTATGTGACCGAACCTCCGACGACGGTCACTGCACTCGACGTGCGCACCGGAGTTCCGATTTGGAGATGGACGGCGAAGCTGCCAGAGCATTTGTTAACGATCGGTCTGTTCCCCACCAACCGCGGTGTGGCGATCCTGGGCGATACGGTTTACGTGGCGTCCATCGATGCGCATCTGGTGGCGCTCGATGCGAAGACCGGCGCCGAGAAATGGTCCGTTGAAATCGGCAAGAATGAAGAAGCGGTGGCCATAACGCAAGCGCCTCTGGCGATCAACGGGAAGATCATCGTCGGAATGGGCGGCGGCGAGGCCGGCCTGCGTGGGTACATCGACGCATACGACGCGAAGGACGGTCACCGGCTGTGGCGCCTGTACACAATTCCGAGCGCGGGCGAGCCGGGAGTCGAAACGTGGGAAGGCGAAAGTTGGAAGTACGGCGGCGCCACGACATGGAACACGGGAGCTTACGATCCGGAACTGAACACGATCTATTGGGGCACCGGCAACCCAGCACCCGACTGGAACGGCGACATGCGTAAAGGGGACAACTTGTATTCCTGTTCGCTGCTCGCGATCGATGCGGATACGGGAAAGATGAAGTGGTATTTCCAGTTTTCACCGCACGAGACGCATGACTGGGATGCGTCGGAGCCGCCGATACTTTTCGACGCAGTGATCAACGGGAAGAAGCGGAAGATCGTGGCGCAGGCGAATCGCAATGCGTTTTACTACGTGCTGGACCGCGAGACGGGTGAATTTCTTGCGGGCAAGGCATACGCGAAACAAACCTGGGCAAAGGGGCTCGATGCCAAGGGCCGGCCGATCGAATTGCCGAATATCGATCCGACGCCGCAGGGGAACCTGATCTATCCGAGCATTACGGGCAGCGTGAATTGGACGAGTTCGTCGTACAGCCCGCTGACAGGACTTTTCTACGTGGACACGCGGGAGCAGGGCGCCATCTACTTCAAGGGCCATCCCACGATCTCACCGCACAATCCTCTGGACATCGGGGGAGGCGGGGGGCAGAAAGTGCTTGCGGGCGACGACATGTACTCCGCGATTCGCGCGCTCGAGGCGACGACAGGCGACTTGAAGTGGCAATTCAAGATGGTGGGCGATTCTTGGACCGGAACGCTCGTGACCGCGGGCAATCTCGTTTTTTGTGCTGACGCCGGTGGGAATTTCTTCGCGCTGAACGCGACTGACGGGAAACCGCTCTGGCATGTGCAGCTCGGGAATTCGGTGCGGGCGAATCCGATCACGTTCTCGGTGGACGGAAAGCAGTACGTGGAAGCCGCGGCTGGGAATTCGATCTTCGTTTTCTCGCTACCATAGAAGCGCGACCGTCCAGCCGGACGCCTCGCGCCAGGCGCGATTTCCGGACACGATGTATTGCGCACCTCCAAAGCGCTACATCGCGATAGCGCATTCCCCCGCCCTTAACATATAGAATCCCGAGATCATGAGAACCTCCGTGAGATTCGCGTCGCTCGTGTTGCCGGTGCTATTGGCCTGTGGAATCGGAAGTACGCAAACTCGCGTCAACACGAAAGAAACGCCGCAGCAGTTCGCCGATTTTGGCGATTTCAAGCTGCAAAGCGGCGCAGTGATTCGTGATTTCCGACTGGGCTACCGCATGGCCGGCAAGCTCAATTCCACAAAATCGAATGCGATTCTCTGGGCACCGTATCTCGGCGCCCGCTCGGAGGACCTGCTCGAATACGCCGGTCCCGGAAACATCGCGGACACGTCGAAGTATTTTGTGATTCTCGTGGATGCGATCGGCAATGGCGTTTCGACATCGCCGTCGAACAGCAAGACGCAGCCACGGATGCAATTTCCGCGCTTCACGATCCGCGACATGGTCGAGTCGGAACACCGATTACTGACAGAAGTGCTGCACATTCCGCACCTGCACGCGGCGATGGGCTTTTCGATGGGCGGAATGCAAACGTACGAATGGGTGACGGCGTATCCGGACTTCATGGATCTGGGCGTGCCGATGAACGGGTCGCCGCAATCGACATCGTACGACAAGCTCCTCTGGACTGCCGAGATGGACGCGCTTGAGCTCGATCCCAATTGGAAGGATGGGAACGGCACGGGTCCAATGACGCGGGGATTTGCGCTCTACAACGAGATTGCGTCGATGAACTTGACTTCACCGGCGCGGCGCGTGGCGCAGACTTCACCCAAGGATTTCGATGCGTTTCTAGCGGAAACGCGCAAGAGCAGCACGGGCGACGCCCGGGTCGTTTGCGATGCGATTCGCCAGCGACAGGCGATCGAGGCGCTCGACATTCCCGGCGAATACGGCGAGACACTGGAACAGACGGCGCGGCGCACGCGCACAAAGCTTTTCGTGGTCTTGACCCTGCAGGACCACATCGTGAATCCAGGGCCGGCACGGACATTTGCGAACGCGATTGGAGCGCCCGTGCTGACGCTGGATTCGGCCTGCGGCCACCTCAGCCTGGACTGCGTTTCGATCGGGCCGATCGTGGCGAAATTCCTCTCAGATCCCTCCAGCGCGCGTTCCATGACATTGCGCGACGACGCAAAATAGCAGCGCGAAATTCTTCGCGGAAAATCCCGAATTTTGGACTTCGCTACGCTAGTGAGCGGATTTCTTGCGGGAAACCTTGAGGATCACTTCGATGTCGCGGCGCGAGTCGAAGCTGGAAATCGTGCGCGTCGGAGAGGTGAGATCGCCGTGTTCGGCATGCACTTCGTAATCGATGTTGGGATCGAGCCCGCTGAAACGGTAGCTTCCGGAATCGTCCGCGATGCGAGTGATCACGGATTGTGTCCTGAGATTCAGCAAATAAACGACGCTGGAAGGGACCGGATTGTCGTCTTTGTCGACGGCGAGGCCGTGAACAGTCCGAAGCTGGGTATCGGATTTCTTGTCCTGTGCGCCAAGAGCGGCGACCGATGCCGCCGTAAGAATCCCAATGATCGCGAATCCAAGGATCTGGCGCATATTGGTCAGTTAGATGCCGCGCGCGGGCCCGAGGATGTGACCGCGTAGTGGCGAAAAAAAATCACTCTTCCTCTTCGTCCTCATCGTATCCGGACTCTTCTTCTTCCTCCTTCTCTTCTTCTTCGTCGCCCGACTCCTCGTCTTCGTCCTCTTCCTCTTCCTCTTCATCCTCTTCTGAGAGCACGTTGAGATGGACGGGATGCGTCTGCGTCACTTCGAGCTCGGCTTCACACTCCGGGCAGGTCAGGATTTCGCCTTCTTCGACTTCGTCTTCATCCAAGTCGATCTCGGCGTCGCATTCCGGGCACCTGGTCACAGGTATGTCTCCTCTTCGAGCGAACTTCCAGCGGACGGCGTATTATATAACGCTCGAGTCAAGCTTTGGCGTGGAGGTTGGCGTAAAGATGGCGGACAGTCGCGAATTCCCGGAGCGGCCTCTGGTGGGCGTGGGCGGCGTCGTAATTTCCGACGGACGAGCGCTGCTGATCCGGCGCGGGGGACCGCCGCTGCAGGGACAGTGGTCGATCCCGGGCGGAATGCTAGAGGTCGGCGAAACGCTGCTCGCGGGCGTGCGGCGCGAATTGTTCGAGGAAACCGGGGTCGAGGTGCGTGTGGGCGAACTGATTGAGGTGTTCGAGCGGATCAATCTAGATAAGGAAGGAAAAGCGAGATACCACTTCGTGGTTCTAGATTATCTGTGCGAGCCGGTTCGGGGCGAGGCGCGCGCGGGAAGCGATGTGACCGACGTGGCGTGGGCCAGGCCCGACGAGCTCGCGAAATATTCGCTCACTGAAACAGCTACGCGAGTGATTCGGAAGGCGTTTGAGATGGCGAGGGAACGGAGCCTCCAGCCGGACGCGGATTAACTCGCAGCCGCTGCTTCCGGCAGGCGGCCGAAGCGGCGCTCGCGGCTGAAATAATCCTCTACGGCAGCTTCCAAATCCGCCACATCAAATTCCGGCCACATGCGCGGAGTGAAATGCAATTCAGCGTAAGCACATTCCCAAAGCATGAAATCGCTGAGGCGCTGCTCGCCACCGGTTCGAATCAGCAAATCGACGTCGGAGACAGGCCCGCCGGCATTTGTGACCTGGCCGAGACGACGCGCGAACTCGCGGTCGGAGATTTCTAGACTCGAAAGCATCCAGCAGGAGGCGCGAAGAATGGCTTCGCGCGAGGAGTAGTCGAGAGCGATACGCAGATCGAGAGCGCGGCCCGCGGCAGTTTGCCGTTCAGCGGATTCGATGGCTTCGACGAGGCTGCGCGGAATGCGGTCGCGGCGTCCGATTACGCGCAGCCGAACGCCCTTCGCAGAGCATTCGGGCGCGTCAGCGCGAAGATAGTCTTCGAGTAGGCTCAGCAGCGAATTGACTTCTCCGGTGGGTCTTTCCCAATTGTCGGAAGAGAACGCGTAGAGCGTGAGAGTTCCAATGCCAAGCGAAGCCGCCGCACGAACCACGCGTCGAACCGCGGCTACGCCCGCTCGATGCCCTTCCGAACGCGGGAGGCCGTGCGACGCGGCCCAACGGCCGTTGCCGTCCAACAGAATTGCGACATGAATTTTCGGAGCCGGTATGACCCTTGCAGCGCTATTGCCCATGGTGGTTTGAAGTGCCCTCTCTACCCTTCCCGCGTGGCGTGGATCAGGGCTTCCATATGATCGAGATACTGTTCAAAGGCGCGGCGACCAGCGGGAAGGAGCCTGTATTCGGTCTTTGGCACGCGGCCAGCGAATGATTTCGTGCAGCCGATGTATCCGGCGTCTTCGAGTTTGCGGGCGTGGACGCTCAGGTTGCCGTCGGTCACGCGCAACAGCTCTTTGAGCTCGTTGAAAGTGAGTGAGTCATTCACGGCGAGCGCGCTCAGAATCGCCAGCCGAGTGCGCTCGTGAATGACGCGATCGAGACTCGCTGCTGCCGCGTTAGCAGGCAATGCTACAGGCACCTGGCGCTTCCCTTTTTCGTCCCGAACACGACGGAAGGCTCCGGATCTAGCCGCCATATTTCCTCGCAATCACCGCACCGAAAATCATATGCAATCCCCCGAATCCGACACCGAGAAGTGCGTTGCCCCAATTGGACGGGCAAAATAGGGCCACAGCACCCAAAACCATGAAGCAGAGGCCCATCAATGGCACGATGCGAATCGAGAAAGCCCCGCCGGTGACAACTGCGGTACCGTAGAGCAACAGCCAAACGCCCGGTGCCGTAGCGAGCGAGCCGATTCTCGCGAGCAGCAAAGTGAGGAGCACGCCCACAATCAGAGGAGGCGCAAAGCTGTACGCGAACCGCCGACCAGGTCCAGAAAGCATGCCGGTACCAGACTCGCGAGCCTTGGTGTACGTGGTCCAAACGGCGATCGCAATAGCCAGCGCAGCCTCGCCGATCCAACACAGGAGCCATGCAAAAGGTGAGGATCTCTGCGAGGCGATGACCGCGGCGCCAATCGCCGTGATCCCCATAGCCACGCCGCCCCATCCGGGCACAGCCGTAAAGGAGGTGGCGCGCTCCATGGTTTCGCGGATGAAGCGGATGTTGTCGCGAGCGCGATCGTCGATAGCAACGGGGTCGGATTCGCGTGGCTTGCGAAAGTCGAAAGGCGCCATGAGCGTAGATTAGCGAATTTAAAGGAATTGTCAAGTACTTTGCACTGCAAAGTTTCTGTCACAATGCCGCAATGGCGGCGAAATGCGGCTGGATTCGCAACAAGCGCTGGGCGCGAAGGGCCCTTAATTCCCTGCCGGTCGCCGAATCGGGTACCGGCCGACGAGCCAATTCAGGCGAATGTAAATCAGATCTGAAAACATCATCACGCTGTCGCGTAGGACATGAACTTTCGTTGCGGGATCATGGGCCCAACGAACGGGAATCTCCACGGCGCGCAAACGATGACGCTTTGCAAGGAAAAGCACCTCAGGATCGAATCCAAAGCGCTCGATGCGCTGCTGCTCAAAAACAATCCGGCAGCGCTCGGTGACGAAGGCCTTGAATCCGCATTGGGTGTCGAGAAACGGAAGCCCGGTGAAGAATCGAACGAAGCCGTTGAAAATCATGCCCGCGACTTCGCGAAATCGGGATTGGTGCACCGAGATCAATGAACGATCGAGAGCGCGCGATCCAATCGCGACGTCACTACCTTCGTCGATGGCCGCACGAAGTGTCGAGAACTCCTCGATCGGGGCGGAAAGATCGGCATCGGTGAAAAGAGCGATGCGACCGCGCGCTTCGAGCATGCCGTGGCGAACGCTGTAGCCCTTGCCCCGGTTGCGACCGTTCGAGAGAAGCCGCAGCCCCGGCAAGTTTCGCGAAAGGTCTTCAACGATCTTCACGGTGCCGTCCGTCGAGCCATCGTCCACGACAATGATTTCGAGGCGATCGAGTCCCGGCCAACTGGCGGAGAAATATTCGCGGATGCGATCGAGGCTGCGGCCGAGGCGGTGTTCCTCGTTGTAGGCCGGAATGACGACCGAGAGTTCCGGCGGCGTACTCATCCTTGACGAAAAGTCCTGAAAGCAACCATCCGGAAGTGCGCCGCCTCAAATTCTGGTCGGGCAAGTTCGTGATTGCTGTCTCTGGTGTGCATTCGGAGGCGGTATCGCAATAGGCTCCGGATTCTACGGGCAGGAGCGAAACTATCACAGCAGCGTTTGAAACCGCCACCAAAGAGCGCTCGTGCGGTGCGGGTTGGCGTTGGCATGACAACTGACCCGTGACGGTGCGTCCGGCGTTCGCTATGATGGTTGACGACCCCAGAAGCGGAATTTTCAGGAGAAATTGAATGAGACTCCTCCTCGCAATCGCGGCAGTGCTGTGCGTCGCGGCGCCCGCATTCCCGCAGGCGACCAGTCCGACTACCGCGTCGAAATCTGCGCAACACCAGCCGGGCACGACCGCGCCGTCTGCCGCAGCTTCGCATGCTCCCGGCCAGACCGCTGCGCCGCCATCCGAGTCAGCCGAAAAGATTGATCCCGCGAAGGAAGCCGCGATCCGGCACTTGATGGACATTACGCAAACCGCAAAACTCGGGGACAATATCGCGACATATCTAACCGGACAAGTCCGCGACGGCGTGAAAAATGCGATCGCGCCCGAAAATCTTTCGAAGTTCATGGATACGTTTAACCAAAAGTTTGCCGCAACAGCGCCCGGCCCCACAGTGACCGATGCGATGGTGCCCATCTACGCGAAAGCCTTCTCGATGGAAGACATACAGAGCCTGACCCAATTCTACGAGTCGCCCCTAGGACAGCGGATGGTCAAAGCTCTCCCGGACGTAGTTCAGCAATCACAGGCGGCGGGAATTCAGATCGAACAGGCATCGGCACTGAATATCCTGCGTAGCATGGCCGACGATTACCCGGAGCTAAAGCAAATGCTACCGCCCGAAGACGGCCAGTCCGCGGCAGGCACAGAGGCAGCACCTGGAGCAGTGCGGCCAGCAGCGGGAGCGAAGTAGCCGCCAGACTTTCCGCGAGCTGATTGCCAGTGCCGACCCATTAGCCCGAAAACAGGTCGAAAGTGAGTTGAGCCAGTTATAATCCTCTGCCCATGGCTCTCGCTCCATCGATCGATTGGTCGCCACTCCGGATATCCCTCGAAACGAGCATCTGCGCCACGGCTATTACACTGGTCGCCGGCCTGGCGGCCGCCGCGTGGCGACAGAGACGCTCGGGCCCAGCGACGGCGTTGGTCGATGGCATCTGCCTTCTCCCGCTTGTTCTTCCGCCGACAGTCGTGGGCTTTTTCTTGCTGCTGCTTTTCGGCCGCAATGGGCCGCTCGGGAAGCTACTCCTGCGACTTGGCGCGACGCTTGTTTTTTCGTGGCCCGCAACCGTGGTTGCAGCGGCCGTCGTTGCATTTCCACTGATGTATCTGACGGCACGGGCGGCGCTGGAGCAGGTCGACTTGCGATTTCTCGAAGCCGCGCGAACGCTGGGTGCAAACGAATGGCGCGTATTTCGTGAAGTCGCTTTGCCGCTCGCGTGGCCGGGAGTGCTGGCAGGGACGATTCTTTCGTTCGCGCGCGCGTTGGGCGAATTCGGAGCGACCTTGATGCTTGCCGGGGACATTCCCGGACGCACTGCAACGATCCCGATCGCGATCTACTTCGCAGTGGAAACCGACGACATGCGCAGCGCCATCGCCTGGTGCGGGGCGGATGTCGTGATTTCCCTCATGCTATTAGTCGGCCTCTATTACTGGACGCACGCACAAGGGCCAGCGCGCTGGGCGCGCCGTTGATATGGCACTCGAGGTTCACATCGAGACAAAGCTGGCCGACTTCGCACTTGAAGTGGCGTTTTCCGGAGGGGACGAGCCTCTCGGCATTCTCGGACCGTCGGGCGCTGGGAAAACGATGCTTCTGCGCTGCATTGCGGGACTCGAGCGTCCCGATCGCGGAAGGATCGTACTTGGAAACAGGACGCTGCTCGATACGGAGCGCCACGTAAGGATTCCGGCGCGTCAACGCCGCGTGGGTCTGCTGTTCCAAAATTATGCGCTGCTGCCGCATCGCACCGTGGGCGAAAATGTGGGCTTCGGCCTAAATAATCTGTCACGCGCTGAACGCGAGCGACATGTGCGCATCTTGCTCGAACGCGCGCATGCGAGCGGGCTGGAACAGCGCTTTCCGCGCGAAATCTCGGGAGGCGAACAGCAGCGGGTCGCACTGGCACGAGCGCTGGCAATTGAGCCGGAGGCGCTTCTGCTCGACGAGCCTCTCTCCGCTCTCGACACGCACCTACGGAGCCAGATGGAAGCCCAACTTCAGGAAACGTTTCTCGGATACCTCCGGCCATCGCTGCTGGTGACGCACAATATCGAAGAAGCTTACCGGCTGAGCAAGCGTCTGCTTGTGCTTTCCCGCGGGCGCGTCGTCGCGCACGGGCCGCGGGGTGAGGTGTTCCGCAGACCACCGAGCAAGGAAGTGGCGCGCTTGACGGGATGCAAGAACTTCTCGCGCGCGCGAATGATTTCGAACAACCTAGTGGAAGCGATCGATTGGGAATGTCAATTGCGCGTGGAACAGACGATTCCGAGGCCGGCGGCACACGTCGGAATTCGCGCACACTTGATCGACTTCGCGGAATCTTCGAGCGGCGGAAAGGCCGTAGAGAATGTGTTTCCGTGCTG
>Ga0187779_10000589_pt1 | contig 24323 bp, 20 predicted proteins | sample 1015_Q2_SP10_10__FD_132435 | JGI IMG/M metagenome (GOLD analysis project Ga0187779, IMG submission 132435) | Tropical peat soil microbial communities from peatlands in Department of Meta, Colombia - 1015_Q2_SP10_10_MG | ecosystem: Environmental > Terrestrial > Soil > Wetlands > Peat | place... | reverse complement strand
TCGCCTCTGTGCTCGGTCGTCGTTTGGGGTTGCGCAGCGAGCAGGTAAAGGCACTCATTCCGATCGGATCGGCTGCGGCGATTGCCGCCGCGTTTAATACCCCTCTTGCAGCTGTGCTGTTTTCGCTCGAGGAAATAATGGGGGATCTAAATGCCCCAGTTTTGGGCTCGGTGGTGCTGGGATCGGGTACCTCTTGGCTGGTTTTGCGTTTGATGCTTGGCAATAATCCTCTCTTCCATGTGCCACAGTATGTCTTGGTTCATCCGCTCGAATTTGTATTCTACGCCGTGCTCGGAATCGCTGGCGGTCTCGTTTCAGTGGCCTTTACGAAACTCTTGCTCGGAATGAGGGACTATTTCCTCCGACTTCCAAGGTGGACGTGCTGGTTTCAGCCCCTAGCAGGGGGTCTGCTCACTGGGCTGATTGCGTGGCGCCTGCCCCAGGTACTGGGGGTGGGCTACGGGTATGTCGGAGATGCGCTGAACGGCAGAATGGCTATGCACTTAATGGCCTTACTTGTCGTATTTAAGCTTCTAGCGGTGACCACGAGCTACGCATCGGGCAATGCCGGGGGCATTTTTGGCCCCAGCTTGTTTATCGGGGCGATGCTTGGCGGAGCTGTCGGAAGCGTGGCACACCACTTCTTACCAATGTATACAGCTGCGCCTGGAGCCTACGCTCTCGTCGGCATGGGAACCCTATTCGCTGGTATTGTGCGTGCTCCAATGACCTCTGTCCTGATGATCTTCGAGACGACGCAGGATTATGCGGTAATCGTCCCGCTCATGATTTCGAATCTGATCAGCTTCTTTATCTCTTTCCGCTTGCAGCGCGAACCTATCTACGAATCATTGGCCATACAGGATGGAATTCACTTACCTAGTGGGGAGGCACGTCTACGCAACGGTCAGCGCCTCGTGGCGCAAGCAATGCGTCCCTCGACCTTGGAACTGCAGTCGGACATGACCGTAGGGGAGGCGTTCGAGCGAGCGCACGACACGGAGTTTCACGCATGGCCAGTAACCGATGACCGAGGTGTGGTGGGTGTCATGAGCCGCGAGCGCCTTGAGGAAGCGATGGCTAAGGGCGAAAAGACAAGAGCCTTGAGGGACTTGATCGACGTTGTATTTTTCCCCCACGTCCATGCGGACCAACCCCTTCATTTGGCCCTTGAACGGATGGGCGCAGCGAAACTAGATGTTTTACCCGTGGTCAGCCGAGCGAACATTCACCACATGATCGGAGTTATCGTTTTACCGAGCATCCTCGACTTTTATGGGTTAGGGGGCCGTGGAATGGGTAGGTGATATGTTGACGTATAGGACGGTAAAACAGTATTAGGTTTCGAAGGATTTGCGCATGGCCCAGCCCAAAGCGTGGGATTTCGCTGGTTTGATATCGGGAGTTTGTTTTCCTTGCTCACAGTTGCTCGAGTGCGAAAACCGTCCCTAGTCGTCGAGGATGCCCGGATCGCACCGACAATAGACAAAAATGACCGCGTTGTCATGGGCGCATTTATGATTCGAACTCTTTGATCTAGGAATACAAAAGGCTCGCGTCAACGGATAATCTCGCCAACTCCGTAAGGCAATTCGGGGGGCCTTGCACAACGAAGCGCCGGTGATAGAGCAAGAGTGCTCGCAAACCAGCAAGCTCCTCGCCGCCGCCAGCCCTTCCTGGACCACCGTGCAAGCAGCTGGGCATGACATTCCCGTGACCCGTGTGCTGGCTGCCGACAGTCGAATCGACAACCATTGTTCGACCATGCATATCGCCGATTCCCAGAATCACGTTTTGAATGAAACCCGGATCGTTTGAAAAGACCGAGGCTACGAGGGATCCCAGGCCACAACGGACCATTGCGATGAGATCGTCTTGTCCGTCATAGGCGACCAGCGTCGCTGCGGGACCGAATACTTCGACATCGTGAACGAACTTCGCGTTGCGCCCATTCTTGCAAGCGAGTAGTGTGGGTTGCACAAACGCGGATTTCGCAGGATCAGCATCAATGGGCTGAAAGCGCTCATCGCCGCCGAACAACACCGAGCATTCTTCCTTCAATCGTCGTAGGCCTTCCACACAGGAGGCCTGCTGGGCCTTGTTCACCACAGGGCCCATCTTAACTTCTGGATTCCGCGGGTTACCTACCTTCAGAGAACCCAGCTGTGAGCAAATGGCCTCGCCGACCGCTTGAAGATGCTGGCGAGGCACCAGAACGCGCCGGATCGCCGTACATTTCTGGCCGGCCTTGAGCGTCATCTCGCGGACTACTTCCTTGACGAGAAGATCGAATATATCTGTCGCTAGAGCAACCTCCGGCCCAAGGATTGCCGAGTTGATGCTGTCCGCTTCAATGTTCACACGGACGGATCGGCGCAGCACGTTCGGATGCGAACGAATGCGCATGGCCGTCTCCGCCGAACCCGTGAAGGAGACCGTGTCGCCTTCTCGAACATGGTCGAGCAAATCGCGCGCGGAGCCACAAATGACCGAGACTGCTCCCACCGGCAAGATGCCCGCCTTCACAATATCCTCGACCATCCGCTGCGTCAGCCACGCGGTTGGCGAAGCGGGCTTTACGACCACCGGAACACCGGCCAACAGTGCGGGCGCGGCCTTCTCGCAGAATCCCCAGGCGGGAAAATTGAAAGCGTTGATGAAGACAGCCACGCCCTTGGCGGGTAGGAGAAAATGCTGGCCGGCAAACGAGTTAGTCTTCGACAGGGGAATCAAAGTGCCCTCCTTCAGCATCTTCCCTTCGGCGAGGGCACGACCAATTTTCGCGTAGTACTTGGTGGTAAAGACGGCACCGTCCACGTCAAACGATGCATCCGATTCAGTCGTGCCTGCGTTGAGCAAGGAGATCCGGAAATACTCGTCTCGATTGGCTGCGAGCACGTCGGCGATCTTGGTTAGGAGGTCTGCGCGCTCGCGGTAGGTGAGCTTCCGGAGCGCCTGTCCGCCCTGGGAACGCGCAAACTCAAGAGCCATCTCTACATCAAGGCCCTGGGAGGAGATTCGCACCAACTCGTCTCCAGTCACCGGGTCGATCAGCGGTTCTCCGCTACCCGCACCTTTTCTCCATTCACCAGACACATAGTTTGCCAAACTCATGCTTGCCTCCCATTGCGGCAACGATTTGCGCGAGATCACGCATTATAGTGCATGTTCGATGCAGGTGTGTCGAGAGTTTTTTCTGATCCCGGAAAACGGGTACGGCTCCGTAACATACTATAAAAATATGACTTGCAGTTATTGATCTCGGGGATCGAGCTCAGATGTCGGCTAGTCGATTCTGGGTCTTGACTGGATGTCGTGGCAATGTATTATACTGCATATGAGCTCAGTCATGGCGACGCGCGCCGATTCCACTACTTCCCACGCGGAGCGACCTCCGTTGACCCCGGAAAACGACTTCCTGCTTTTCCTTGGCACGCGGGTTCGGGAAGTACGCAACCTCCGCGGGATGACTCGCAGAGTAGTCGCGCACGACTCTGACGTCTCCGAGCGCCACCTAGCACAACTCGAAGCTGGCGAAGGCAACATTTCGATTGTGTTGCTCCGCCGAATTGCTGCGGCTCTCAATGTATCCCTTGTCGAGCTACTTGCCTCCAAGCGTGAAGAGCCTGCGGAAGAACAGATGATCCGACGCTTCCTCGAACGCCTGCCCCCGGATCGTCTGGACGAAGTGGTAAGCCGCCTCCAGCGTGAATTCGTAAAAGAGGAAAAGACGCGGCGCGCGCGCATTGCGTTGATTGGCCTACGTGGCGCCGGAAAGTCGACGCTGGGATCCAGGCTGTGCCAGGAGATCAATGTGCCCTTCATTGAGCTGGATCGGGAGATTGAGAAGGACACGGGAATACCCCTCGCGGAAATTTTTTCGCTGTACGGACAGTCTGGCTATCGAGCCATCGAAAAGCGCACTCTTGAGCGAGTTCTTCACGAATCCTGCCGCGCGGTGATCTCGGTGGGTGGCGGCGTCGTTTCCGAGAAGGAAACGTACGACTACATTCTTTCGAATTGCTTCACCGTTTGGGTGAAGGCGGCGCCGGAAGAGCATATGTCTCGTGTGATCGCGCAAGGCGATTTTCGCGCCATCGCGGGAAACGACCGGGCGATGGACGATCTTCGCCGCATCCTCGAGGCTCGCGAGCCTCTGTATCGAAAGGCGGACGCCTGCGTGGATACTTCAGGAAAGTCCGTGGAAGAAAGCTTCGAGAAACTGAAACTGGCGTTGCAGGCAAATTTCCAGTAGGAGGCGGCCGTGGATGCTGTCGCAACTCACGACCCACAGGCAAGAGCGGGCGCTGTGGACTACCAAACCGATCCGTCGCGCTACAAACATTGGCGGCTATCGCTCGACGGTGCCGTCGCAACGCTGACGATGGACGTCCATGAAGAGGGCGCACTGCGCCCAGGTTACAAGCTCAAGCTGAACTCGTACGATTTGGGAGTTGATATCGAACTTCACGACGTATTGCAGCGAATCCGATTCGAGCATCCCGAGATTCGTTCGGTGGTCCTTACCAGCGCCAAGAACCGTATTTTCTGTTCCGGGGCGAACATTTACATGCTCGGTCTTTCTTCCCATGCGTGGAAAGTGAATTTCTGCAAATTTACAAACGAAACTCGGAATGGAATCGAGGATTCGAGCGCGCATTCCGGCCTTAAGTTTATCGCCGCGTGCAATGGCACGACGGCCGGCGGTGGGTACGAATTGGCACTCGCCTGCGACGAAATTATTCTAGTGGACGACCGTTCTTCCGCTGTTAGTTTACCGGAACTCCCACTGTTGGGGGTTCTGCCCGGCACCGGCGGTCTGACTCGCGTGACGGACAAACGCAAGGTGCGCAGGGATCATGCCGACATCTTCTGCACTACGCCGGACGGCGTGCGCGGGCAACGTGCCAAGGATTGGCGGCTTGTGGATGACGTCGTTAAGACGCAGCAATTCGCAGAACACGTGAAGCAACGCGCCATCAAGCTCGCTGAGCAAAGCGATCGCCCCGCCAGCGCGAAAGGAGTGGCATTGAGTCCGCTGAATCGGGTGATTGACGAGAATGGGCTTCACTACGAATTCGTGGACGTGCAAATGAACCGTGAGGCTCGCACGGCAACAATCATCGTGCGCGCGCCCGAGCGGGTCACAGAAGATACCGTGGAAAAAGCTCTTGCGACCGGCGCCGGCTGGTGGCCTCTCAAGGTGGCGCGGGAGCTGGACGACGCCGTGCTGAACCTGCGCACGAATGAACTCGATCTTGGACTATGGATCCTGAAGACATCCGGGAATCCCGACGCGGTCGCCGCCATAGATGATTTTGTTCTCGGCCATCAGGACAATTGGTTCGTCCGCGAGGTTTTGGGCATGATGCGGCGCACCTTCGCGCGCCTGGAGGTTTCCGCACGCTCTCTATTCGCTATCGTGGAACCCGACTCCTGCTTCGCCGGCACGCTTATGGAGCTGGCGCTTGCCGCGGACCGCACTTATATGCTCGACGTGCAAGACGGTCAGAAGGCCGGCACGGTCATGTTGTCGAGGATGAATTTCGGGCCGTTGCCGATGATAAATCGGCTTTCGCGTCTCGCCTCACGCTTCTACCAGGACTCGCAAACGTTCGAAGCGCTGCGCGGCCAGATCGGCAAGAAGCTCTCCGCGCGCGAGGCTTTCGATGCCGGCCTCATCACGGCTGTGCCTGACGAACTTGACTGGAACGACGAATTGCGGCAAGCCATCGAATCGCGCGTCGCGCTTTCTCCGGACGCTTTGACTGGTCTCGAAGCGAATCTGCGCTTTGGCGTCCAGGAGACACTCGAGACGCGAATCTTTGGCCGACTCTCGGCGTGGCAGAACTGGATATTCATTCGTCCAAACGCCGTGGGCCCGAGCGGAGCATTGAAGGTATACGGTACCGGCGCGCCTGTGAAATTCAATTGGGAAAGAGTTTGAGGATCCGACCCTCCTGAGGGCTGATTTCCACGGAGAGACTGCAATGATCAATTACATCGAAAAGATTCCGAACAACGTGGATTTGGGCCAGGACCGCATCCTCCAGCGGGCACTCGAGCACTGGCAGCCGGCGTATCTGAACTGGTGGTATGAGATGGGGCCGAGCGAAAGCCACGCGCTTCAGGTGTACCTGCGAACGGCCATCAGCGTGGAGCCTGACGGCTGGGCGCAGTTTGGCTACGTACGGATGCCCGAATATCGCTGGGGGATTTTCCTGCAGCCTAGGGACCAGAACCGCCAGGTCAATTTCGGCGTTCGCAAAGGCGAGGCGGCGTGGCAGGAAGTTCCCGGGGAACATCGATCAACACTTCGGCGCCTCGTTGTCACGCAAGGCGATACCGAGCCCGCTTCGGTCGAGCAGCAAAAGCTCCTCGGGCAATCGTGCCCTTCTTTGTACGACCTGCGAAACATTTTTCAGGTGAACGTCGAGGAAGGACGTCACCTCTGGGCCATGGTCTATCTCCTGCATCGCTATTTTGGGCGCGACGGTCGTGAAGAAGCCGAAGCGTTGCTGGAGCGGCGATCCGGCGATGCGGACAATCCGAGAATCCTCGGCGCGTTCAACGAGCCAACGCCGGACTGGCTCGCGTTCTTCATGTTTACCTTCTTCACGGACCGGGACGGAAAGTTCCAGCTTTGCTCGCTCGCGGAATCAGGTTTCGATCCACTCGCGCGCACCTGTCGCTTCATGCTTACCGAGGAAGCGCACCACATGTTTGTCGGCGAGACAGGCATCAGCCGGATCATTCAACGAACGTGCGACGTGATGAAGGAAAACAAAATAGACGCCCCGTCCGACGTGCGCCAGCTCGGCGTGATTGATTTGCAGACTCTCCAGAGGTATCTGAATTTCCATTACAGCGTCACGCTCGATCTCTACGGATCGGATGTTTCTTCGAATGCCGCGAATTACTATACCAATGGCCTCAAAGGGCGCTTCGAGGAAACCAAGATCAACGATGACCACTTGCTGAGCGACGCCCAATATCCTGTACTCGAGGTCGTGGGCGAAAAGATCGTGAGCAAGAGTGTTCCGGCCCTGACAGCGCTGAATGAACGCCTCCGCGACGATTACATCAAAGAAATCGAATCCGGTGTCGGCCGATGGAATCGGATCATCGAAAAGTCCGGGCTTCCTCATCGCCTAAACTTGCCGCACAAAGGTTTCCATCGGGGTATCGGAAACTTTGCGGGACATTACATCAACCTTACGGGCGAAGTGCTGAGCGAGGAAGCGTGGAAGAAGCACGAGCACGAGTGGCTTCCGAGCCCGGAAGACAAGGCTTACGTCCAGTCGCTGATGAGCGGCAGGGTCGTGGAGCCGGGGAAGTTCGCTAATTGGATCGCTCCTCCCCGTGCCGGCATCAACAATCAGCCGTTGAATTTCGAATACGTCCGCTTCGACTGATCGCGAGAAGGGTAGGGTCACTCGCTCAGCGAGACTCCGAGCGCTGCTGCGTTTGCCCCGAACCGACGAAGCCAAGGGAACCCAGAGTGCCAAAAGTCATTTACGTGTCGTCTGCCGGCGACGCCCGGGAAGTGGAAGTGCCCTCCGGCACGACGATCATGGCCGCCGCGGTGAAGAACGGAATTGACGAAATCGTCGCGGAATGCGGCGGTGTATGCATGTGCTCCACGTGTCATGTGTTCGTGGACCAGGCATTTTTCGACAAGCTCCCTCGAGCGAACGACACAGAAGAGGCGGTGCTCGAAATCGCGGCGGAAGAGCGCCAGCCTACCAGCCGCTTGAGCTGCCAGATCAAAGTAACGGACGAACTATCAGGCATCGTGGTGCGGTTGCCCTCGAGACAGCGCTGATGCCGCCCGGCGTCGTCATTATTGGAACGGGACAAGCCGGTTTTCAGGCCGCAGCGTCACTGCGCACGGAAGGCTATCAGGAAACCATCACCCTCATCGGTGAAGAGTCGCACATTCCCTATCAACGGCCGCCGCTGTCGAAAGGATTCCCTCTTGGCACGCAGGATGTGGACGCCATCGAACTGCGACCCCGCGCGTTTTATCGGGATCATCGCATCGAACTCATTACAAGCGCGAAGGCCGTGGCAATCGAGCGAGCGGAAAAGCAAGTGAAGCTGGCGTCCGGTGCTCGCCTCCCCTATCGCACGCTGGTTCTCGCCGTGGGCGCACGCAATCGGAAGCTATTAGTTAGGGGCGCCGAACTCGATGGCGTGCTCTACTTACGTTCCCTTGAGGAAGCCGTCGTCGTCCGGGACCGTCTGAAAGACGCGAGAGAGATCGTCGTAATCGGCGGCGGCTTCATCGGGCTCGAAATCGCGGCGGCTGCCGCCACTCTCGGCAAATCGGTCACGGTATTGGAGGCGCTGCCACGATTGATGTCCCGCGTGGTCGCGCCTGCGATATCAGAGTTTTTTTGCAATCTTCACACGAGCCACGGTGTTAAAGTCGTGTGTGGCTGCGCTGTTTCGGAGATTGCGGGCTCGGGCGGCAAGGTGCAGGGAGTCAGCCTGAAAGACGGCACGACTTCTCCTGCCGATCTTGTGATTGTCGGCGTCGGCGTGGTTCCGAACGTCGAGCTCGCGCAGGGCGCTGGGTTGCGAGTCGCGAACGGAGTGGCCGTTGGCGAAAACCTGCGCACCGAGGACGAAAACGTCTTTGCCATCGGCGATTGCGCCGAGCACCCCTGCATTTTTGCAGGCAGTCGAGTCCGTCTCGAATCTGTGCAAAACGCAGCCGATCAGGGCCAGTTCGTCGCCGCCGCGATCGTAGGACGCCTAGCAGCCTATAATGCTTTGCCGTGGTTTTGGACCGATCAGTTTGAGATCAAGCTGCAAATGGCGGGCATTTCGCACGGACACGATCGCACCGCGATCCGGGGCAGTACGAAAGATAAAAAACTCTCCGTTTTCTATTTCAAGGGAAACCAGCTCCTGGCGATTGACTCGATCAACCGCCCTCTCGATCACATCGTCGGGCGCAGGGTGATCGCGGGCCGCGTCCCGCTCACTCCAGAGCAAGCCGCGGACGAAAGCGTGGACCTGAAGAAACTGGAGCTCGCGTTTCGGCAACAGAGTGGCAGCTCCATCCACTAGAATGTGAATGTCGATAATTCGCGCTCGACTTGAGCATAATCCTTCGCCCGGAATCCCGCCTCTGAAACCCTGGAATACTTCCCCTGCATCGAGGATATCGCGGACAAGGTGTTGTGGGGCACGGATTGACCTAGGCCAAGCATGCCTCACATCAAAGGCAACATGGACGCATTCACCGCGCTTTCGATCGGGCAGGAGGCCAAGAGACAGATTCTTGAAAGAAATACCGCCCGCATCCGTTGCTGCGCCCGTAGCGCGCCTCTTCGCTATTTCGCTCTGAATGACGGCGGACGCTTTTCGAGATACGCTGCGAGTCCTTCCCTGGCATCCTCGCTCTGAAAGAGGAGCTGCTGATTTTCGCGTTCAAGGGCCAAGCCGGCTTCGAGAGGAATCTCCCATCCGCTCTGCACCGCGCGTTTCATCCGACCCACGGCGTTCGCTGCTTTGTTCGGCGGACAGAATTGCCCCGCGTACTTCATAATCTCGTCCATGAAGCCGTCTTTCGGGAAGATGTCGTTGACGATCCCGAGCTCCTTGGCTTCCTCGAAAGAAAACGTCTTGCCCAGAGCCATAAGCTCGATCGCTTTCGATTTTCCAACGAGCCGGGGCAGTCGCTGCGTTCCCCCGGTCCCGGGCAAAACACCCAGAGTGACTTCGGGAAGGCCGATCTTTCCGGCATCTTTCCGGGCGACGCGGATGTCCGCCGCCATCGCAATCTCCAGCCCTCCGCCCACGCAGTGTCCATTCACCGCCGCGATCACCAGCTTCGGCGTTTGCTCCAATCGCAGCAGCGTCTCGTTGGCGTGCAAGCAGAAGTAGTATTTGAACGTAGGATCGCTGTCCGCGAGCATGTTGATATTCGCGCCTGCGCAGAAGAATTTTTCACCGGCGCCCGTTAGCAGAATGACGTGGACGCTAGCGTCCATGCGTGCTTTGAGAATCGCGTCGTCAAGCTGGCGGTTCATTTCGTATGTGTAAGTGTTTGCCGGCGGGTCATCGAGCGTAATCACGGCGATACCGCTGTCCACCCGGTATTGAATCAGTCTTCGATTCTCCTGTGTGCTTTGCGTTTTCGCTGCCATGGAGCTCCTCCCCTCTGCATCCGGCGTTATTGTACGTCTGCCGGTACGACGACGCCGAGGAATTGCGCGCGGCCCAGCCTAATATAGAATGGCCGTTACCGATGAGCATCGCCTTGAATCTCGCGTGGGTCGTGCTGAGCCCAGGGGTTCAGTGGGACGCCCGAACTTGTGCGCGAGTTGCAAGATTCCGTGGTCTCGCGGCTGCCCGGTTACCAACGTGCGCGACATATCGGGTTCGTCCCAGAGCTGCCAAAACGTCTACGGGCAAAATTCAACGCTTCAAACTCCGGGGGCCATCGACAAGAGGCGGGGAAGGCAAACTTGTCGGCTAAGACGGATTCCTTCTTCCTGACCGTCCGAGGGCGACAGCTCGAAGTGCAGCGGATTCCGGGTGAGAGGAACGACAGACCAACGCTCGTATTCCTGCATGAGGGACTCGGCTCCGTATCTCTTTGGCGGGATTTCCCATCCAGCGTAGCGGCAAAGACAGGCTGTCCGGTGCTGGTTTACTCGCGCTACGGACACGGCAACTCGGACGTCCTGGATGGGCCCCGCAATGTGAACTATATGCACGATGAGGCATGCAACGTCCTGCCGAAGCTACTCGAAGAGCTCTCGATCCGCGCCCCCGTGCTGTTGGGGCACAGTGACGGAGGCTCCATTGCATTGATCTACGCGGGATCACACAATCGCTTGGAGGGGCTGATTTTGCTCGCACCGCACGTCTTCGTGGAGGAAATCAGCGTAACGAGTATCGCGGCGGCAAAGGTTGCGTTTGAAACCACCGACTTACCCGTGAGAATGCAGCGTCACCACAAAGACGCGAAAAAAACGTTTTGGGGCTGGAATAATATCTGGCTGCATAAGGATTTCCGCAGTTGGAATATCGAGGAATGCCTGCCTCGTGTCACATGCCCCGTGCTGGCGATCCAGGGTGTCGATGACGAGTACGGAACCATGGCGCAGCTCGAGGCGATCAGGAGTCAGACGGCGAGCCCAGTCGAAATCGTGCGGCTCCCGAACTGCAAGCATTCTCCCCACCGCGACCAGCCGGATCGAGTCTTGCAAGCTGTCGCTGTGTTTATCGAGAAACTGGCACACGCCGCGCCACAGGGGCCGCGCGGAGAATCCGAAAACGCGCTTGACAGTGACAATACCCATGTCTAACATCGCGTCTGCTCGGACCTGTAGAAGAAATGGCGTGTTGAACGATCTGCTCCGTACTTTCGACTCTCACCTGACAACCCAAACGTATGCAACCCTTTAGACTGGGGGTCGAAAGAATGTCGCGAAAGCGGCTCCGCGCCCTTCAGCTGAAGAAACTCCGGACGCTGCTTGCAGAGATCTCCGGGACAAATCGCTTCTACACGAGAAAATACAAGCAAGCAAACGTCGCTCCGGGCGATATCCAATCGCTATCCGACTTGACCACGCTGCCGTTCACCTACAAATCAGAGCTTATGGACGCCCAGGAAGAAGCGCCACCCTTCGGAGCCAATGCGACGTTTCGGGAAAGTGCCTATACGCGCGTTCACCAGACTTCGGGAACCACCGGCGTGCCGTTGCGCGTATTGGACACCGAGGAGAGCTGGGACTGGTGGGGCACGTGCTGGAGACATGTACTGACGGGCGCGGGCGTGACTGCGGAGGACCGCATTTTCCTGCCCTTCTCTTTCGGCCCTTTCATCGGTTTTTGGGCTGCTGTTGAGGGAGCGAAACAGGTTGGCGCCATAATGATCCCCGGAGGCGGCTGGGACTCTACACACCGGCTCCACATGATGCGCGATTTGGAGGTCACGGTCGTTTGTTGTACGCCGACGTATGCTCTCCGACTCGCGGAGGTCGCCCGCCAGGAGAACTTCGATCTCGCATCGCTTCCCGTCCGCGTTTTGGTTCACGCGGGAGAACCGGGCGCAAATGTCGCCCAGACCAAGGCGCGGATCGAAGCGGCCTGGGGTGCGAAATGCTTCGATCATGCGGGCGCATCCGAGGTCGGCGCGCACAGTTTTGAATGCGAAGTTCAGCCCGGCGGGATTCATCCCATCGAGAGCGAATTCATTGTCGAAGTCATTGATCCGAAGACCGGCGGCGAAGTGCCTCCTGGAGAATTGGGCGAGCTGGTGATCACCAACCTCGGTCGTCCTGGATTCCCAGTCATACGATATCGGACAGGCGATCTCGTCCGTATGGATGTGTCTCCTTGCGCTTGCGGGCGCACGTTTGCGCGTTTTCAGGGAGGGTTACTCGGCCGAAGCGACGACATGGTGACGATCCGGGGTGTGAACGTCTATCCCACCGCGATCGAAAACGTTGTCCGCCAGTTTATGGCTGTCGATGAATTCCAAATCACGGTGACGACTGTGCAGGAAATGCATCATCTCGAAGTGCAGATCGAAGTGGTAGGCAGTGATGATGCCGAGCGGGTGCGTAGCCGCGTCGAGCAGGCGATCTACCACTCTCTCTCTCTCCGCCCCACTGTCACTTTGGCGGCGCCGGGCACTCTCGCCCGGTACGAAATGAAAGCCCGCCGTTTCCGCCGCCTCGCTTAATCGCCCTCCTAAAAGCCGGTTTATAGGCGCTGTCATCCCGAGCGGGGTTCCGCGCGTTTTTCTCGCCACTGGTTCTTCAGCAGCGGGGGAGGGAGCTCCAGGGATCTGCTTTGGCTTCGTTGCCACCCATGCCTTGCGCCGGTCAAGAATGAACCTCTGTTCGACTCCTGAACAGCTGTTCAGATTGGATTGACAAGGTCAGCTCCGCATGATATTTGTTGCGAAGACACGTTGGGTTGAACGGTATGTCCATCCATGGAAGCTCGAAGCAGTCCCAACGCCGGGCGAAACGGCGCTACGTCGCCCGCCGCCTGGCAATTCTTCGCGCGGCGGGAGCTACCTTCCGCACTCGAGGGTTTGCCGAGGCCGGCATGCGCGACATCGCAGCAGCCGCGGATATTTCTCCGGCGAACCTTTACAACTACTTCCGCGGAAAACACGAAATCCTTTTCTTCTGTCAAGATAATTCCTTAGATCGCATGATTGCCGCGCTTGATCAGGTGCGCTCTTCTCGGAAGAGCGTAGTCCAGAAGCTTTCGCTCGTAATTGAGTCGCATTTGCGGTGTGTACTCGACGAGGTTGAGGGATCGGCAGCCCATCTTCTGACCAGTGCGCTCCCGTCCAATCTGCACCGCCGCCTCGTGGCAAAGCGGGACCGCTATGAGGAAGGCGTTCGCCAACTGATTGCCTCGGGAATTCGGTCGGGAGAGTTTGTCTCCTGCGATCCCGCGCTCGTGACGCGCGCCATTCTGGGAGCCCTGAACTGGAGCGTGCGCTGGTTCAACCCGGATGGAAATCTAACCGCCGCTGAGATTGGGCACCAATTTGGATTCTTCTTGGCCCGCGGGCTGGCAGCCGAGCCGACCGCGCTTCACCGGGCTTTTTCCGACAGAAATTCAGAGCATGCTGTTCGGAAGTACTTTCCGCGAGCCGCTGAAAAACACGCGGCCTTACACAGGTGATCCAACATGGCAACGGCACCGGCTAAATCGCAGAAATCGGCTCGTATCAAAATCGTGCTGAACGGCGAAGAGACGGATGTTTCCTTCGCACCCTATAAGACTCTGCTTGAAGTGCTGCGAGAGGAACTCGGGCATACGGGCACGAAGCACGGCTGTGAATTAGGAGAGTGCGGCGCCTGCGCGGTTCTTTTGGACGGCAAACCCGTGCTTTCATGTCTCGCGCTGGCGCTGGAATGTGACGGATGTGGCGTAACAACGATAGAAGGCCTGGGATCGAATGGAAGACTTCATCCGCTCCAGAGCGCGTTCGCCGATCTCGGCGCGGCCCAGTGCGGGTATTGCACGCCGGGAATCTTGCTGACGGCAAAAGCGCTGCTGGACGAGAACCCGCATCCCACTCGCGACCAGATTCGCGAAGCTCTCTCCGGCAATCTGTGTCGCTGCACGGGCTATTTGCAGATTTTCGAGGCGGTTGAGGCCGCCATGGTTCAGATCGCCGAGGGGAAGAAACCCGGCTCGTAGACGTGTAAAAGCGGCTGCGCGCGGCCGAGGAGGGAACTTGCCGAATCCGAAGGAGTCACCGGCAGTGGAAGTCGAGGAGCTGCAGCTGGAGACAGAGCAGCTCCGCGTCATCGGTGTTCCCCGGCGCAGGGTCGATGCCCGTGCGAAAGTGACGGGTCAAACGCGCTACGCCGACGACATTTTTCTGCCGCGAATGGCATACTGCAAGTTGCTGCGGTCTTCCCATCCGCATGCACGCATCCGAAAGATTGACGCCTCGCGGGCACTCGCTCACCCGGGTGTGTATCTGGTGCTCACCGGCAAAGACTTGCCGATCGAGTACGGAATCATCCCCGTGAGCCAGGATGAGCAGGCTCTTTGCCTCGATCACGTCCGGCACGTCGGAGATCCTGTCGCCGCTGTCGTCGCACGCGAGGAGCTAACCGCTTTGGAAGCTCTCGATCTCATTGACGTCGAGTATGAAATCCTGACAACGGTCTCCGATCCCGAAGAAGCGCTGGCGACTCCCGAGCCGCGAATTCACGACTACGGCGAAGAAGGGAACATCCACAAGCGCGTTAACCTTGAGTTCGGTAACGTAGACCAGGGTTTTGCAGAGGCGGACGAAATTTTCGAAGACGTTTTCTTCTATCAAGGGAACACTCACCTTCCCATCGAGCAGCACGCTTCGGTCGCCATCAAGGATCCCGAAGGAAAGCTTACTATTTGGTCGAGCACGCAGACGCCTCATTACCTTCATCGGGCGCTTGCCAAGGTGCTGGAGATGCCTCCCGCGCACATCCGCGTAATTGCCACACCCAATGGCGGAGGCTTTGGCGGCAAGAGCGATCCATTCAACCATGAGATCGTTGTCGCCAAGGCCGCGCTGATACTCGATCGCCCCGTGAAGATCGGCTTAACCCGGGAGGAGGTTTTCTATTGCCATCGCGGTCGCCACCCTGTGCTGATGAAATTCAAAACGGGCGTCAAAAAGGACGGCACGATCACGGGTATGCATCTTCAAACGCTGATTGACGGCGGTGCGTACGGTTCCTACGGCGTTGCCAGCACGTTTTACACAGGCGCGCTCCAGACGACCACTTATCACATCCCGCGCTATCACTTTCAGGCTTGCCGCGCCTTTACGAACAAGCCTCCCTGCGGACCCAAGCGCGGCCACGGCACCGTGCAACCCCGTTTCGGCCAGGAGATCCAGCTCGATAAGATCGCCGAGAAGTGCAAGCTCGATCCAGCCGAACTCCGGCTGCGCATCGCCGAGGCGCCGAATGCGGTCACTGCAAATTTTCTCAAGCTGGGAACCGTGGGCCTCGACGAATGTATTCGCCGCGTGGTGAAGATTTCGAGCTGGAATGAAAAGTTCCGCAAACTTCCGGAGGGCCGTGGTGTCGGGCTTGCGTGCTCAGCCTATCTAACCGGCGCGGGCCTTCCCATCTATTGGAACGCCATGCCTCACTCGGGAGTGCAGCTCAAGCTCGATCGTGGAGGGGGAATCACGATCTTCTGCGGTGCAACAGAGATTGGGCAGGGTTCTGACGACGTGTTGGCCGCGATCGTCGCAGAAGTTCTCGGCGTCACGACATTCGATATCCGCATCTACACAGGCGATACGGACCTCGGCCCGGTGGACCTGGGATCGTACTCAAGCCGCGTCACGTTGATGGCAGGCAACGCTGCGATGCAAGCTGCGGAACGAGCCAAGGCCATGCTTACAGAAGCGGTGGAGGCGCGGCTGGACGTCCCCAAAGAGCGGCTTCGTTTCGCGGACAAGCGTGTATTCGATAGCGCAGCGCCGGAGAAGGGTGTCACTTTTCACGAAGCTGTTTGCCTTGCAGAGGCTCGCTTCGGTACCGTGGGCACGGTCGGTTCCTACACTCCGCCTCAATCTCCGGCGCAATTCAAGGGCGGAGGTGTAGGTCCGTCTCCCACGTATTCGTATTCGGCTGCTGTGGTCGAGGTGACTGTAAACTCGGTCACGGGCTGGATCAACGTTCCCAAGATTTGGATCGCGCACGATATTGGCCGAGCGCTCAACCCGGCACTCGCGCGGGGCCAGGTCGAGGGCAGTGTATACATGGGCCTCGGCGAGGCGCTCATGGAGGAGCAGGAGTTCCGCCGTCTGCCGAAGCGTTTGTCCCACGCGCTGGTGCACAAGTTTCCGTCCATCCTCGAATACAAGAGCCCAACGTCGCTCGATATGCCCGAGATTGTCGTAGAGCTTGTAGAGGAGCCTGACCCCCGCGGTCCCTTTGGTGCAAAGGAAGTCGGCCAGGGTCCGCTTTTGCCGATCATGCCGGCCGTCGCCAACGCTGTCTACGATGCCGTGGGAGTGCGGATCGATGAAGTCCCCATCACACCGGAAAAGATCGTAAAAGCGCTCGCTGAGAAGAAAGCAGGGCGTGCTCCGCGTTTTGGACCAACCTGCTTCCCTGATGTGGACTGGCCGGAACCACTCCGTGTTCCACCTCCGTGGGAAGGAGGAGATGGCCGCGCAGTCAACGAAGTCCGCCGAAGTAGTTCGCAAAGGAAAGAGAAGGTACTCAGAACATGATGCGCCTGCCTCTTTTCGAGTTCTGTGCTCCGCGCACGCTGGAAGAAGCCGCGCGCATTCTGGATGGCGAAGGAACAACAGCCATGCCGCTCGCGGGCGGTACAGATTTACTCCCGAACATGAAGCGCAGACAGCAGGTACCGCGGACGCTGATAAGTCTTCGTCACGTCGGGAGGTTGAAGGAAGCTCAATTCACCCCTGCGGGCTCGCGGCTGGGCGCGTGCCTCACGCTTGCCGATATTGCGAGGGACTCTCGGTTTCGCAACGGAGCTTCGGCTTTGTGGCAAGCCGCTTCTCAGGTCGCCACGCCGCATATCCGCACGATGGCGACGCTCGGCGGAAACATCTGCCTCGACACGCGTTGCAACTACTACGACCAGAGCTATGAGTGGAGAAAAGCGATCAATTTTTGCCTAAAGAAGGACGGCACCACTTGCTGGGTTGCGCCGGCAAGTTCAAAGTGCATGGCCGTCTCGTCAACCGACACAGCGCCCGCCCTGATCGCCTTGGGCGCCCGCGTGCTTCTGGTGTCGCGCGCGGAAGAACGCGATGTTCCGCTTTCCGAGCTATACAATAGCGACGGATTGGACTACATCCGCCGGCGACCGAATGAAATCTTGACGGAAGTGCTGCTAGGTTCGCTGCATGGCTGGAAGAGTACTTATTGGAAGCTGCGACGTCGCGGCTCGTTCGATTTTCCCGTGCTGTCCGTGGCTGCGGCTGTGCGACTCGGGGACGGCGGAATCGCCCAGGATGCGCGAATTGTCGTCGGCTCCGTTGCGTCCCGCCCCCTCGTGGCTACGGAAGCGGCAACATCTCTCGTTGGCCGTCCCCTGGATGAGGAAGCGATTCGGGAGGCCGCCGCTCTTGCCGGCCGTATCGCGAAGCCACTAGACAACACGGACTTCGACATGAGCTGGCGTAAGAAAGTCGCCACTGAGTTCGTTATATATGCCTTGCGAGAGCTGCGCGGGGATGATGTGCGGACGGAGCGTCAGCGATTGACACGATACCCATTCGTGTGAGGGTACTCAGCAGGGGCCTGTTCGTTCGGCGGCGGGCGCCACTCAGAATTGTGCCACGTCGTCGAGGACACTCATTCAAGTCACCAGGACGGTTTGGCCCCTTTGTCCTTTGGTTGGATTAAGGACTGATTGCAAACTTCATCGCCAGCCTCGCAAGCCAATCTGTTGCGCAGCCGCTCGGCATCCCAAACCTGCTTCGCTTCCGAATTATTCAGCAGGGAATCATCGCAGATTCCTTCGCCGCTCTTACAGGCGAGCAGATTCATCTGATGGTCAGCGCTGGCAACCTTTTTTGCCTCCGAGGGTGTCAGCAAAGACTCATTGCACTGAACTGGGTTGCTTGTCTCACAAGCCAGAAGGTTGTGTTCGCGATCTAGAACGCTGATTTGCGTTGCTTGAGCCGGAGTGAGCAAGGAGCGATCGCAAGTGGCTAGTTCGGTTTCACAATTTGCGAGATTTTGGTCTCTTTCTATCTGTGTGACCTCCTGCGCCTGGGACGGCGTTAGCAGGGTCTTATCGCAGGTCGCTAGGGTCGTCTCGCAGGCCAGAAGATTCCGTCGTTGCGTTCTGTCCGCTACTTCCTTTGTTTCTGCCCCAGTCAGGAGAGAATGATCGCAGTCGTAGTGGCCGTTCAAACAGCCCCAAAGATTCTTGTCGTGCTGCAGACCAGCGATCTGTTCCGCTTGCGCCGTTGTCAGCAGGGAACGATTGCACATGCCGAATCCATACAAGCAGTGCTGAAGGTTTTCCTCTTTCACGCCGACAGCCTGTCGGCCATAGCCGGCACAGGCAAGAGCCCCCAGCAGCAAGGGGAGCACGAGAGCGCGCTTCAGGTAGCAGTTCAATTCCATTTGTCCGTCCTTCATTCCAAGCCTAGATCACGCTTCGTCCTTGACCACCTGGCGGATAGGATCGCACGTGCCCATTCCTCCGGTCCCGCTCTTCGGCTATCGCCATTGGCACAGTTGCTACGCGTAGTTGTGCTGAGCAAGGGAAGAGAGGTTCAAAAATGGAGGAGCATGATTTCGTTACGGATCACTACGAAGTTTTCCTGATAGCCTCAAACATTGCGCTGATGGCCATGGTGATTTTCTTCATGGCATTGTCCACAACCTTTCAGATCGTCTTGTTGATCGCATCCGCTTTGTCCCTGGTGTTCATGCTTCATTCAAATCAGAGCGGGGAGCCCCCCTGTGGAGCGCCCATCGAAATTGAAGGAATTGCTCGACCTAGACCCAGGTCATAGCATGCATCAGGCACAATGACCCGCGTTCGCGGGCAGATGTCAGAGGTAGTAATAGGTGATGGGGACGTTTTGAAAACGTCTCACAAACTGATCTCGTGCCTAGTGGCACTTGCGTTCATAAACGGAGCGGTGCTCTGGCTAACCGCGTCAACAATATCGTTTCTTGCTGCCCTTCTTTTACCTCGATGCGGAAAAATAGGTAGAGGCCGAGGGGCGCTGGTTGACCAGCCGCATTTCTGAAAACCCGTTCTCTGGGAACTCTCGCGAATGTCGACTACTTCGGCTCGAGCGAGATGCAGGCGTCTTCGTATTTGCCTGAACCCATGGCGCCTTCAGGGAAAATCTGGTGCCCGGCGATCCAGTCGAAGGATTTATCGAAAACGGCCTTCGTGTATGGCTCGAAAACCAGGCGCTCCCCGGGCCCCCAGCGGCGGGTATCCATGGTTTCATGGAAGCGAACTGGGAATTCCTTTTTGTAATAGTGGGTATAAAGTTCCGGCCGGAGGTCGATGTCACCTTGCGCTTTTCTCAAAGCCCGAAAGTATTTCTTGACGTCCTCCATGTCGGGATCGCGGGTGATCAGCGAAGCCATCATGAAGCTGGTGTCGGTAATCTTGCGGAAGCCAAGCTGCTCGAGGAAATAGTAAGGTCCGCTGAACAGCGAAGCGGCGGGGACTTTACGATCAATCAGCAACTCCATGCGGCTGAAGAGCAAGCCGTCGGCGAAGGAGAGCCGGATCGCGTCGGGCTTCATGTATTGCTCAAGAGCCTGGATGGTAGAGTAGTGGCTGCCGGACTGGTAGCCGACGGAAATCGGTATGCCAGCAAGTTGTTCGGGACGGCGGATTTCGGATTCGGGTGCCACGAAAATGCCGGCCGGTGCGACGGAGTAGGCATCAGCGTACAGTTTGCCGTGCCCGACCGAGGCGGAGACATTGACCGTCCAATGACAGGCGCAGCCGATGTCGGAGCCGCGTCCTTTTTCGAAGGTCTGGAATGCGCCGACTTTGTCGCCGAGATTGTGCCCCTGAGCTTCCCGAGAGGGCACCGCTTCGTGAAACTCGTAGTCTAAGCCCTCCTGCGCGAAGTAACCCTTCTCTTCGGCCACCCATTCTTGAAGGCGCATGTGCGGCGCGATCACAAATTTGGACACGCTGCCTCCCACGACATTTTCGTAATGCTCGCATGCGGCATTGCCGTCGTCAATTGTGCATTTGTTACCGCTGGACAATGACGAAAAGCAACCATAGACCTGCCCTTTGGATGGCCGGCTGCTTACGGCTCCTCTATGCTCCCCGGTGAACGTTGAAACGAATCTGACGTGCGGCCTGCAGTCGCAGGGTTCTTCGATCGCCCGTCAGGGAAACCCACGAAGGAGGTATCGAAGATGCGCCTTAACCTGAAACAGATGATCACGACTCTCGCAGGGGCAGCCCTAGTTGGAACTGGGTCGGCCGCTGCTACCATGGCTTCCTCGAGCGACCCGCCAACCTACCTGTCGGTGCGGGCGTCTGCACTGCTCAGTGGAATCCAGCGTGAGGCGGCAGAGATGACACCGGACGCCGAAACTCTGGGAATGTTCTCGAGAAACCTGCATAGGAGTTGGGAAAGCCAAGCCCTTTGCTTAGAACGAGTAAAAGGTCACATCAATGCGGTGACGGAACGAGTGGCCGAGCTGCGACGCATACATGACTCCGTCCCGTCCCACCAACAAGAGGTAATCGACGAAGTGACTTCGCATGCCGCTCAGATCGCGGCGAGTACCCAGGCAGCCATGGTTTTCTCTTCGTCTCCGAATATCGAGAGCATCTGACGACGATTGCAGAGCGCTCGGAAGACATGAAACGAACCGTGGATAAGTTCTTCGAATACGAGAAGACTCAACAGAAGTACGAACGGCTACAGAGCGAGCTGGCGAGTGACCGATTTTGAAGGGAAGTTGCAGGACTGCGCTGAACCCTGACTGCACGCGGAGAAGGAGCACTCGGGTTGAGTCCTTGTAACGGTTGACTTATTCAAGATTTCTGTTCACGATGTGGAAACCTCTGAGGTCAGCGAAGATGCAAGAACCTACTTTTGATATCTGGTCGGGGACACTGGAAAAGAGCGACAAGTATTTGGAGACGGTGGAAGGGCTCGGGAATGCCCAGCGACGCGTGCAAGAGCTCGCCGCGCAAAACCCGGGCAAATACTTCATTTTCAGCGTTTGGAATAGTTGTGTGCTCGATCAAATTGACACGCTAGAAAAGCCTGCTGTCGCGCTGGAAGCGAGAGTTGGTGGCATTCGCTAAACGCGGATGGCTCATTCGAGTAAGAATGGACTTCTAGTAGTTTTGCCAGTTGCCCGACGTGGGATCACGGCCAAGAATTGTCGACTCACTTGGGCGGGTCTCACCCGCTGGGGAGAAAGGTTTTCGAGCGGCTGATGCGAATCAGAGCGATCGTGCTAATGACAGCAGGAGTGCTCTTTTGTAGCTTAGCCACGATCGAGTTGGTTGAACTACTAAACTTGGTCGACGACACCTCCAACGATTATGTCCTGGCAAGTTCTGAGGAGACGGGTCGTGCCGTGATCCAGAATCCAGGATCGCGTGTTGCTTTCAGCCCAGTCGCACCCCACGTCGCAAACTCTCCCGGCGCCGGGTCTTCTGTGCGCATTGTTTCTCATGTTCCCTCACCGCCCGTTTATGATCTCCTTCATTCCCTCTGTATCCAGCGAACGTAACCCTCCGCTTAGAAGCTACCCGCCTATCTATCTGTTTTGACCACCGTGCCGCTTCAATGTCTTGGGCGCGGCGTCACTAACGACGAACAAGCAGAAACACATTCTGATGTGCTGAGACAGGGGGCAAAGGTCTATGAAGATGACAAGGGCCTGTCGCAATTGCGGATCAACCGCTGTGGATGAGGTTAGTGCGGAGTTGTCCTTCGAACGTGGACGAGCAACCGTACCAGTCTACACGCTTGGGAAGATGAGTGTCTGTTTGACCTGCGGGTTTGGCGAATACCTGGTTCCAAAGGAACCTTTGGCCCATTTAAGACAGGGTGAGGCAGCGCCTGTGAAATCTTCTGCCCCGTCACGGACAAGAAGCAAGACGCTCTCCATCGCGAGCTGGTTGAAAACAACCCCAGAGGTGTCCGACAAGGATCGAGAATTCGAAGACCTATTGAGAGGTGTGTTTCTTAGGCTAAACAGGAAAAGCGCGACGAATTTTAATTCGAGAATTCAGGTCTCCGGGAAAAGGAAGGCCATTCAATAGAGATGTGACCTACATCATGCAAGCGATGAATCCTGCAAACAGGCGTTTTTGCCCCCGCTGCGGCCGCAACCAGATTGCCAAGTCTCATTGTGGATCGATTGAAGAGCAGGTCCTACGAACATTGCATCTGCACGCGTATCGTTGCTGCGACTGCGGCAAACGATTCTATGGCCGACCGCTCGATCACCCAGGGCAGGGTGGATGCGTTCTTCCCGTTCAAAACACGGATGATGCCGGAGAAGACGAACTGTAGGGATCTCGAAAGATATCGCCTCCCCTAACCTGAGCAGACCTGGTGGTGCCAACCAGCCAAGGCTCGCAGAAGCGGGGCATTAGAGGCAGTGGTGCCTGTCAAAATTGCCAGTCTGCAATCGGCACCTTCCTCATCATAATCCAAGGGCGACGCGAGCGGTCGTTGTGGCCGCTTCACGACCAATCGGGCCTTGCTCGTCGCAAAAAGGCCCGGTCTGCTTGGCGGGCAACTTGTGCTAGTGTTAGGGCCCTGCTGATGTAACTCAATCTGGTAGATGGGATTCGATCATGAATGACCATTCGGTTTTTTCACGAAAAGTGCTCGCGCGAAGCAGAAACAACGCGCCCTCGAAGTCATGGTTGCTCCCCTTGGCCTTGGTGGTACTGGCGGCTGCGTTCTTCAGCATCGCTGGCTGCGAAAAGGAAAAAGAGAAGCCCCAGGTCGGTCCGCCCGAAGTTCTGGTTACAGAGGTCGTCCAGAAAGATGTGGACGTATACGAGGAATGGGTCTCTACGCTGAATGGTCCGGTCAACGCCGACATCACTCCCAAGGTGCAAGGCTATCTCCTCAAGCAGGATTACGTAAACGGTGCTTTAGTCAGAAAGGATCAATTACTGTATGACATTGATCCCCGGCCATTCATCGCCTCTCTCGAGCAGGCAAAGGCCGATGTGGCACGCACGCAAGCCGTCTTGGACAGAGCCAATAACGACGTCACGCGCGATACACCGCTCGCCGCCCAAAACGCCATCCCTCAGAAACAGCTCGACAACGACCTGGCGGCTCAGGCTGCGGCCAAGGCGCAGATCGTGGCGCAGCAAGCGCAGCAACAACTGGCTGAGCTAAATCTTGGGTGGACCAAGGTCTATTCGCCAGTCGACGGGATCGCCGGTGTCTCCAATGCGCAAGTCGGTGATCTGGTTGGCACCACCACAAAGATGACGACCGTGTCGCAAATCGATCCCATATGGGCTTACTTCAACATCAGCGAAAGCGACTACCTTGCCAACGCCGAAAAGATCGCAAAAGTTCTGCGTAGTGCGACCGTCAATGTTCAGGTTCCCGTGGAGTTCATTACGGCCGATGACAAGCCCTACCCGCTAAAAGGCAACATCATTTTTGTGAACCGGCAGATCACGGCCGGGACCGGCACCATTCAACTCGCCGCCGCCTTCCCGAATAAAGACGCAATCCTACGACCAGGGGGGTTCGGGCGGGTCCGCATCCGAACGAGCAGCCGCAATAACGCGTTGCTCATTCCGCAAAAGGCCGTGATCCAAGTGCAGACCGATTACCAGGTCGTGGTTCTCACACCCGAGAATCGGGCACAGTTCCGTCCGGTGAAGGTGGGGGATCGCATTGGACCCGACTGGGTGATCACGGAGGGGCTTAAACCGGGCGAGAAGGTGGTGGTCGAGGGTTACGCAAAAGTACAACAGGCGGCGCAGAACCCTGAGTTCGCGAAAGCGGGAGTTCCTGTGGTGGCAAAGCCCTATGCTGCATCTCCAGCGACGGAAAGCAACTAACCGTGGCTAAGTTTTTCATTAATAGGCCCATCGTAGCGATTGTGATTGCCATCTTGATGGTATTGGTGGGCGTGGTGTCGATCCTCAGCCTCCCAACAGCTCAGTTTCCCAATATCGCCGACCCTATGATCCAAGTAAAGGCGACCTACCCGGGGGCGGACGCCTCTACCATTGCAGAATCCGTGGCCACGCCCATCGAGCAGCAAATGTCGGGTGTGAGTGGCATGAACTACATGTACTCGCTCAGTGCCAGCTCCGGCGGGGGCATGAGC
>Ga0187779_10000588_pt1 | contig 24329 bp, 19 predicted proteins | sample 1015_Q2_SP10_10__FD_132435 | JGI IMG/M metagenome (GOLD analysis project Ga0187779, IMG submission 132435) | Tropical peat soil microbial communities from peatlands in Department of Meta, Colombia - 1015_Q2_SP10_10_MG | ecosystem: Environmental > Terrestrial > Soil > Wetlands > Peat | place... | reverse complement strand
GCAGCTCTCCAAGGGGTACGAGTACGGGCTCTCCAAGATCTACGAGCTGGTGATCAACAACGACCCCACCTACGCCTACCTGATGGAGAGCAACGCCGAGGTCGACCAGAAGCTGGTCATGGCCCACGTCTTCGGCCACGCCGACTTCTTCAAGAACAACTTCTACTTCCAGCACACCAACCGCCGGATGATCGACGAGATGGCCAATCACGCCACCCGCATCAGGCGCTGGGTGGACAAGGTGGGCATCGAGAAGATCGAGGACTTCATCGACCGGGCCCTCTCGCTGGAGAACCTCATCGACTACCACTCGCCCTACATCCGGCGGAACCCCGACCCCCGCCGGGCGGAGGAGGAGGAGAAGAGCAACGAGCGGGTGGAGGGCTTCCGGGTGGGCCGGGAGTACATGCGCGGCTACGTCAACCCCACCGAGTTCCTCGATCAGCAGCGGAAGAAGGTGGAGGACGAGAAGGCGCGCAAGAAGCAGTTCCCGGAGCGGCCCCAGCGCGACGTGCTCCTCTTCCTCCTCGACCATGCACCGCTCGAGCCCTGGGAGTTCGACATCCTGGCCACCCTGCGCGAGGAGGCCTACTACTTCGCCCCGCAGGGGCAGACGAAGATCATGAACGAGGGCTGGGCCAGCTACTGGCACTCCAAGATCATGACCCAGAAGGCCCTGGCCGCCGAGGAGGTCATCGACTATGCGGACCACCACTCGGGAACGATGGGCACCCGGCCGGGCGCGCTCAACCCCTACAAGCTGGGCATCGAGCTCTTCCGCGACATCGAGGAGCGCTGGGACAAGGGCCGCTTCGGCAAGGACTGGGACGAGTGCGACGATCTCCGCGCCCGCCGCGCCTGGGATCGCAAGCTGGGCCTGGGGAAGGAGAAGATCTTCGAGGTCCGCAAGCACTACAACGACGTGACCTTCATCGACACCTTCCTCACCCCGGAGTTCGCCCAGGACCAGAAGCTCTTCGTCTACGGCTTCAACGAGAAGCGCAACTCCTGGGAGATCCTCGACCGCGAGTTCAAGAAGGTGAAGGGCAAGCTCCTCACCCAGCTCACCAACTTCGGCAATCCGATCATCGAGGTGGTGGACGGGAACTTCGAGAACCGGGGCGAGCTGCTCCTCGCCCACAAGCACGACGGCCAGGATCTCAAGCAGGACTACGCCCGGGAGACGCTCAAGAACCTGGGCACCCTCTGGCGGCGGCCGGTGAACCTGGTCACCCGGGTGGAGGGAAAGGGCCTCATGGTCCGCTTCGACGGGCAGAGCCACTCGGAGAAGAAGGTCGAGCTGTAGCGCCGGACCCTCTCCGCATGGGATCCGGCCTCACGCGGCGCCAGGCGGCAGGGCTCCTGGCCGGGATGTGGCTGGTCTTCTTCGCCGCTCACCTCGTCTCGGGCGGCGTTCCCTACTACCGCGACCACCTGGTCACCAACATCCCGATGCGCGCCTGGGTCCGCGAGCGGCTCCTGGCCGGGGCGATGCCCCACTGGTATCCACACGAGGGGCTGGGCGTGCCGGTCATCGGTCAGATCGCGCTGGCCACCTTTCACCCCTTCACCTTTCTCTTCCTGCCCCTCTCCCCGCCGTTCGCCGAGAAGGCGTCCGTCCTGGCCGCCTCCCTGGTCGCCCTGGTCGGCGCCTACCGGCTGGCGCGGGCCGCCGGCGCCTCGCGCCAGGGCTCGCTGGCCGGCGCCGCCGCCTATGCCTTCGGGGGATACGCGCTCGGCGTGTCGAGCATCCTCGCCTACACCCTGAGCATGTCGGCCGTGCCCTGGGTGGCCTGGGCCATGCTGCAGGTGGCGCAGCGCGGCCGCCTCCAGGACGCAGGCCTCCTCGGGCTCCTCTGGCCGATGGTCTTCCTCTCCGGCGACGCCATCTCCTTCGCCCTGTGCGGCGCCCTGCTCGCCCCGGTGGCGCTGCTGGCGGCGCCCCGGACGCGCACCGCCGGCCTCCTCGCGCTCGGCGCCGGGCTGGCGGCGCTGGTCACCTGCATCGAGCTGCTCCCGTCCACCCGGGTGGCGGCCGAGGCGGTGCGGGTGGTGGGCGTCCCCTCGCCGAGGATCGGGCTCCACTGGGCGCTCCATCCGTGGCGCATCCCGGAGCTCCTGGTTCCCGGCTACCTGGCCGTCCGCTACCGGATGGTGGATTCGCTCTTCCACGACGGCACCGCCGTCTTCGCCACCACCCTCTTCGCCGGCGGGGTCGCGCTGGTCCTGGCCGCGGCCGGCCTGGCCACCCGCAGCCGGCTGAGCTGGGCCTTCGGCGCCATCCTGCTCGTCGGCCTCTGGCTGGCGCTCGGGGACCGGGGCGGGCTGCTCGCCCTGCTCCGCAGAGGCTGGCTCTTCGGCCGCTTCCGCTACCCGGAGCGGTACCTGGTCTTCACCTGGCTCGGGCTCGTACCCCTGGTGGCGCTGGGCGTGGACCGGGTCGTGGAACGGGCCCGGCGCTGGGCGGCCGTCTTCCTGGCGACCGGGGCGACCCTGGCCGTGCTCGCCGGCGCGGTGCTGACCTTGGGCGCTGCTGCCCGGGTCTGGGCCCTGGCCGGCGGGGCGCTCGGCGCGGAGGACCCGCTGGCGGCGCAGCTGGACCATGCCTGGTGCGCCGGGCTGCTCTGGACGGCCGCCTTCGCCCTCCTCGGGTGGGCGGCCCTGCGGCTCCTCGGGCCACGGTCGGCGGGCCTGGCCCTGGGAGCCGCCGTCTTCCTGGAGCTGTGGCACGGGAACGGCGGCCAGCTGCCGCTGGTCGATCCGCGGCTGATCACCGAGCCGACGCCGTTCTCCGCCGCCCTCCTGGCCACCGTCCATCCCCCCGAGCCGGTGGCCCGCGTCTTTCACACCTCCGAGCCGGACTTTCCGTCGACGGTGACCGGACCCGAGGAGGAGCGCGAGACCTGGGTCCGGGGGATGCGCCACGTCCTCGGCTGGGACGTCGCCGGCCTGGAGCACCTCTCCTCGCTTCACGCCAACCTGGGCGCGACCAGCGTCCGGCACACCCTCCTCTTGCGCACGCCGGAGGCCCTCGCCGAGCGCGCCCCGGCGCTCAACGGCTGCTTCCGCGTGGACGACGTGCGACATCCGTCCGCGGACGGGGCGCCGCTGCTCGCCGCCGCCCCCGAGCTCGGGCTGACCCTGGCCGCCGTCCCCTGCGCGCCCCGCGCCTTCCTGGCCGGGAGCCAGGCGATGCCCGGCCGGGACGCGGTGGTGCGCGCGCTGGGGTTGCGACCGCTCCCGCTCGACGTCGTCCCCTGGGAGGGGGGGCCGACCCTGGGCCGAGCCGACGGGACGGTCCGGTGGGTGCGCGCCGAGCCCGAGCACCTGGAGCTCGACGTGGCCGCCGCGGCGCCAGCTGCGCTCGTGCTCAGCGACGAGCACGCCGAGGGCTGGACCGCGCGGGTGGACGGGAACCCGGCTCCCATCCATCCGACGCTGATTGCCCTGCGCGGCGTGGAGGTCCCCACCGGCCGGCACCGCGTGGAGTTCCTCTACCGGACGCCCCGCTTCGCCGCCGGCGTGACGCTCACCCTGCTCGGGCTCCTCGGCGCCCTGGCGCTCGTCGCCGGCGGACGCCTGCGCAGGAGCACACGTTCCGCAGTGGACATCTGACGCGCCGGGCGGATTGTTCGGGTTGTTCGCCCGGGGCCACCCGTGCTAGCCGGCCACGCCCCTTCTCGACGCCGGAGGCCATCTTGGTGTCCCGCCGCCCGTTGCTCCTCGCCATCGTCCTGTCGGCCGCCTGCGGCTCGAATCCGAATCCGCCTCCTCCCCCGCCGTCCACCGGCATGCTCCGCATCGAGCTGAGCGCGCCGCAGGGCCTCGCGGCGGCCGTCCGGGTGACCGGACCTGGGGGCATGGACCGGGTGCTCACCGGCTCGGAGACGCTCGAGCTCGAACCCGGGAGCTACGCCGTCGCCGCGAACGACGTCCGCTTCCCGGGCGAGGTGGTGGACACGCTCTTCCGCGGCACCGTTTCCGGTCCAGGGGAGGTGACCGCCGGGAGGACGACGACGGTGCAGGTGGCCTACGCGCGGCGGCCCGGAACGGGTGGCCTCTGGCTCGCGGCGAGCGGCGTCGTCGACCGCGGTCTCTCGAGGTTCGATGACTTGCAGCTCCGGACATCGGGCGGACCGGCGCCGGCGGTGTCGCTCTCTCCGGGCTTCTACCCCAGCGCCGTCGCCTTTGACGGCGAGGGCGCGCTGTGGACCACCGACTCGAGCTTCGCCTCCGGCGTCCTGTTCCGGCTCGCCCCGGAGGCGCTCGACCACTCCCACGCACCGCTTCCGGACCGCGTCCTCGGGGCGGCCGAGCTTCCCAGCGGGCGGTCGCTCTCGCTCGCCGGCATCCAGGCGCTGGCCTTCGATGCCTCCGGGCACCTCTGGGTGGCCAACTGCGCCCCGGGCTACGGCACCGGCCTGGTCCGCTTCACGCCGGCCCAGCTCGCCCGGTCCGGGGCGCCGGTGCCTCCGCGAGTGCTCGGCGAATCGCTCTTCACCTGCGCCGGGGACGTGGCCCTCGACCCCGAGGGTGGGCTGTGGGCGCTGAACAGCGAGTCCCTCCTGCACCGGGGCCGCATCCACGGCTGGACGCGGGACCAGGTCGCTCTCGCCGACGACGTCCCCCCCGCCGTCTCGCTCGCCGGCTCTCCGGACGCGCTCCGGCTGCCCACCTCGCTCGCCTTCGACGCCTCCGGCAACCTGTGGGTCGCGAACTGCTCGGTGGTCGCGAACAACAACCAGCTCCTCCCGGCGACGGTGGAGCGGTACTCGGCCGCGGCGCGGGCCGCCTCCGGCCCGGCCAGACCGGAGGTGGTCCTGACCGGCTTCGTCTGCCCGGTGGGCCTGGCCTTCGACAACGCCGGCGCCCTCTGGGTGCACGACGCCGATGCGCTCAGCCGCCTCTACCGCTTCCTCCCCCACCAGCTCACGGAGACCGGAGCCCCGACGCCGGCCGTGGCCGTCACCGCCGGCCCGTCGGACACCGGGCGTCCCGTCCTGCACCCCCGACCGGCGGCGCTCGCCCTGGACTAGGGCACCGGCGCGCACACCGCCCGGCGGAGAATCTCGGGCCGGGGCGCGTCCTCGGGGTGACCGAGGCGCTGCTGCATCCAGACCAGGCGCAGGTCGCGCGCGCGGCGGCCGGCCGGCGCGTGCGCGTTCCAGTCCGCGCAGCGCCAGCGGAGCCAGGCCGCGCGGCTCTGCTCCACGGTGTGGTGCTGCTCGCTCCTCGGCGGCCAGGGCGCGAGGACGTTGGCGACGTAGTGCCGCCAGCGGCGGTTGGCGAAGGTGTCGGCCACGTTCGCCGGCCGGGTGGTGCGGACGGGGACGCCGCGGGAGAGGAGGTCCAGCTCCGAGCCGTCCTCGAGGGTGGCCGGGAGCTCGACCCAGCCGTCGGTGAGGACGAAGGCGGTCACCGGGTTCGGAGAGAAGAGCGACCAGTACTGCTGGAGGCCGACCGCCCGCGCCGCCCACACCGCCAGGTGGGGGACCCGGACCCGGGGCGCGACCACGGTCAGGTTGAAGAGGAGGACCAGGGTCAGCCCGAAGGCCACCAGCCAGAGTGCGGCGAGCGGCCGTCCCCTCGGCAGGCGCGCCCCGGCCTCGGGTGAGAAGGCCCCGCCCAGCGCTCCCATCCCGAGCCTTCGCTCCAGCCATTCCCAGGCGCCCGGCCCGAGGAGGGTGAGCCAGGCGGCGATGGCCACCGCCGGGAAGAGGCCGAGCCGCAAGAGGGCGGCGAGCACGACGTGGAGGGCCACGAAGGCCCCGACGGCGATGGCCCGGGCCGGCGCCCAGCGTCCGGAGAGGAAGAGCAGGAACGGGCCGAGGGCCTCGAAGGCGAGCACGGCGTACGTCCCCACCAGGCAGAGCCGGGGGAGGCCGAGGAGCCAGTGGCCGAGCGCCGTCTCGTACCTCCCGATGGAGAAGGCGCGGGCGAGCGCCTCGCCCGACGTCCACCAGGGAGACTCGAGCTTGGCCACCGCGCTCACCCAGTAGACGGCCAAGAGCTGCAGCACCCAGGCGGCGCTGGCCGGGCCGACCACCTCGTCGCCGGAGACGCCGCCGAGCGGATGCCAGACCCGGCCGCGGAGCCGGTCCACGCTCCAGCGGGCCCCCCAGGGGAGAAGGCAGCCCCAGACGAGGAGGACGCGGAGCAGGTCGTCCTGCCCGTCCCTGAGGAGGGGATTCCGGCCGTGGAGCGAGATGAGCAGGAGCGCCGACCCGAGGGTGGACCAGAAGGTCCGAAAGCCCACCATCAGCGCCAGCGCCAGGGCGGCGTGGACGACGAGGAGCGCCGACTCGAAGGCCTCCGAGCCGGACAGGCCGTGGAGGGACCAGAGAAAGTCCCAGGCCTCGAGGCGGAAGTCGACCCGGGGCAGCACCCCGGCGTCGGTGTAGTGGGCGGCGAGGTCCCCGGCCCGGAGCCAGAGGTCGACGAGGAGCAGCCCGCCGAGCAGGACGCGTCCCAGCGCCAGGCTGCGGGCGTCGAGGGCGAACGGTCCGCGGCTGCGCGTTCGGCCGATGGTCGGGGAGGGCATTCCGGCGGGGCCAGGCCCGAGACTAGCCGGCACCCTGACGTCCGCGCGGGTGGGCGACCTTTCCTGGGCCGGCCCTTGCCGGTCCGCTACACTGGCCCGCTCCCCGATGCGCGCCTCCGCCCCCGCCGTCCTCCTGCTCGCCCTCCTGACCGCGTTTGCGAGCCCGGGGGCGACGCGCATCGTCAACCGGCGGGTGGAGCGGAACCAGGTGCTGGCCCGCGCGCTGCGGGACGCCGGGCTCGACGGAGCCCAGGCCGACCGGGCCCTCCTTGCGCTGGAGACCGTGTTCGACGTGCGCAAGTCGCGCGACGGCGACCAGTTCCGCCTCGTCCTCCGCGACGGCGAGCTCGACCTGCTCGACTACCGGCAGAGCGCGGTGGACGAGTGGCAGGTCCGCCGCGACGGAAGTCGCCTGGTGGCCGCCAAGCGTGAGGTGGAGGTCGAGAGGCAGGTGGCCCGGGTGGAGCTGGAGATCGGGAGCTCGCTCTACGAGGCGGCGCTGGCCGCCGGGGAGGACCCGGCGCTGGCGCTGGCCCTGGGGGATGTCTTCGCCTGGGACATCGACTTCTACGTCGACGTGCGCCGCGGCGATCGCGTCGCCTGCCTGGTGGAGAAGCTCGTCTCGCGCGGGAGGCTCCTGCGCTACGGCGAGGTGCTGGCCGCCGACTACCGGGGCGAGGCGGCCGGACACCGGCGGGTCTTCCGCTACCAGCTCCCGGGCGGTGAGGCGAGCTACTTCCAGGAGGATGGGACCTCGTCCCGCAAGGCGTTCCTCAAGAGCCCGCTCAAGTATGCCCAGGTGACCTCGCGCTTCGGCAGCCGCTTCCATCCGGTGCTCCAGTACCTGGCCGCCCACCAGGGGGTGGACTACGCGGCGGCGGTGGGCACGCCGGTGTGGGCGGTGGCGGACGGCGTGGTGACGGTGACCGGGGACACCGGCGCCGGCGGGAACACGGTCTGCCTGCGCCATCGCAACGGGCTGGAGACCTGCTACCTGCACCTGTCGTCCTTCGGCGCGGGGGTGCGCCCGGGCGCCCGGGTGCTCCAGAAGCAGGTCATCGGGCTTTCCGGGAACACCGGCCGCACCACCGGGCCGCACCTCCACTACGCCCTCAAGCGGGGCGGCTCCTACGTCAATCCCCTGAACCAGAAGTTCCCCCGGGCCGAGCCGGTGCCGTCCCGGCTGCTGCCCGAGTTCCTGAGCCAGGTGGCCGGCCTGGCCGCCGGGCTGGATGCGGCTCCGGTCGCCGCGCGGGGACCGGCCCTGGCGCCGCCAGCGGTCCTCGCCGTCCCCTGAAGCCGGGGACCCCGGGCGACGGTCGCACCGGGCGCCGGCGCTCGCGTACAGTCCCGGGGACCGATGGCCCAGCTTCCGTCGCTGCACCACCTCGCCCAGGGCGGCGCGCCGGCCGCCGTCCCGGAAGCGCCCCGGCTGCGCAGCGACCCGCTGCACCTCCGCCGGAGCTTCCTTGCCCACGTCAGCTACACCCGGGCCAAGGGCTGGGGCTCGGCCACGCCGCTGGACCGCTTCATGGCCATCGCCATGGCCACGCGCGACCGCCTGACCGAGCGCTGGGTGGCCACCCAGCGGACCTACCAGGAGCGGGACGTGAAGCGCGTCTGCTACCTGTCCGCCGAGTACCTGCTCGGCCGCGCGCTGGGGAACAACCTGGTGGCGATGGGGCTCCTGGACGCGGCGCGGGAAGCGCTTTCCGAGCTGGGAGTCTCGCTCGAGGACCTGCTCGAGGTGGAGCAGGATGCCGGCCTGGGCAACGGCGGCCTGGGGCGCCTGGCGGCGTGCTTCCTCGACTCGATGGCCACCCTCGGCTACCCCGGCGTGGGCTACGGCATCCGCTACGAGTTCGGGATCTTCACCCAGGAGTTCGTCGGCGGGCACCAGGTCGAGCGGGCGGACGAGTGGCTCAAGTTCGGAAGCCCGTGGGAGATCGTTCGCCCCGAGTACACCGTTCCCGTCCGGCTCTACGGCCGGGTCGAGCACGGGACCGGCCCCGATGGCCGCCCGGTGGCGCGCTGGGTGGACGGGAAGACGGTCCTCGGCGTCCCCTACGACACCCCGGTGGCCGGCTACGGGACGAACACCGTCAACACCCTGCGCCTGTGGCAGGCCCGGGCCTCGGAGGAGTTCGACCTCCGGCTCTTCAACGCCGGGGACTACGAGCGCAGCGTGGTGGAGAAGAACGACTCGGAGACCATCTCCAAGGTCCTCTACCCCAACGACGCCTTCCAGGCGGGCAAGGAGCTGAGGCTCAAGCAGGAGTACTTCTTCGTCGCCTGCTCGCTGGCGGACATCATCCGCCGATTTCTCAAGAAGCCGCGCGACCTGCGCGACCTGCCCCGCTTCGTCGCCATCCAGCTCAACGACACCCACCCTGCGGTGGCGGTGCCGGAGCTCCTCCGCATCCTGGTGGACGAGCAGGGCCTCCCTCCCGGCCTGGCCTGGGAGATCACCAGCAAGGTGATGGGCTACACCAACCACACCCTCCTCGCCGAGGCGCTCGAGGTCTGGCCGGTGAGCCTCTTCGAGCGGCTGCTCCCCCGCCATCTGGAGATCATCTACGAGATCAACCAGCGCTTCCTGCGGGCGGTGCAGATCCGCCACCCCTACGACGCGGAACGGCTGCGCCGCATGTCGCTCATCGAGGAGGGGCCGGAGAAGAAGGTGCGCATGGCGCACCTGGCGGTGGTGGGAAGCCACAGCGTCAACGGGGTGGCCGAGCTGCACACCGGGCTGCTCAAGCGCACCGTGCTCCCGGACTTCGCCGAGATGTTCCCGGAGAGGTTCAACAACAAGACCAACGGGGTGACGCCGCGGCGCTGGCTCCTGCTCTGCAACCCACGCCTGGCGGAGCTGATCACCAGCCGCATCGGCTCGGGCTGGGTGACCGACCTGGACCGGCTCCGGGCGCTGGAGCCGCTCGCCCAGGAGCGCGAGTTCCAGGCCGAGTTCGCGCGGGTGAAGCTGGAGAACAAGGAGCGGCTGGCCGCCCACGTGCGGGAGCTGACCCGGGTGGCGCTGGACACGAGCGCCATCTTCGACGTGCACATCAAGCGCCTGCACGAGTACAAGCGCCAGCTGCTCAACGCCCTGCACGTGGTCTGGCTGTGGATGCGGGCCCGGGAGAACCCGTCGGTGGTCGTCCACCCCCGGGCCTTCCTCTTCGGGGCCAAGGCCGCGCCCGGATACCAGCTGGCCAAGCTCGTCATCCGGCTGATCAACGGCATCGGCGAGGTGGTCAACGGCGACGCAGAGCGGACGGGGATCCAGGTGCTCTTCCTGCCCAACTACCGCGTCTCCCTGGCCGAGCGGATCATCCCCGCGGCCGAGGTCTCGGAGCAGATCTCCACCGCCGGCAAGGAGGCGTCGGGAACGGGGAACATGAAGCTCACCCTGAACGGGGCGTTGACCCTGGGCACGCTGGATGGGGCGAACGTGGAGATCCGCGAGGCGGTGGGCCCGGAGAACTTCTTCCTCTTCGGCCTCACCGCCGACGAGGTGGAGGCCACCGTGGCCCGCGGCTACCGCCCCGGCGAGGTCGCCGAGCGCGACCCGGAGCTGAAGGCGGTGCTCGACCTGGTGGGCTCGGGCTTCTTCTCCCCCGAGGACCGGCGCACCTTCCGGCCGCTGGTGGACGCCCTCCTCAACGAGGACCGCTACCTCATCCTGGCCGACTTCCGCGCCTACGCCGAGGCGCAGAGCCGCGTGGTGCAGGCCTACCTCGACCCGGAGGACTGGACGCGCATGGCCATCCTCAACGTCGCCCGGGTGGGCAGGTTCTCCTCGGACCGGACCATCCGCGAGTACTCGCGGGGCATCTGGGGGATCGAGCCGGTCGAGGTGAGGCTGTAGAGCCCCCGGGTGGAGTCGGTGACCTCGTCCGGGAGCCGGAGGCCGGCAGCCCCTGCTTTCAAGGGATGCTGAGCGGGGCCGAGTCGGAGTAGGAAGCCCTCCCATGGCGCAGACGACCAAGCGGAAGGCCGGCCGGACGCGACGGGCGCCAAGGCCGGCGCGTGCCCGGTCCGGCGGACGGGTGGTGGTCCTCGTCGCCACCCGGAAGGGCGCCTGGCTCTACCACGGAGATGCCTCGCGACGGGCGTGGCGGGCGGACGGCCCTCACTTCCTCGGTCACATCATCCAGCACGTGGTGCTCGACCCCCGGGACGGTCGAACGCTGCTCGCCGCGGCAAAGACCGGCCACCTCGGTCCGACCATCTTTCGCTCCACCGACCTCGGCCGCTCCTGGAAGGAGGCGGCGCAGCCGCCGGCCTTCGCCAAGGCACCCGAGGGCCAGAAGGGCCGCGCCGTGGACCACACCTTCTGGCTCACGCCCTGCCACGCCAGCGAGCCGGACGCCTGGTACGCGGGGACCTCGCCGCAGGGCCTGTTCCGCTCCGACGATGGCGGAGTGACGTGGGAGCCGCTTCCCGGCCTGAACGACAACGCCCAGTACCGGACGTACATGGGCGACGAGCAGGGCGGCACGCCGGACGGGCCCAAGCTGCACTCGGTCATCGTCGATCCGCGCAACCCCGCCCACCTCTACATGGCCATGTCCAGCGGCGGCGTGCACGAGTCGAGGGACAAGGGCCGGAGCTGGACTCCGCTCGTCCAGGGCATGGAAGTGGTGGAGAGCTTCGACCCGGCCAACATCGCCTTCCACGACCCGCACTGCGTGCGGCTCTGCCCGAGCGACCCGGACCGGCTCTACCAGCAGAACCACTGCGGCATCTACCGGCTCGACCGGCCGTCGACGACCTGGACGCGCATCGGGAGGAGCATGCCGGAGAAGGTCGGCGACATCGGATTCCCGATGGTCGTCCACCCGCGCGACCAGGACACGGCCTGGGTCTTCCCCATGGACGGGACGCGGGTCTGGCCGCGCACCAGCCCGGGCGGCATTCCGGCCGTCTACGTCACCCGCAACGGCGGCGGGAGCTGGAAGCGGCTCACCTCGGGTCTGCCGGAGCGCCAGGCCTGGTGGACGGTGAAGCGTCAGGCGATGACCGGCGACGCCCAGGACCCGGTGGGCCTCTACTTGGGGACGACGAGCGGCGAGGTCTGGGCGAGCCGGGACGAGGGCAATCGCTGGACCCGCCTGGCGAGCAACCTTCCCGAGATCTACGCGGTGGAGGCCGGCGAGCTCCGATGAAGGTGGTCCTTCCCGGTCCGCTCCTCTCCTACACCGAGAAGCGAGAGGTCGAGGCGATCGGAGCGACGCTGGGCGAGCTGCTGGTCGATCTGGATCGGCAGTACCCGGGCCTGCGCTTCCGCGTCCTCGACGAGCAGGATCGCCTAAGGTCGCACGTGCGCTTCTTCGTCAACGGCGAACAGGTCCGCGACCCCCGGCACCGCCTCCTGCCCACCGACGACGTCCAGATCGTCCAGGCGCTGAGCGGCGGCTGAGGCGGCGATGGCCTTCCTCGGATTCGACGTCTACGGGACCCTGGTCGACCCGCTGGCCATGGAGGGACCGCTGCGCGCCCACGTGGGCGACCTGGCGGCCCGCTTCGCGGCGACCTGGCGCCAGCACCAGCTCGACTCCGCCTTCCGGCGCTCGCTCATGCAGCGCTACGAGAACTTCGACGTGGTGACGCGGGACGCGCTGCACTTCACGGCCCGCCTCCTGGGCGTGACGCTCCCCCCCGCCGCCCAGTCGGCGATGGTCGCCGCTTACCTCGAGCTGCCGCCCTTCCCGGATGCCCGCCCGGGGCTCGCCTCTCTGGAGGAAGAGGGCCATACCCTGGTTGCCTTCTCCAACGGCGTCGAGGCCTCGCTTCGAAGGCTGCTCGGGCACGCCCGGCTGCTCCCGCCGCTCACCGGGGTGGTGAGCGTCGACGACGTGCGGGCCTACAAGCCTGACCCGGCGGTGTACCTGCACCTCGTCGCCCGCGGCGGGCAGCCGGCCGATCACACCTGGCTCGTCTCCGCCAACGCCTGGGACGTGCTCGGCGCCAAGTCGGCGGGGCTGCGCGCGGCGTGGGTCCGGCGGAACGCGGCGGCGCCCTGGGAGGGCTGGGGCATCGGCGAGCCGGATCTGGTCGTCGCGTCGCTGGGCGAGCTCGCCAGCCGCCTGGGCGCCTCCTGACGAGCGAATCAGGACAACCGATTCGCCGCTGCCACCGACCTGCCTCCCGGATGCCACGGGGTGGGACGGTGACGGATTGCCGCAGGCCCGCGTGACGGCCGGCTGCTCCAGCCTCGCTGGAAACCATACCGACCGGTCGTTAGGTCATTGCATACCTACCGGTCGGTAGGTTAGAGCGGGTCGCTGCCGCCCCGGGGAACGCCCGGACAGGCCCAGGCGATGACCACCCGCACGCTCGATGACGCACAGCAGCGGCACCGCGAGATCCTCGAGACCGCCGCCCGGCTGATCTGCGCCCGTGGCTACGAGGCCACCTCCATCCAGGACATCGCCGACGCCTGTGGACTGACCAAGGCCGGCCTCTACCACCACATCGAGAGCAAGGAGCACCTCCTGCTCGAGATCATGAATTACGGGATGGACGTCTTCGAGGAACAGGTGCTGAGCCAGGTGGAGTCCATCCCCGACCCGGTGGAGCGGCTGCGCTCCTGCATGGAGAAGAACATCCTCCTGGTGACCCGCGGCTGGAGCAAGGAGGTGACCATCATCCTCCACGAGCACGCCACGCTGCACGGGCGAGCCCGCTCCCAGATCGACGCCCGCAAGAAGAAGTACGTGCGCTTCCTGGAGCGGACCATCGGCGAGGCGATCCGCGCGGGCAAGGCCCGGGCCGTCAACCCCACCGTCGGCGCCTTCGCCTTCCTGGGGATGGTCCTCTGGATCTACAAGTGGTACCGGAAGGACGGCGCCCTCTCCGACACGGCCATCGCCCGGGGAATGGTCGACCTCTTCCTCCATGGCCTGGTGCCGCCGGAGGCGCGATGACCCACGCCCGGTGGACGTCTTTGGCCGGAGTGGCGGCGCGGGTGCCGGACGGGGCGCTGGTGGCGCCCGGCGGCTTCATGCTCGGGCGGGCGCCGATGGCCCTCGTGTTCGAGCTCATCCGGCAGGGGCGGAGGAACCTCTCCGTCCTCTCGCTGCCCAATCCCCTGCCGGCGGAGATGCTGGTCGCTGCCGGGGCGGCGACCCATGTCTCGTTCGCCTTCGCCGCGCTCACCCTGGACGGGCGGGTCCGGCCCATGCCCTGCCTCAAGGCGGCCATCGAGGCCGGAGCCATCGGATGGTCCGAGCTCGACGGCTACCGGGTGGTGCAGCGCCTCCGTGCCGCGGCGATGGGCCTGCCCTTCCTTCCCGCGCCGGATGCCGATCTCTCCGAGCTGGCCGCGGCGTCGGTCCCGGCCACCGTGGTCGACCCGTTCAGCGGCGCGCGCGTGCCGGTCGAGCCGGCGGTCGCCCCCGACGTCGCGCTCCTTCACGCCCAGGCGGCCGATGCGGCCGGTAACCTGTTCTTCGAGGACCCGACCACCGACCTCCTCGTCGCCGGTGCCGCGCGGCGGGTGCTGGCCACGGCCGATCGTCGCCTGGAGCGCCTTTCCCGGGTCAGCGTCCCCGCCTTCCAGGTCGAGGCGGTGGCAGAGGTGTACGGAGGCGCGCTGCCCACCGGGTCGGCCGGCCTCTATCCCCACGACGAGGCGGAGCTGCTCGACTACCTGGCCCTCGCCTCCGAGGGCCGGGCCGCCGAGTACCTCGCCCGGCGGCTCGCCTCGCCACTCGCCCGGGACGCCGCATGAGCACGCTCCGCGCAGACGCGCTGGTGGCGGCGATGGCCGCCGAGCTCCGCGACGGCGACGTGGTCGCCACCGGGGTGGCCTCCTCCCTCGCCGTGCTGGCCATCGCCGTGGCCCGCGCCACGCACGCCCCACGGCTCACCTACCTGGCCTGCGTCGGGGCAGTGGAGCCTGAGGTGCAGCGGATTCACGCGTCCTCGGAGGACCTGGCCTACCTCGGCGGCCGCCGCGGCGAGCTGTCCATCCCCGACCTCTTCGACCACGCCCGGCGCGGCCGCATCGACACCATCTTCTTCGGCGCCGCCGAGGTGGACGCGGCCGGCCGCTCGAACATGAGCGCCACCGGCTCGCTCGAGCGGCCGGTGGTCAAGCTCCCCGGGGTCGCCGGCGCGGCCGCCCTCCGCCGCTGGGTCCGGCGGCCGGTCCTGGTCATGCCCAGGCAGACCCGGCGCAACCTGGTGAACCGCGTCCAGGTGGCCTCCACCGTCGACGCGCGCCCCACGCCGCTCCTCACCGACCTGGGGCGGTTCGAGGTGGGCGGAGCGGGCGCGGTTCTGCGCAGCCACCGGCCGTGGACGACGGTGGCCGAGGTCACCGAGCGGACGGGATTCGCCTTCACCGTGGCCGAGGACGTGGCGACCGACGCGGCGCCGGCCGAGGCCACCCTGGAGGCCATCCGGGCGCTCGACCCGGACAATCTCCGCGAACGACTGGTGGGCTGACCCGGGGGGAGCCGCGGGCCTTCGGGAAGGAGAGTGGCATGGAAGCGGTGGTGCTGAGGGCCTTCGGAGAGTCGGACAACCTCCGCCTGGAGTCCGTTCCCGAGCCGTCCTGCGGCCCGGGCGAGGTCCTGCTCCGCGTCCGCGCCTGCGGCGTCTGCTACCACGACGTCATCAATCGCCGCGGGCACCTTCCCCGCACCAGCGTCCCGGCCATCCTCGGCCACGAGGTGGCCGGGGAAGTGGTGGCGGTGGGTCCGGGGGTGACCGGCTGGCGGGCCGGCGACCGGGCGGCGACGCTCCAGCGCCTTTCCTGTGGCCTGTGCCACACCTGCCGCTCCGGCCGCCCCACGCTGTGCAAGCGCGACGCCCGGTTCTTCGGCGAGGAGATTCCCGGCGGCTACGCCTCGCTGATGGCCGCCCCGGTGGCCGGGCTGGGACGCGTTCCCGTGGGCCTCCCCTGGGAGGCGGCGGCCACCGCCTGCTGCACCACCGGCACGGCGGTGCACGTGGTGCGGAGCCGCGGGCGGGTCCGGCTGGGCGAGACGGTCCTCGTCACCGGGGCCAGCGGCGGCGTGGGGCTCTCGGCGGTGCAGCTGGCGCGGCTCGACGGTGCCCGGGTCATCGCCGTGACCTCCAGCCCCTCCAAGGTCGAGGCGCTGGAGGCGGCCGGCGCCCACGAGGTCATCGTCTCGCCCGGGCTCGACTTCGCCGCCGAGGCGCGGCGCCGGACCGGCGGCGACGGCGTCCAGGTCGTCCTGGAGATCGTCGGCAGCGCCACTTTCGCCCAGTCACTCCGGGCGGTGGCGCCCGGGGGGCGGGTGGTGGTGGTGGGCAACCTCGTCACCCGCGACGTGGCGGTCAACCCCGGTCTGGTCATCGTCAAGGAGCTGGAGATCATCGGCGCCTTTGCCACCGACCAGGTGGAGCTCGAGCAGGCGCTCCAGCTCACCGCCTCGCGCGTCATCCGTCCCTTCATTTCCGAGGCCCTCCCCCTGGCCGACGCTGCCGTGGCGCACGCGCGCCTCGAGCAGCGTGGGGTCGCGGGCCGCATCGTGCTCGTTCCGCGAGCAGCAGCATGAGAGTGAGGAGCTCTGACACCATGAAGCAACAGGTTGGAATCGAGGCCATCACCGTTGCCGTTCCGCGCCGCTACGTCGACTTGGGCGACCTGGCCCGTGCCCGGGGCGTGGACCCGGCCAAGTTCACGCACGGACTGGGTGGAGTGGAGATGGCCGTCGCCGAGCCGGGCGAGGACACCGCCGCCCTGGCCGCCACCGCGGCGGCCCAGCTCCTCCGCTCCCGACGCGTCGACCCGGCGCGGATCGGGATGCTGGTGGTGGGAACGGAGACCGGCGTCGACCACTCCAAGGCGGTCGCCTCCTACGTGCAGGGGATGCTCCAGCTCCCCCGGACGATGCGCACCTTCGACTGCCAGCACGCCTGCTACGGGGGGACGGCGGCGCTCAACGCCGTCGCCGAGTGGATCGCCTCCGGCGCTGGCGCCGGCCGGGTGGGAGTCGTCATCTGCTCCGACATCGCCCGCTACGGGCTGAACACCGCCGGCGAGCCGACGCAGGGGGCGGGGGCGGTGGCCATGCTCGTCTCCGAATCGCCGGAGCTGCTGGCGCTCGACCTGGGGGTGAGCGGGACGTTCAGCATGGACGTGCACGACTTCTGGCGGCCGCTCGGCCGGCGGGAGGCGGTGGTGGACGGGCACTACTCCATCCAGTGCTACCTGGAGGCGGTCTCCGGCAGCTACCGCGCCTGGCGGGCGCGAGCGCTGGGGCGGGACATCATCCGAGCCGGCGGGCTCCCCTCGGAGCAGCTGGCGCGCATCGCCTACCACGTTCCCTTCTGCAAGATGGCCAAGAAGGCCCACGCCCAGCTGCGGCGGTGCGACCTCGAGGACCGCGCCGGCCGAGCGCTGGACGCGGCGGCGGAGGCCGAGGAGGCGCCGCGCGCGGCGGCGAGCTTCGAGGCCCAGGTCGCCCCGTCGCTCGGACTGTCGGCGCGGGTGGGCAACGTTTACACCGGGTCGCTCTACCTCAGCCTGGCCAGCCTCCTGCACCGGGAGGCCGCCGCGCTGGCCGGGAAGCGCATCGGTCTGTTCAGCTATGGGAGCGGTTGCGTGAGCGAGTTCTTCTCCGGCGTGGTCGGCCCCCGCGCCTCGGAGACCATCGCCACCGCCGGGCTGGACCGCGTGCTGTCCGAGCGGCAGCGCATCGGCATCGAGGAGTACGAGCGCATCCTCACCGCCCCGCCGGACCGGCCCCTGGGCGGCCGCCCCCCGGCGGGCGGGTTCTGCTATGCGGGGACGGAGGAGTTCCGCCGCACCTACGTCGCGGGGTGACCCGAGGGGATGACCGCAGCCGGCAGTGCCGACAGGAACGATGCACTCCTCGCTGCGGCCGCCCTCTTCCTGGCGCTGGCCACGGTCTGGGCTCGGCCCGAGCCTCCCCTCTTCCTGGGCGGTGACACCGCCGCCTACGCCCGGGTGGCGCGCGAGGCGGCCGAGCGGCCGCTGAGCCGCATCGCCGAGCAAACGCTCGGGGGAGTGCCGTTCTACGAGCATCCGCCGCTGGCCTTCTCGCTGGAGGGCCTCTGGCTCCGCGCCCTCGGCCCCACCGCGGCCTCGGTGAGGAGCTTCGCCAGGGTCCTGGCCAGCCTCCTGGTCCTGCTCGTCTTCGGAGTGGCGCGGACGATGGCCGGGCCCCGGGCCGGCGCCCTGAGCGTGCTCGCCCTCCCCGTCCTGCCCGGCTTCCTCTTCGAGTCGCAGAACGCGATGCTCGAGCTGCCGCTCGCGGTGACCCTCGCCCTGGCCGTGTCCGGCGCCATCCGCCTCGTCCGGGACCCCGTCGGCGGCAGCCTGCTCTTCGCCGCCGGTTTCGCGGGAGCGGCGCTGACCAAGGGGCCTCCGGCCGCGGCGGCCTTTCTCTTCCTCGGCTGGTCGGCCGTCCGCCTTCGTGCGCCGCGGCGGCGCGTGCTGGCGGCCGGCTGCCTCGCCCTGGCCTCGCTCCTCGTCGCCGTGGCGTGCTTCGAGGCGGCGCGGCGGGCCGAGGGCCTGGAGCCCTTCTTCCCGGCCTACCTCCGCGCCCAGGTGCTGCCCGCCTTCCAGAGCCACTGGAGGGCCGACATCGCGCCCTTCTTCTTCGTCCGCCCGCTCACCCGCTGGTATCTCGCCGGGCTCCTCGCCCTCCCGGTGGCGGCGGTTTTCCTGGTGACGCGGGTGGATGGCGACGCCAACCGGCGGCTCATCGAGCTCGGGCTGGTCTGCGCGCTGGTCATCGTCGTCGGCTTCCTGCTCCCGCCCAAACGAGCGGCCTGGTACTTCCATCCGGCGGTGTTCGGCTTCGCCTGGCTCATCGGCGGGAGCGCGGCCACCGTCCCGCGGACCCGGGCCGACCTCGGGCTGGCCGGAGCGGCGGCGGTGGTGGGACTCGTCTTCGTCCTCGGATTGTCCGACCGGTTCACCTTCGGCCGGCGCCGCGTGCGCGGAGAGCTGGTGGCCATTCACGAGCTCCCGCCACCCTGGTTCCCCCCGGGCACTTCCCGGACGGTCGCCCACTGTGGCCAGCTCGGCGACTGGCACGCCGACAACACGTTCCAGTTCCTGTGGAGAGCGCATGCCGTTCCCTGCGGCGAGCCGGCCAGCCTGGTCTTCGACGGCCAGGAGCTGAGGCCGCGCGCCCCGGAGTCGAGGTAGGGTAGCGACCCACGATGCCCACCCAGCCCCAGCCGCCGAAGCGACATCCCGCCCTGGAAGGAGCCACCGCCACTGTCCCGGAGCGTGTCCCGGTCCGGACCCGCGAGGGGCGCATCACCCTGTCCGCCTGGCGGATGAACGTCACCTCCCCGAGCGGCCCAGGCGCCATCGTGCTCGTGGAGACCAATGTCGGGGCGGTGTTTCGCGGGGAGGGGCTGTTCCTCGGCTGGAACCAGGACGACCTGGGCACCGCCTACCGCGCGCTCATCCCCAAGCCGGCCGCGGACGAGCCCTCCATGGACGGCCCGCAGCTCGGCTGAGCGCTCACACGCCGGCCAGGCCCGGCTCGATGCGGGTGAAGCCCTGCTCGGCGGCCCAGAGGTCGAGCCCGACCGAGACCAGGTCGTCGACCTCGGGAACGGCGTGGCCGTCCACCGTCAGGTCGATGGACTTCACGTAACGGCGGCACGTCTCGCAGGCCTCGATGCGCGCCGCCGGGTAGCGATCGGTGCTGAAGGAGGGGAGGCGGTCCGGGTTCTCCTCGCCGCAGGACGGGCAGTGAATGCGATTCACCACCCACTCGCTCCCGCACAGGGCGCAGAGGAGGACGCGCTGGGCGCCGTGGCTGGTGGGGAGGGAGCGCCGGGCGGCCACCCAGGGCTGACCGCCGCAGTGAGGGCACACCCGGTCGGTCCTCGGGCGGTCGACCGGGACCCGGTTCCGGACCAGGACCTCCACGTACGGTCTGAGGGCGGCGCGGCTGAGGAAGTCCTCGCGCTCGTCGCGGCTCCCGTTCCAGTGGACGGTGAGCCGGGCGACCGCCACCTCCGGTGGCTCGTCGACCCGGCCCCGGGCCACCGCCGCCAGCGCGGCCGGCGCCGTCTCGGCGGCGTACCGGTGCAGGGCGCGGAGCGGGTCCACCAGGCGGCCGGCGTCGGCCTCCAGCCGGCCCGAGAAGGGCTCCTCGGCATGCATCGCCTGGAGCCGCGCCGCCAGCTGCCCCTGGACCCGGTAGAGCCCGGCGGTGAAGCGCAGCGGCTCGGCGGCGGCCTCGGCCTCGCCGGCCAGGAGGCCCGCCCGCTGGGCTGCCTTCTCGAAGGCGAGGGAGACGGGGGAGCTACTTGCGCTGGTCACCCGTCACGTCGCGATACCAGCGGGGGTGGTGCAGCCTGGCCCACGCCTTGCTCACCGTGCCGTCGATCATCGACTCGAACGTCCCGGGCTCGACGATGGCCAGGTAGACGTGGCCGATGATCATCAGGAAGAAGGCGATGAAGGCTGCATCGTGGAGGACCCAGGCGATCTCCCGGAGCGGCTGGGAGAGGTCGCTCGGGAACCAGAGGACGAGCCCGGAGAGGAACAGCGCCAGCCCGCCGAGCAGAGCGAACCAGAAGAGCGCCTTCTGGCCTCCGTTGTACTTCCCCGTGTCCGGATCGGTGGCCTCGAAGCGCAGATACTTGGCGAAGTAGCCCGGGCTCAGCCATTCCCGGTCCTTGGCCGTCATGCTCATCTGGCTCCACCAGCTGGCCGCCATCCAGAGGAGCCCCGCCGAGAAGACCACCCCGAGGAAGGGATGGAGCCAGCGGCAGACCTGGAGGCCCCCGAAGAGGTAGGCCATCCAGCCGAAGATGGGCGTCCAGATGGGAAGGCCGGTGAGCAGGCTGAGGATGAAGCTCCCCCCCACCAGCCAGTGCATGACCCGCGAGGCGTAGGTGTGCCGGACGATGCGTTCCCCGACGAGCACGTCCTCGGTGGTGCGGGCCACGGCGATGGCCGGGTCGGCGTGTCCGACGTTGGGCGGCGTGACGACCTGGGCCATGGTCAGACCCCTCCTGCCGGCGGTGCGGCGTGCGGCCGCTTCGGACCGACCTTCATGAAGTGGCCGAAGAGCCCGACGATGGTGGCGCCGATGGCCAGGAGGCCGAGCGGCTTGAGGATGCGCTTGCTCACCGTCACCGCCACCGGGATGTGCGGGTCGCGCGGGAGCCCGTACAGCTCCGGCTTGTCACCATGGGCGAGCACCGTCACCACGCCGGTGCCGCCCACCCCCGGCGGGTCGTAGAGGGCGGCGTTGGCGTAGCCGGTTGCCTGGAGCTGCTTCACCCGGGCCACGCCCAGCGTGACCATGTCCTCCTTGGTCCCGAAGTGGAGGCAGCCGGTGGGGCAGGACTTGACGCAGGCCGGCTCGAGGCCGCTCTCCACCCGATCCACGCACAGGGTGCACTTGGCCATCTTGCCGGTCCCGGCGTGGAAGCGCGGGACGTCGAAGGGACAACCGGTCTCGCACAGACCGCAGCCGATGCAGTTCTCCGGGTTCACGTCGACGATGCCGTTGGCGTACTGGACGATGGCCCCCGGCGCCGGGCAGGCCTTGAGGCAGCCGGGATCCGCGCAGTGCATGCACTGGTCCTTGCGCATCAGCCAGGCCAGGCCGCCCTCGAACTCCTGCTCGTTGAAGCGGATGAGGTTCCAGAACTCGGCATTGAGCGTGGGCAGCGTCTGGTAGCTGCCGGTCTGGACGGTGGGGATCGTCTTGAGGTCGTTCCACTCCTTGCACGCCACCTCGCACGCCTTGCAGCCGATGCAGGTGGTGGTGTCGATGTACTTCGACACCTTGGGGAGCTGGCGGATGCCGGTCTCCTGGCCCCGGAGGGAGGCGGAGGACTGGAGGATCTCGAGGCCTTGGATGGGCATGGTCGTCCTCCGTCAGGCCTTCGAGGCGACCCGTTCCGGGCTGCCCTGCGGTGGGGGTTTGCCGTCGCCGGCCTTCTCCAGCTTGACCTGGAAGACCTTGAACTCCGGCGTCCAGACGTTGGGGTCGAAGACCGACGGGGTGAGGATGTTGGCCAGCGGGCCCCGGTGCTGGGGGGCGGCGGCGAATCCCCAGTGGATGGGCATGCCGATGTGCCAAACTTGCTGCCCGTTGATCTTCTGCTTGAACAGCCGCTTGGTGACCATCGCCGGGCCCTCGACGGAGCCACGGGCCGAGGTGACCCGGACCCACTCGCCGTTGGCGATGCCCTTCTCCTTGGCCAGCTCCTCGGGGATCTCGAAGAAGACGCCCGGCTGGACCTCGTTCAGGGCGCCGTTCACTTGGTGCTGGGTCCAGTAGTGGAAGTGCTCCGTGAGCCGATAGGTGGTGCAGACGATCGGGAACTCCGCCGCTTTGCCGAGCGGGTCGAGGTTGGTGGTCATCTTTCCGGCCACCGGGCTCGAACTCACCTTGGCATGCAGGACATTGGGCACCGGTGCCTCCACGGCCTCATAGTGCTCGGGGAAGGGGCCGTCGTTGAGGACCGGGGCGTAGAGACGCCCGACGCCCTCGGGGAGCATGATGAAGGCTCCGTAAGTGCCGGGCGGGGCGTCCGGTTTCATGTCCGGGACGTCGCTTCCCACCCACTTCTCGCCGTTCCACCGGATGCCCACCCGGGTCGCATCCCAGGGGTTGCCGCTGGCGTCGGCCGAGGCGCGGTTGTACATGACGCGGCGGTTGGCCGGCCAGCTGAACCCCCACTGGGGGTAGACCCCGAGCCCGTTGGGATCGGCGGTGCTCCGCCGCTGGGTCATGTTGCCGGCCTCCGTGAAGCAGCCGGTGTAGAGCCAGTTCCCGCACATCGTCGAGCCGTCGTCCCGGAGCTGGCCGAAGCTGTCCAGCTGCTGCCCGGCGGCCTTGATCAGCTTCGGCGGCTCCTTGGACTTGGGGTCCTTCGGGGGCTCGAGCAGGTCCTCCAGGGCCTTGCCGTTGATCTCTTTCAGCACCTCGGAGAGGTCGGGGTTGGCCGGGTTGGTGTACGTCCAGGCCACGCTCGCCACGGCCTCGGGCAGCGCGCCGCCCTCCTTGGCATAGAGCGCGCGCACGGCGAGGAAGATACGCGCCAGGATCTCCTGGTCCCCCTTGGCCTGGCCGGGCGGGTCGAGCGCCTTCCACTTCCATTGCACCCAGCGCGCCGAGTTGGTGAACGTCCCGTCCTTCTCGGCGAAGTCCGCCGCCGGGAGGAGGAAGACCTCGGTCTGGATCTGCGAGGCGTCCGGCGTGCCCAGGTCCTTGGGGGCCTGCCAGAAGATGGAGGTTTCGGTCTGGACGTTCTCCACCACCACCAGCCACTTCAGCTTCGCCAGCGCGGCGATCATCTTCGGGGAGTTCGGGCCGGTGCCCACCGGATTCATCCCGAAGCTGATCAGCCCTTCCGGACCCGGCTCCTTGCCCCCGGCCCGCGTCGAGGAGCCGCGGAGCATGTCGTCGAACATGTACATCCAGGAGTAGTTGCCGTCGATCTTCGGCACCCAGGCGTACCCGAAGTCGTTGTCCTTGCTGGCCGCCTTCCCGTAGATGGCCTTCAGCCAGGAGACCATGAACTTCGGGTAGTTCTGCCAGTAGTTCATCGACGCCCAAGACACGCTGTTGAGCGTGGTGGGCGTGTTCGCTGCCAGGTATGCACTCAGCGTCTGGAGGTTGGCAGCCGGCGTCTTGAGGTAGCCGGCGAGGATCTCGGTATTCCCGCCCTGGTCGGTGGCGCCCTGGATGTTGGAGTGCCCGCGGAGCGCGTTCACCCCGCCTCCGGCGCGGCCGACGTTTCCGAGCAGGAGCTGGAGGATGGCCGCGGTCCGGATGATCTGCACGCCGGTGGAGTGCTGCGTCCAGCCGAGGGCGTACATGATCGTCCCGGCCTTGGCCGCCGTTCCGGTGGAGGTGACCACCTCGGCCACCTTGAGGAACTGGTCCTTCGGCGTTCCGCAGATGCGCTCCACCATCTCCGGTGTGTAGCGATCGACGTGCCTCCTGAGGAGCTGGAAGACGCACCGCGGATGCTCCAGCGTCGCGTCAACCTCGTACCCGTTGGTCTTCGGGTCGGCCTCGTATGCCCAGGCCGCCTTGTCGTAGCTCTTCTTCGCCTCGTCCCACCCGCTGAAGAGGCCGTCGGTGAAGGCGTACTTGTCGCTGATGACGTAGGCGGCGTTGGTGTGAGCCTTGACGTAGTCCTCGTGGTAGCGCTTCTTGTCCAGCGCGTAGCGGATGACGCCGCTCAGGAAGGCGACGTCGGTGCCCGGCCTGATCTGGGCATAGAGGTCAGAGACCGCCGCCGTGCGCGTGAAGCGCGGATCGACGGCCACCAGTTTCGCCCCTCGCGCCTTCTTCGCCTCCAGCGCCCACTTGAATCCGCAGGGATGGTTCTCCGCCGGGTTCCCACCCATGCAGAGGACGACATCGGCATTCTTGATGTCCACCCACCCATTGGTCATCGCTCCCCGACCGAACGTGGCGCCCAAACTGGACACCGTGGGGGCGTGTCATACTCGAGCTTGCGTGTCGCGGTAGGGGATGCCCAGCGCGGTCAGGAACTTGAACTGGAGGATGTTGAACTCGTTGGTGTCGGTGCACCCGCCGATGATCCCCATCCCCGGCGTGCGGTTGACCGTCTCCCCCTTGGCGTTCTTGGCCACGAAGGTCCGGTCGCGCGTGTCCTTGATGTTGCGCGCGATCTTGGCGATGGCCTCATCCCAGGAGATTTCCTCCCAGTGGTCCGACCCCGGACGTCGAACCTTGGGCACGGTGAGCCGCGCCGGGTTGGCGATGTCGTCCTTGAGCGAGATCCCCTTGGGGCAGAGCGTGCCGCGGTTGATGGGGTGATC
>Ga0187779_10000585_pt1 | contig 24409 bp, 28 predicted proteins | sample 1015_Q2_SP10_10__FD_132435 | JGI IMG/M metagenome (GOLD analysis project Ga0187779, IMG submission 132435) | Tropical peat soil microbial communities from peatlands in Department of Meta, Colombia - 1015_Q2_SP10_10_MG | ecosystem: Environmental > Terrestrial > Soil > Wetlands > Peat | place... | reverse complement strand
TGCGGACGCGCTCTACGCGAAGGCCGTGGCCTCGACCGCGTGTGCCACGCCGTGGGTCGCGCTGAACGAGCTCGCCGGCTCCGGACTGGCCACACCCTGGTCGACGACGAACGCTCAGTACCGAGCGAACGTGCTCGCGCTCATGCAGGGACTGGCCGCCCACGGTGCGCACCCCGTTCTCTGGATTCCCGGGAATCCCAACGTCGCAGGCGACGCGGCAACCTGGTGGCAGCAGGTCGCGCAGGCGGGGGGAATCGCCTACGAGTCCTACTACGACGCCAGGCGCATCTCCGCCCTCGGGTCGCTGCTCGGCAACCGGCGCGTCCGGTTGGGGATGCGGCTCGTGCTCGGCTCGTTCGTGGCCGCGGGAGTTCCGCCGTCGCGGCTCGGCCTCGTGCTCGGATTCCTCTCGGGGCAGATCCCGGGCGCAGGTGGGCGCCAGGGGCTCCAGCCGCGGGACGCGTGGCTGCGCGTCGTCAAATGGGAGACGCTCGCGGCGGAGCGCGTCGCGCTCGACATGCAGCTGGGCTCGATCTGGTCGTGGGGCTGGGGCACGTTCGGCGCGAGCAGCGCCGATCCCGACAAGCCCGCGGCCGCGTGCGTCTACCTCTGGGCGCGCAACCAGTCGCTCTGCAACGGCCCGGCAGCCGGCGGGCCTTCGTTCAACGCCTCCCTCACCGAGGGGCAGATCGTCCTGCCGCCCGGCGTGCTCTGCAACCTGGTGGGCAGCCGCCGGATCAAGGCTGCCGACGTCGCGAGCCTCGCGGCCTTCACCGGGAGCCGCTCCACCGCGCTCGACACGCTCTTCGCCAGGCTCGTGTTCCGCAACCTCCTGCCGATCGGGAACGCCCAGGTGCTCGCGGCGGAGCAGCAGGCGATCGACCGCGAGTTCGGCGGCGACCGCAACGCGTACGTCGCGGCGCTCGCGCAGGCGCACGCGACCGTCGCGATCGCCCGTGGGCTCATCCTCGACGAGCTCCGGCGCCGAGCGATCCCGACGGTGCTCGCAGCACAGGGGAAGAGCGAGCCGCCGTACCAGTGGGAGCAGGCGTGGCTGCTCCACGAGACCACGGCGATGATCTGCGCCCGGGACGAGCTGCCGGGCACCGCGATTCCGGGCAACGACGCGAACCGCAACGTCTCCGTGGTGCCGCTGCTCCAGCGGCTGCCGTTCCTCTTCGACGACACGACGCCGCCCGCACCGCCCGTCGTCGTTGCGACCGTGGTCGGGAAGACCGTCCAGCTCCAGTGGAGCTGGCCGCTCGAGCCGGACGCCGCCGGTTTCGCCGTCTACCGCTCGCCCACGCCGGGCGGCCCCTACACGAAGCTGGACGGCTCGCCGCTCGTGCCGCCGCAGTTCGTCGACACGTCCGCGCCGCTCGGCGTCCCGTCGTACTACGTCGTCACGGTGCTCGACACGTCGGGCAACGAGAGCGCCCAGTCGACCGAGGTCTCGGCGACGCCGACCGGCTAGAGCTCCCCGCGCAGGTAGGCGTCGTCCCCGCGCACCCAGTCGTCGCGCACGGGGCTGAACACGTCGAGCACGACCGAGGTCTCGAGCGCCTCCACCTCGTGGGGCAGCTCGGAGGGGATCGTCAGAGTCTGCCCCGGTTCGACGAGCAGCTCCTCGTCGCCGAGGACGAAGCGGAGCCGGCCCTCGATCACCGTCGAGACCTGCTCGTGGACGTGATGGTGCCGAGGCACGACCCCGCCCTTCTCGAGCAGGATCCGGGCGACCGTCATCGTCTCCGTGTGGAACATCTGGCGGCCGATCAGCGCATTGACCTGCTCGACCGGCAGGTCGTCCCAACGAACGTCGTGCGGCCCCGTCACGATCCGGACACCGGCGTCGTGACCGGCGACGGCAGTGCCGGGCGACCCGGTAGCGCACAGCCGAGCCGGCGCGCAGCACGGAGCGCGACCGGCGCGAGCAGGACGACCGTGCCGTCGATCACCGCATAGCCGGCGGCGATCGCCGACGGCGGGTTGCCGGAGGGGACGTGCGTCCACGGCGTCACCGCCACCCACGTCCAGTCACCAGCCCACGTCCCCGCGATCTCGAGCGTCGTGGTCGCGATCCAGATCGCGCCGAAGAGCTCGCCGCGGCCCGAGTAGAGGATGCACCAGGCGAAGAGCGGCCAGATCAGGGCGCCCGACACGTCCAGCCTGCCGGTCAGGAACGGCAGGAAGGTCAGCCCGGCGATCGACCATCCCGTGCAGAGCGCGAGGATCGTGTAGCGGAATGCCGGCCCGTGGCGCTGCACGAGCGGCAACGTCAGGGCCGTGATCCCGAAGAGGTAGACCAGGGCGTGACCGGGCGGCACGTACAGCGGGATGTTGTGCAGCCGGTAGCGGTACCCGCCCCAGATCAGCGAGCCGATCACCTCGAAGCACGTCGCGACGGGGATGCAGACCCAGAGCTGCAGGCGCCGCTCCCGGTCCACGCGACGGGCGCACACGAGGAGGACGCCGAACGTCACGAGTCCGAGGACGAGCTGCGGCCCGAGGCGCAGCAGCCTTCCGTCGACATAGAGGAGGACGACCGTGAACCCGAGCAGGAAGAGGTGCATCCCGTAGGGGCGCGCCCCGATCGCGGCGCGCCGAGCCGAATCGACGGGCGCCAGCACGCGTCGGTTCCTCGAGGAGCGCCGGCGGCTCGCCCGCGGACCGCTAAGGAGGCGGCTCCTCACGGCCGATAGCCTACTCGTGGAGACCGGGGAGCTGAGGGCTGCGATCGACCTGCCGGTGCGTGTGCGCAGGCCGCCCTACGCCGCCGTGATCGTCGCGGCGACCGCGACCGGGCTCTGGCTCTCGGACGTCTTCCACACGGTCGACCACCTGACGATCCGCTACGGCGTGATCACTGCGACGCTCGGCATCGCGGCGCGGCTCGCGTTCGTCAAGACGAGCCCGCGAGGCGACGAGTTGTCCGTCGTCTCGGCCTGGATTCCGGTCGCGGCGCTCGCGTTCGCGATCGCCCTCACTCCCGTGCGCGGGTTCCTCGAGACCGGCGACACCGACCCTGCGGGCACGCTCGCGCGCCGTTATGGCCTCGTCGCGCCGGGCCAGCAGGTGACCGCGGTCGATCGCTGCATCGCGCGGCGGCTGCACGACACGCGGCAGAACCCGTCGCTCCGCCCGCCACAGATCACCGCCGCCGAGGCGACGGCCTTCTACCGGAGCGTGTGCACCACCGCGCTGCTGCAGTCCCTGCTGCTCGTGAACGGGACTGCGATCGACCGCGGGCGGCTCGCACAGATCGAGCAGCTCACCATTCCGGCGTTCGCGGGGATCTAGCCGACTCTAGGCCGGAGGGCCCTCGGCGGGCGGGGGCGTCCCACCGAGATCGCCGTGCGCGAGCAGATACTCCTCCCGCCCGATCTCACCGCGTGCGTAGCGCATGCGCAGCGTGGCGAGCGCATCGTCGGCGGTGCCGGCGGCCGAGGGCGCCGTGACGGCCGGCTTCCGGAGCGCGATGCGAGCAACCGAGATCGCCAGGACCACGAGCGCCGCCACGAGGAGGATGAAGAGCACGAGCGCCAGCCAGTGGTGGTCGCTTCCGTGGTGCACGAACCCGTGACCGAACCCCGGCCTCCCGTAGACCTGGAAGCCGCCGCGTGGCTGGACTGCCGGCGGAACGCTGGAGGGAAACGGCAGTGTGCTCGGCTGGTTGTCCATCGACCGGACCGTACCCGCTGTCCCGAAATGTCTCGGTTGCGATTCCGTTAGGACTCCCTGTGACGACCGAGCGGCCCGGTTCCCGAGCGGCTCGCACCGATCACTCCTCCTCGTCGTCGCGCTTCGCGAGCGAGCCGTAGCCGATCTGCAGCGACTGCGCGTAGCTGCTGTCCCGCATGTCGAGGAGCGTCTCCTTGGGCGGCGGTCCCCGCTCTGCGACGTTGCCGTCGGCCGGTGCCTGCGCGCGAAGCGCGTCGATCCGCCGGTGGAGCTCCTTGCGGCGGGCCGAGACCTCGCGTTCCTCCGCCTCGAGCTTGCCCAGCCGCTCGATGCTCTCGGGATCGTCTGCGCCCGTGCCGCGGAGGAAGTCGATGCGCTCGTGCAGCTGCCGGCGGCGGCGCGAAGCCGCTCGTTCCTCCTGCTCGAGCTGCGGCAGATCCCCGAGGCTGTCCCCCATGCCGCAAGTGTGGACCACGCCGACACAGCCGGCCATCGGCCGTTCGTCCCGACCTTTCCGGGAGTCCGGCCTAGGCGGGACCGCGTGTTCCCGTGAACGGTATGGGGAATCGACTCGAGCGGCGGAGCGGCCGATGGACATGGCGAGGTTCTCTCCGACTCGGCATGCCCACTCTCTCCACCTGCGCCCGCTGTGCCCGGCTGCTCGACGAAGCGCACGATGCTCCTGCAGCCGCGCGCCGGCCGTGTCCCGTGTGCGGCTCGCTCCGGCGCGTGACGACCGCGAGCCTCACGGCCGAATCGCCGGAGGTGGGAGCTCTCGAGCAGGAGCCCATCCCGAACGACCAGGTCACGGCAGACGGCTCGGGCGCCGCATCGCTCCTCCGTTCTCTCTTCCGTGCCCGCCTCGAGTGGTTCGCAGTCCCGGACGGCCGCTGGCTCGTCCGCGCGCTCAACAGCAACGGCGCCGTTCTCGACGGAGGTCTCGGCACGACGCCGGAGCTCGCGCTCGCCGAGGTCGTACAACGCCTCGTGCCGCCCGCCTCGGCGGCGTGAGCACCGCTTCCCGGCCGCGGGTACCCCCCGCGCGCGCCGCGGAACCTGTAAGGAGCGACCCCTGGCCGCCGTCTGCCGAGGCTGCTACAGGTCTGCTGCCAGATGCCCGAGACGTTCGAGCCGCCGTTGATCCCGCAGCCGCGAATCGAGGCCGGCGGGTTCCTGCCGCTGCTCGAGTTCTTGCCGGACGGCGTCGTGATCGTCGACGAGAATGGACGGGTCGCTGCCGCGAACGCCCCGGCCGAGAGCCTGTTCGGCTACGAGCAGGGCGAGCTGATCGGCGTCGAGCTGGAGACGCTCCTGCCGGAGAGCTCGCGGGCGGCGCACGTGAAGCATCGCGCGGAGTTCGCTCGCGCTCCGCGCGCCCGTGCGATGGGCGCGGAGCTCGAGCTCGCCGCGCTGCGCAAGGACGGCAGCGAGGTGCCGGTCGACGTCAGCCTCGGCCCCTTCAGGACCAGCGAGGGCTTGTTCGTCCTCGCGAGCGTGCGGGACGTGACCGCTCGGCGCCAGTCGCAGGAGCGAAGCGCGGCGAGTGAGGCGCTCCTCGCCCAGGCGCAGCGGGTGACGCACCTCGGCTCGTGGGAGTGGCGGATCGAGACGGACGAGCTGGCCTGGTCGGACGAGCTCTACCGGATCTTCGGGCTCGAGCCGGGCTCCGTGCAGCTCTCGTTCGAGGAGTTCCTGAGCCGCGTCCATCCCGACGACCGGGAGCGCGTGCAGGCAGCGGTCGCCTATTCCGCCGCGACGGGCGAGGACTCGGCCCTGGAGTACCGGATCGTGGTTCCCGACGGCGGCGTCCGCTGGCTGCGCTCCCACCGCGCCGTGGAGCGTGACGCGGATCGGCCGCTACGGATGTTCGGCACGGCGCTCGACGTCACGGAGCAGAAGCAGGTCGAGCAGCGCCTGCGCGATGCGGAGACGCGCTACCGGACGCTGCTCGAGCAGCTGCCGCTCGCGTTCTACATCCGCCCGCTCAGCCTGGCCGAGCCGAACATCTACGTCAGCCCGCAGGTCGAGGCCATGCTCGGCTATCCAGCCGACGAGTGGCTGACCGACGCGGGCATCCTCGAGCAGATCGTCCACCCCGACGACCGTGAGAAGGTCTTGAGAGACGCGAGCCGGGTGCGCAAGACCGGGGCCCCGCTCCGCGCGGAGTACCGGTACGTCGCGGCCGACGGAAGGGTCGTGTGGACGCTCGACGAGACGTATCTCGTGACCGACGAATCGGGCGAGCCCTACGCGGTTCAGGGGTTCCTGCTCGACATCACCGAGCGCAAGGAGGCCGAGGCCGAACGAGACCGGCTGCTCGCCGAGCTCTACCACGCGCAGCGGCTCGAGGCGCTCGGCCGCCTCGCCGGCGGCGTCGCCCACGACTTCAACAACATGCTGACCGCGATCGAGGGCTACAGCGAGCTCCTGCTCCAACGGCTCGGGCCCGAGAGCCCCCTGCGACTCGATGCCGAGGAGATCCGCCGCGCGGCCGGTCGGGCCTCCTCGCTCACGAGGCATCTCCTCGCGTTCAGCCGGCGGCAGACGCTCGAGCCTCAGCTCGTCGACCTGAACGAGGTCGTGTCGGGTGCGACGAACCTGCTCGAGCGGCTGATCGGCGAGACGGTCCACCTACGGGCGATCCCCGGCGCGACGGAGCCGTTCCTCCTCGCCGACCCTGCCCAGGTCGAGCAGGTGCTGCTCAACCTCGTGCTCAACGCCCGCGACGCGATGCCCGCCGACGGCACGCTGACGATCGAGACAGAGAACGTCGAGCTGGCGCCCCGCGCCGCGGCCGAGCACGGCGTCGAGCCCGGACCGTACGTCGCCCTGGGCGTCACCGATACGGGCGCCGGAATGGACGCCCACACGCGCGAGCGGATCTTCGACCCGTTCTTCACGACGAAGGACGCGGGCAAGGGCTCCGGGCTCGGCCTCTCGACGGTCTACGGCACGGTGCGCCAGAGCGGCGGGTTCATCCGCGTCGACAGCACGCCGGGGCGGGGCTCACGCTTCGAGATCTTCTTCCCGGCGGCGGAGCGAGGTGGCGAGCACGCCGACCGCGAGCAGCTCGAGCCGCCGTCCGAGCGAGGCGAGCCCGCGACGATCCTCGTCGTCGAGGACGAGGAGATCGTCCGGCGCTTCGTCGTCACGGCGCTCGCAGAGGCCGGCCACACAGTGCTCTCTGCGGCCAACGGGGCCGAGGCGCTGGCGCTTTGCGAGGCAGAGGCGAGCGCGATCGACATCCTCCTGACCGATGTCGTGATGCCGGGCCTCGGCGGGCGCGAGCTCGCCGAGCAGGTGAGGGCGCTCCGGCCGGGCATCAGCGTGGTGCTGATGTCGGGCTATACCGAGACGACCGCGTCGCCTGAGCTGGACGGTCGCCCGGTCGCGTTCCTCGACAAGCCGTTCTCGCCCGCGGCACTCCTCCGGGTCGTGCGCGACGCGGTCGCCCGCCGGCCGCCGGTCGCAGAGAAGGCGACTCGATGATCGAGAGGTTCGTCGAAGTCGGAGTGGATCGGCCTTCGTGACCGGGCGGACGTAGGAGGGGCCGGGTGCGGCCCCGGCCCCTCCTCGCTCCTGAACCAGTCGCTCCTGACCAGTCGCTCCTGACCAGTGCTCCCGGCTGCCGGAGCCCTACCCCTGGAAGGAGTGCGGACGTGTCGTCCTGTCGAACGACATAGGCATCGGCAGTCGCGGCCGCCCGCGCGACCTCCGCGCCGGACACCTCGTTGGGGGTACCTCCTCACCCACGAATCCCTTGTCGACGGTATGTGGGCGTCCCCCGCCGCAGGCGATACGAGACGGGCCCTCGACGGAAGGGACGGTTTGATGACCCAGGCCCCGGCGACGCTCGGGCGGAACGACGACGGCGGCTTCACCTTGATCGAGCTCCTCGTCGTGCTCGTGATCGTCGGGATCCTGATCGCGATCGCCGTGCCGTCCTACCTGGGGTTCAGTGACCGGGCGAGCAGCCGGTCGGCACAGGCGAACGTCCGCTCCGCAGCCACAGCCGCCGAGGCGTACTACGTCGACAACGGCTACTACACCGGAATGGACGTGGCCGCGCTCAGGGCGATCGACGCCGGGATGGCGGGCGGCGTCTCGGTGATCTCGGCCGGTGCGAGCCAGTACTGCCTCACGGCGACGCTGTACGGCAAGGACGCGTACTTCCGGGGCCCCGGCGGCGTCGCGACGTCCGCCGCCTGCACCTGAGCACGCCGGGCCGTGACTGCGGCCCCGATCACCCGGGCTCAGGCTGAAACGGTGCGAAGACCCTCGCACGACCCGAGTCGACGAAGCGAGGCACAAGCGGCCAGTCACCCGAATACGATGGGGCAATGGGCAGCATCGCTCGAGGCTGGGGTCTCGCCAGGCAGAGCTTGTCCGTGGTGCTGACCGACGGCTCGCTTGCCGCGCTCGTCGTGCTCGGCACGTTGACGACGGTGCTGATCGCGGCCGCGCTGCTCGGCCCGGGTGCGGTCGCGTGGCCCGACGACCGTGTCCTCGGCGGAATCCTCGTCGTCGCGGGCGTCTACGCGGCGACGGCGACCGGGGTGTTCTTCGCGGTCGCGCTCGCGGTCGCCGGCGCCGACGTGCTCGACGGTCGCGACGCGACGGTCGGCCGGTCGCTCTCGGTCGCGAGCGGCAGGCTCGGCCCGATCCTCGGCTGGGCGCTGATCCTGACGACCGTGAACATCGTGCTCCAGGCGATCCGCGAGCGGGCTGGGATCCTCGGCCAGATCGTCGCCGGACTGGGCGGCGTCGCCTGGGGTCTCGTCACGTTCCTCGTGATCCCGATCGTCGCGCTCGAGGGGCTGAGTGCGCGCGACGCGCTGACGCGCTCGGGCCAGATCTTCCGCGAGCGGTGGGGCGACCAGATCGTCGGGCAGGTCTCGATCTCCGGCGTCTTCTTCGTCTGCGGCTTCCTGCCGGCGATCGGGCTGGGAGCGCTCGGGCTCGCGTCGGGCTCGACCGGGCTCGCCGTTGCGCTCATCGCGATCGCCGCCGTCGTGGTGATCGTCACGGCCATCCTCGCCGCGGCCGCGCGGGCGGTGTTCTCGGTCGCCCTGTACCGGTTCGCGACCGGCGCCGGTTCGCGCGGGCCGTTCTCCGACGGCGCGCTACAGCAGGCCGTCCGGCCGCGTCGCCGGCTCCTCTGAGACCGAGCGCCGGTTCCTTAGCCGCTTCTTACCCCGGGTTGCTGACGGGCGCGCCTCCGCCTGATTGAATGCGTCTCCGTTTGGGGGGTCACGGTGACAGCGAGCGTTGGACCCGGCGGCGATTCGTCGCGGTCGCGGGAAGTGCCGCGGCCGGGCTGCTCGTAAAGCCGGCGCTGAGGGCGAGCGCCCAGACTCCTCTCCGCACGGACGGCGGCGGAGCAGCCGCCGCCGACACGCCGCGCTACCTCTCGGCACCGGATCTCGAGCCGCCCGCCATCACCATCGAGCAGACGGCTGCAGGGACGAACGCAGGTCAGATCTTCGTCGCACCGTTCTCTCTCGCGACGCAGCCGACGGGGCAGTACGGCGCCATGATCGTCGACGACGCCGGAGAGCCCTACTGGTTCTATCCGACGCCGCAGGCGCGGACGGTGATGGACCTCCGCGTACAGACCTACAAGGGTGCCCCCGTCCTGACCTGGTACGAGGGCAAGACGCCTCCCGCGTACGGCGGCGTCTTCATGATCGCCGACGCGTCCTATCGCCGGCTCGCGCGCGTCAAGGGGGGCCACGGCTACCAGGGCGACGTCCACGAGTTCATCCTCACGTCACGCGGGACCGCGCTGATCGCGATCTACAACGAGGTGACGGCCGATCTCTCGTCGGTCGGCGGACCGGTCGACGGCAAGCTCGTCGAGGGGATCGTCCAAGAGCTCGCGATCCCGAGCGGGCGCGTGCTCTTCGAGTGGCACAGCCTCGACCACGTCCCGCTCGACGAGTCGTACCGGACGGCCGAGACGCCGCAGGGGAACGTCGACTACTTCCACCTGAACTCGATCGGCGTCGACGTCGACGGCAACCTCCTCGTCTCGGCCCGTCACACCTCGACCGTCTACAAGCTCGACCGGCGAAGCGGCGAGGTGCTCTGGCGCCTGGGCGGGAAGATGAGCGACTTCCAGCTCGGCGCCGGAGCCCGGTTCGACTTCCAGCACGATGCGCGGGGCCACGCGGACGGCACGCTGACGGTGTTCGACAACGGAGCGACGGGGCCGGGCGCCATGGCGGTCGAGCCGCTGTCGCGCCCGATGCGGCTCATGCTCGACCCGGCTGCGATGACCGCGACGCTCGTCGCCGAGTACCTGTCCTCGACGCCGCGACTGACGATCGCGATGGGGAACCTGCAGACGCTGCCCGACGGCGCCGCGTTCGTCGGCTGGGGAACCGACGGCTCGTTCTCCGAGATCGGGCCCGACGGGACGACACGCCTGGACGCCCGCTTCGACCCCGGGACCGCGACCTACCGGGCGTTCAGGAACCAGTGGCACGGCCGGCCGAAGACGCTGCCCGCCGTCGCGGTGGCCGCAAGCAGCGGTGGGGCTCCGACCGCCTACGTGAGCTGGAACGGCGCCACGGAGGTGGCCCAGTGGCGCCTGCGGGCCGGATCGTCTCCGACCACGCTGAAGACGGTGGCCGTCTCGCCGCGCAACGGCTTCGAGACGTCGATCCCCGTGCCCGCGGGAGCGAAGCTCGTCGCCGTCGACGCGCTCGACTCCTCCGGCACCGTGCTCGCCACCTCCAAGCCGGTTCGCGCGCAGTCGTAGCTCTCCGCGGCCGGTCGCCGAGAGCCCGGTAGGCTGACCGCGTGGAGACGAAGCACGACGATCTCGTCGAGACGCTGCGAGTCGCGGCGCGACCCGAGCGGCCGGCGCCGGAGGCCTTCGAGCCGTACCTGCGGAAGGTGCGCGAGCACGCCTACAAGGTCGTCGACAGCGACGTCGACGCGCTCCGCGCCGCGGGGTTCACGGAAGACGAGATCTTCGAGCAGACCGTGTCGACGGCCGTCGCCGCCGGGCTGCAGCGGCTCGACGCGGCTCTGAGGACGCTGGAGTGAGGCTCGCGGTCGTCGACGGCGGCCACGCGCCGGCCGAGGCCGCCGTCCTCGCGGAGATCCGCGTCCAGCGGGGCGTTGAGCCGACCGGCGTCCTCAAGACGCTCTACTACCGGCCGGAGATCTTCGGCCGGCCGTTCTCGGACGGGCTTCAGCTCGCGTTGCGGGGCGACTCCGAGTGGAGTCCGGGGGAGCGGGAGCTGTTCGCGGCCTTCACCTCGCTCCTCAACCAGTGTCTCTTCTGAACGGGGTCCCACGGCGCGGTCGCGTCGTACGCGCTCGGCGAGGACGTCTGGAACGCGATCGAAGCCGACTGGCGGTCGGCTCCGCTCGAGCCGAGGCTGCGGGCGGCGCTCGGCTTCCTCGAGACCATGACGCTCCGCCCCGACGAGCTCGGCCTCGAGGACGCCGACGCCGCGAGAGCGGCCGGGGTCAGCGACGGAGCGCTCGTCGACGCGATCCACGTCTGCGCGTACTTCAACATGATCGTGCGACTCGCCGACTCGCTCGGTTGGGACGTACCGCCGCCCGAGCAGCTCGCGGCGCGCGCGAAGCCGATGCTCGAGGGTGGCTACGCGCTCGCGCCGACGTAGCCGGCTCGCCTTCTCCAAGTCGTAACGCAGCGGAGGTTGATCCGACGCAACGGCCTGCGCGAAGATGGCCCGGTGGCGACACGGGTCGCCGAGCTTCTACCGGAGGAGGCCAGATGCCGATCCTGATGCTCATCGAGGTACCCAACACGTCGACGGAGACCTACGACCGGGCGAACGAGATCGCCAGCGTCAACGACGAGGTCCCCGAGGGCCTGATCTCGCACGTCGCCGCAGTCGAGGGCGACACGCTCGTCGTGGCCGACGTGTGGGAGTCCGAGGCCGCGCTCAACAGGTTCTTCGAGGAGCGCCTCGGGGCTGCGCTCGCGGAGACCGGCATGGATGCGCAGCCGCGGATCTTCCCGGTCCACAACCACATCGCCCAGGGCGCGGGCACCGACGCCAACGTGCTGGTGCTCTGGGAGGCCGACGGCTTCACGCCCGAGGCGTACGACGACGTCACCTCGAAGATGGCCGCGCACGGCGGCGACGGCAGCTCCCACCCGGGTGTCTCCCACGTCGCAGGCGTCACCGACGAGGGCATGGTCTTCGTCGACGTGTGGGGGTCGGAGGAGGAGATCCAGCGCTTCCTCGAAGAGGAGATCCAGCCCGCCGCCGGAGGAGCGACGCCTCCCGGCCGGCCGCGCTTCGCGCGCGTGCACAACGTGCTCACCGGCTCGAAGCAGCCTGCGTAGTCGTTCGGGGTGGCTCGGGCCGGCCCCGCCGGCCCGAGCCGACACCCGCCATCTCTAGGATCGCGGCCCATGGATGCCGTGCATGTCCTGGTCGGGATCGCGGGAGGCACCCTCGTCGTCCTGACGGTGCAGAGCGCGCTCCGCGCGTTCGTGCTGCCGCGCGCCGTGCACGTCCCGTTCGTCCGGCTCGTGTTCGTCTCCTCCCGCCGGCTGTTCCACCTGATCCTGAGGATCCGCGGCGCCCACGACCACGTGACGCGAGACCGGCTGCTCGTCTACTGGGCCCCGCTCTCCGTGCTCCTCCTCCCCGCCGCGTGGCTCGTGAGCGCATGGCTCGGCGGGGCGGCGCTGTTCTGGGCGGTGGAGAGCGACGGCGTCCGGCGGGCGCTGACCGTGTCCGGCTCTTCCCTCCTGACCCTCGGGTTCGCGGCGCCGGCCGGCTTCGGCGCGACGCTGATCGCGTTCATGGAGGCGGCGGTCGGAGTCGGGCTGCTCGCGCTCGTGATCACGTTCCTGCCGGCGATCCACGCGGCGTTCGGCCGCCGCGAGCTCGTCGTCGCCATGCTCGACGCGCGGGCCGGCTCGCCGCCCTCATCCCTTCGACTGCTGGAGCGACATCACCGCTTCTCCGGCTTCGACCGGCTCGACGACGCGTGGCCCGAGTGGGAACGCTGGATCGTCGACGTCGGCGAGAGCCACTCCACGCACGCGATGCTCGTCTTCTTCCGCTCCGCGAACCCCGCGCACTCGTGGGTCAACGCTGCGGGGACGCTGCTCGACGCGGCGAACCTCCGCATGTCGGCGATCGACTCGCCGTCCGACGGGAACGCCGCCGCGTGGATGTTCCTCCAGGCGGGGACCGCCGTTCTGTGCCGGATCGCGGGCTTCTACCAGATCACGACGGCGCTGAAGGAATCCAGCGTGACCCGCCGGGAGTTCGACGACGCGCTCGACGAGCTCGTCACCGCCGGGCTGCCCGTCGTCGAGGATCGCGACCTCGCCTGGGAGCGATTCAGCGTGCGCCGAGCGGAGTACGACCACGCGCTGCTCGGGCTCTCGACGCTGGTCGAGGCGCCGCCCGCGATGTGGTCGAGCGATCGCCGGCCGCCGTTCCGGATGCCGCCGCTCCTCGGGCCGCGTTCGCTTCGTCGCGCCGGCGCCTAGGGTGGCGTGATCGTCAGCGGCGCGTCGAACGGGCCGTACTCGTGCCGCATGAAGTGCGCGGCGGTCGTCATCCGCAGACGCAGGGTGCGGTAGGTCTCGCGGTCGATCCAGACGGTGAAGAACGCGGGCATCTGGGGCGCCGCGAACGAGACGACCCAGCTCCGGTGTCCGCCCACCGTCGCGCTCCCGAGCAGCGAGGCGTCCTGCACGACGCCGACCCAGAACGGCCGGATCGTGGGAAACGGCGCCTGCGTCGAGCTCTGCCACGGCTCGGTGCCGACGCGGTCCCAGCGGCGCGAGCCGATGATGATCGCCTGGGCGCCGTTCGAGCTCGTCACCTCGAGGCTGTTCGGCGCCACCTCGTGATACACGCTGCTCACCCGGTGGATCGGGTCGGAGGCGAGGCTCTCGCGGATGACGAGTGTCCTGACCTGCCGGTAGGCGCGCTCGGCCCGCGCGACGATCGCTGCTGCCGACGGTGCGGGCCACGTCGCAGGGAGCTCGAACGAGAGCGGGATCGCGCCCGCGCCCTTTCCTCGAACACGAACGGCGACCCGAACGGGTCGCGAGCCGAGGGTCGCCTTCGCCGCGTACGTGCCGAGCGGCCCCCGCGTGGCGGCGGGCGCGACCCGCGCCCCGTCACGCTCAACGACGGAGAAGGTCACGCCGAGCCCGCCCGCACCGTTCCCGTCCTGCCCGAGCACGGTTGCGACGAGCAGCAGCCGCCTCCCCGTCGGCTGGACCGCGAGCGCGACCGCGAGATCCCGGCTCTCCGCCGCCATGACAAAGGCGCCGGGAGGCTGAGCGCCGAGCGCCGGCGGCGAGAAAAGCGGGGGCGATGAGGGGCTCGACCCTCCGCGCAGCGCGACCACCAAACCGGCCGTGGCCCCCACGGCGACGACGACGGCCACGACGACCACGAGCACCTTCAACGCGAAGCCATGCTAGCTTCGCGGCGGTTGGAACTCGGTCGGCGCCCCCACGGGCGAAGCCACCCCGACGACAGCACCCCCGACAAGCACCCCGACGACAAGAGGAGACGATGATGGCGTACGGGATCGTCCACTACTTTCCCGGCGGCACCGAGGAGCAGTACCGAGCATCGCTGGCCGAAGTCCACCCGGAAGACGGCTCCCTTCCGGAAGGACAGATCTTCCACGCAGCCGGCGCTTCGGAGGGCGGGTGGACGATCGTGGCCGTCCACGAATCGCAGGAGAGCTGGGAGACCTTCCGGGACACGACCCTTCTCCCGGCGCTGACGCAGGGTATCGAGGGCGGGTTCGCCGGCCCTCCCGAGGAGCGAGCGGTCGACATCCGGAACCTGCAGCCGTAGGGGCCTGATCACACGAGGGCTGCGGACGGCGGCGCGACAGAGCCCGTCGCTAGTCCCTCGCCTCGTCGGCGCGCTCGGCCGCCTCGCGACTCGCGGCACGCCAGAAGATCCAGCAGACGACGCCGAGGATCGCGAACAGGATCCCCATGATCGTGGCAACGACCACGGAGAGGGCGAGATCGCCGGCGACGACGGTTCCGTACGCGATGTCCAGCAGGGTGCCTTCCGGGAAAGACGCCGAGGCCCGCGGCCTTCGCTCCGAAGAGCTTCAGGCTACGGGCCCCGACGAGGCGAGCCTTGCAGACGGCGAGCCGTCCGTCAAGTCGCTACGAGTCCTGCGCGTCCTGGGCCGCGAGCGGCGAGTCCGGGCTGACGAGCACCACGTGCTCGCAGCTCTTCGAGACGTGCTCGAGGCGGAGGTTGTACTTGCGCATGTTCACGTAGGCCGTGTCGTTGCCCGGCCCGCAGTCGAGCCAGTCCGGCGAGTCGTCGTTCGCGAGCGAGTAGAGCGTGTCGTCTCCCGCGCCGCCGTGTTCCTGATCCGACCCGAGGCCGCCCCAGATCGTGTCGTTCCCGTCGCCGCCGTAGAGGACGTCGTTGCCCGGGCCACCGTGCAGGACGTCGTCGCCGGGCCCGCCGTAGACGACGTCGTTGCCGCCGTTGCCCCAGAGCTGGTCGTTTCCGGCGCCGCCGAACACGACGTCGTTGCCGGCGAGCGCGTGCACGACGTCGTCACCGCCCTTCGCGTAGATCACGTCGGGCCCTGCGGTTCCGGTCAACGTGTCGTTTCCGGATGTGCCCTGGATCACACCGCTCGTGCGGGCGGCCGCGACCCCCGTGAGCACGAGGGCGGCCACGAGCGCGAGCATGCCGAGTGTCTTCCTCATCGTTCGTCCTCCTCTTCGAGTTGACCGCCTAGTTGTCGACGGCCGCTGTTAGGACGGCGCTCGGCGTGCGCAAACGGCGTGTAAAAGGCGCGCGGGTCAGGCCGGCGCAGCAGCGGCGGCAGGCTCCTCGGGCTCGTGCGTGAACTCGCGCACGGACTCGAGACGCGCGACGGCGACCGTGCTCGCGACGAGCCAGATCGCGCCGAAGAGGAGGTACGCGCGCATGCCGACGACGGATGCGATCGGGCCGGCGAGCGCGTAGCCGGCAGGCAGGAAGACCATGGCCGACATCCAGCCGTACGCGGCGACCCGCGCCAGCTTCTCGGCGGCGATCGTCCTCTGCATCGCCGTGTCCCAGACGACGGAGCCGCACGAGAAGCCGAACCCGGCACATGCTGCCGCAGGCGCGAGCACGTAGAACGGCGCGTGGAACGCGAGCAGGACGCTCTGCACCGCGGTCGGCAGGAAGATCCAGCAGATCGTGAGCAGCGGCCGCCGGAACCGACGCCGGAGGCCGGCGAAGCTGCCGACCAGCGCGCCGACGCCTTCGCCCGTGACGACGACGCCCCACGCGCCCGCGCCGCCCATCGAGTGCTTCGCGATGTACGGGCCGAGGACGAAGAAGGGCGCGTAGGTGAACGTGAAGTAGAGCGCGATCCAGAGGCAGAGCACCCAGACCCACTGGTTCTCGACGAACGCGCCCCAGCCTTCGCGCAGCTCGTGCAGGATGCCCGAGCCCGCCCGCGCGATCGACTCGACGCGAACGAGGGAGAGGAGCAGCGCGCTCGCCGCATACGTCCCGCCGTCGAAGAGGAGCGCGGTGCCGGGGCCGATCGTCGCCACGATCGAGCCGCCGACCGCCGCGCCGAGCGGGAACGCGGCGTAGCGTGCGATCGCGAGGTAGCTGTTCGCCTGCTGCAGGCTCTCGCTCGGCACGATCTCCCGCACGAGCCCGTAGAACGCCGGGTTGTAGAAGGCGACTGCGGCACCGCCGCACGCCTGGAGGGCGATCAGCTCCCAGACCTGCACGTGATGCGTCACGAGGAGGACGCCCATCGTGGCGCGGACGGCGGTGCTCGCGACGTCGGAGCCGATCATCACGATCCGGCGCGGAAGTCGGTCGCCGACGACGCCGCCGAGCCCGAGCATCGTCACCTGCGCGAGCGTCCAGGCGGCGAACGAGAGACCGACGGCAGTCGCGCTTCCGTCGAGGTCGAGGATCGCGAACGCGACCGCGATCGGCGCGAGGTACGTGCCGACATATGAGATCGCCCGCCCGGCGAACAGGAGCCGGAAGTTCCGGTCCAACACACGCGGAGCTTACGCGGGATCGCGGCGACCGAAGCGGCGAGGCCGGACGCGTCCCTCACACGTCCTCGCGCCGACTCGGGCCGGAAGCCTCACGAGGTCGCCGGTCCGAGCAATCGACCTGGAGCAGGAAGCTTCTCTGCCGCGCGTCCGCCATGCCGCGACCGGCCGAACGCCCCCCACGAGTCCTGCTCGATCACACGAAGGCGGGAACGATCGAGAGCCGGCGTGCGTTTGGTCGAGGGATGTGTGGGAAGCCCGCGTTCACGGTTTCGGCCCTCGGGGGCCCGATTCGCGCTACCGTGAGAGGTGTCGATGGTCGCCTGATCGAGAGGTTCGACCCGTGACGAAACGGACTCTGCGCGCTCTCTTCAGTCGTCTCGCCGCCGCCTACGCGTTCCTCGCACTGGTGTTCGTGCCCGTCGGTCGCGAGCTCTTCCCGCTCTCCTGGCGGACGGTGGCTGTGATCTCCGTGTCGCTCGCGATCATGGCGTTGCGGGAGTCGTGGCTCTCGGTGCGCCGTCTCCAGGCAAACCGGCACGCCTCGGACCTCTGGTTCGAGTCGTCTCGGGGAGGCCTGATCCCGGCCGAGCATGCCTGGCGCGCGGCCGAGCTCGTCTCCTCCCGTGAGCGCCACATCCTGGCGCGCGGCCTACGAAATGCGATTCGCGCGACGAAGACGAAGTCGCCCGTGACGGCGGCGCTCGTCTCACGACGGCTGGTCGCACCGCACGAGCACGAGGTCGAGGCGCTCGCGGCACGGCTCGACGACGTCTCGCAGCCGGTGGCTCCAGCCGGCATGCTGGCCGTCCACCACCTGCTCGTCGAGCCCGGCAGCCCGCTCTACTTCGGTCACGAGGATCTGGGTGAGGCGCTCGCGCGGATCTGGTCGAAGCTGCCGGCAGCGTCGGACGAGGCGGCTGCCGGCGACGAACGCTCTCGCCGCGCCGCCTGACCGATCGCGGGCTGTCGCGAGCACGGCCGGCGTCCGAGCTGGGCCGATCAGGCGGGCGCCGCGCGCGGGCTGCAGAGTGCCGTGTCGTAGCTGACGAAGGATCCGGCCCCTTGGACGACGGCACCGACGTAGAGGTGGGTGCCGACGAAGATCTTCAGCGTCGAGCGGCCATCGCCGTCTACGCGCTCGAGCTGGATCGCCGGCGACCTGAAGCGACAGGCCAGCGCCGCCTGCGTCGAGAGCTTCGCCGCCTTGGCGATCCTGTTCGGAGAGGAGCTGCCCGACGTCCCTCGACACTGCGGGCCCCAGCTGCCTGCGCCCGGCCCCACATAGGCACGGAAGTCGCCGTGCCCGTACGCGGCGCCGGTCTTGTAGACCTCGATGTGCGGTGAGGGGAACGCCGGGAACCGGATGCTCGGGATCGCCCGGTGCCCATGAGGCCAGAAGAGGATGGTCGTCGCACCTCCGGGGCAGAGGACGCGACGCGTCCCTCCACCCACGGCAGGGCCCGCGCAGGCGAGCACGGTGACTGTGATCGCGCCCGCGATCGCGACGAGCCGCACGGGGCTCGATCATCCCGGCCCGACCAGGACGTGTCAACGTCACCTCAGCAAGCCGGGGCGCGCGCCTCCCGGCCCCGGCCCCAGCCGAGCCACGAGAACCAGCCCGCCGCGGAGGATCAGAGCACGGGTGACAGCGAGCCGGGGCCGGTCCCGCACCCGAGAGGCTGCTCGCGCGAGGGATCGTCGACCGACTCGCACCTGCCGACAGTGGGACGCAGCACCAAACCGTCGTCACAAGGGAGACTTCATGCAGCCGCTGACCCGCCTCGCTTGCCTGTTCGGAGTCGTGTCGTTGATCGGCGCGTACGCCGGGACCAGCGCGACGAGCTCGGGCGCCGACTCAACCGAGCCGCAGGCGATGTTCGTGATCGGCGACCTCAGCGCCGCGCTGGGTGCGCCCGTCACCTTCTGGGGCGCCCAATGGTGGAAGCGGAACACCCTCAGCACGGCCAGCGTCCCGCCGAGCTTCAAGGGCTACGCGCTGAACGTGGCGCCCAACTGCGGCGGCTTCACGACCGTCACCGGCAACAGCGCGCCCCCGCCCCCCGGCCCGCTACCCGCGACGATCGACGTGCTCGTCGCGAACAACGTGCAGCAGAACGGGAACATCGTCACCGGCACCGTGACGAACATCGCCGTCGTGCAGACGGATCCCGGCTACGACTCCAACCCGGGCCACGCAGGCACCGGGACGGTCACCGGATTCCTCGGCTGCGGCGGCGAGTAGCCCCTCGTCCTTTCGCCTCCGCGCAAGCGCGGAGCCGTACTTTCCCGCACCCGCCGGCGGCGTTCCCCGATTCCGGGCCGCCCTCGCCACGGCAAGGTGCCGCGCATGGTGCAAACGACGCTCCTGCCGGAACTGGACTCCGATCTCGCAACGGCCCCCGCGTTCTCTCGGTCGCCACGGCGTCGACGCAGGCTGCCGCGGTTCGAGCTTCGCTGCGCGGCCTGCGGCCACGAAGTCGTCGTCACCATCGCTCCCGGTTCCTGCCCGCGCTGCCGCGGCACCGCCTGGGAGCATCCAGTGCGTCCCCGCCGAGCAGCCCTGCAGACGGGCTGAGTCGTGTCGCCGACCGAGCTCGCGACGCCCGCCACCGAACACGATCCGGTCCGCGCCTGGCGGCTCGACCAGTTGCGGCGAGCCGGCTACCCACTCCGGGAGGCAGTCGTCCTCAGCGCCCGCAAGGATCTCGACATCCACCAGGCAACCGACCTGCTTCGCCAGGGTTGCCCGCTCGAGACCGCCATCCGCATCCTCGTCTGACCGTCCGGGTTCCGGCCGCCCTCGTTCCTGCGGGGATTCTGCTGAGCACGGCTCGGCGTTCCCACGGATGCCGCCGGCGCCGCGCGCTGCGACGATGGTCGCTGAAAGGAGAGGGTGACATGGACGTTCAAGAAGCCCTCAGCGAGGCGGGCGTTGCCATGACGGCGAAGCGCGTCTACGCGGATCCGTACGTGCACGACGGCATGACGATCATCCCGGCCGCAGCAGTTCGCGGCGGCGGCGGGGGAGGCGGCGACGAGTCGCGCGGAGGTGCAGGCTTCGGCCTCTACGCGACGCCGAAGGGCGCCTGGGTGGTGGAAGGCGACAAGGTCACCTGGAAGCCCGCAGTCGACGTCAACCGGATCGTGCTCGGCGGCCAGCTCGTCGCGGTCGCGGCGCTCCTGACGGGACGCCAGATCGCGAGGCTCTGGGCACCGAGGCGCCGCCGGGGACGACCGCTTCTGCGCGCACGGCGGCACCAGATCGTCCCGATCCACAGGAGGCACCACAGAGTGCATCGCCGCGGTCTCGTCCGCTCGAGGCACTGAGACCCCAGGTCGGCCCGCCGGAGGTGAGGAGCGCTCCAGCCTCCGGCGGGCCCCCGTCAAGCCTGCAACGAGCGCGCTAGCCGCGCGCGCGGCGGCGCTTGCCGATGTGGAGGCCGCCCGGCTCGGCCGGATGGTAGATCTGCGGCTCGTCCTTGCTGAACATCGAGACGACGCCGTTCGCCTCGAGGATCGCCGTATGCACCTCGCCGAGGTCGCCGTACCCCTGCCGGCGGGCGATCGAGCGGAGCTCCGGCAGCGAGATCCCCGACTTGAAGAGCGCCTTCGGCAACGGCTTGCCGTCCTTGATCAGGTACTCCTCGGAGCCGTCGAGCAGCCACGCGAGGCGCTGCGAGAAGTAGGCGGAGCGGTTGAGCGTCTCGTTCATCACGACGAGCGTGCCGACGCTGATCGCCGCTCCCGTGAACGAGTTGTCCGCGCCGATGATCGCGTTCTGCACGGCGTTCGCGACGAGGAGCAGGACGACGAGGTCGAGCGTGTTCTGCTGGCCGAGCTCGCGCTTGCCGACGAAGCGGAGGACGGCGACGAGGAACGCGTAGACGACGACCGCGCGCAGGATCTTCTCACCGACGCCGACCGGCAGCGAAAACACCTGGTGTACCGCGGATGCGACGAGACCCATTGCCGGCAGGTGCGACGCCGAGCGGGTGAATCCTGCGCCGGAGCGACGTGGTCAGGCGGCCGCCGGGTCCGCTTGCTCGCCTGCGTCGAGCCAGCCGAAGCGGATGGCGATGGCGACCGCCTGCGTGCGGGAGCGGGCGTCGAGCTTCGTCATCGCCCGGCGGACGTGCGTCTGGACCGTCTCCTCCGAAACGCCGAGCGCGACGCCCACCTCGGCGCTCGTCCGGCCTTCGGCCAGGAGCGAGAGCACCTGCCGCTCGCGCGGGCTGAGCGGGCCGGAGCCGGCAGACCCGGGCGGGCCGGCGCTCCCGCGCTCGCCCCGCTTCCGCTCGTCGATGTCGAGGATCTGCGCCACCGAGTAGGCCGGCGTGCCGTCCTCCGCGCGGACGAGCGACACGCTGAGGTGGATCCAGACGTCGCTGCCGTCCTTGCGGAGGTAGCGCTTCTCGAGCTGGTAGGACGAGAACTCGCCGCCGAGGAGCCGCCTGCCGAGCGCGAGGTCCTCCTCGAGGTCGTCCGGGTGCGTCATGTCTTGGAACGACATGGTCAGCAGCTCGTCCGCCGAGTAGCCCACGATCTCGCAGAGCGCGTCGTTCACCTTCAGCCAGCGGCCATCCGGGGCGGCGAGGGCCATGCCGATCGGAGCCGCCTCGAACGCGCCGCGGAACCGCTCCTCGCTCTCGCGCAGCGCGCGCTGGGCGCGCTGGGTCTCGCGTAGGTCCCGGATGAGCGCCTGCACACCCGCGACCCGCTCGCCGTCGAAGAGCACCGTCGACGTCACCTCGACCGGGATCCTCGCGCCCGCCTTGTCGACCACGACGTACTCGTAATGGCTCGTCTCGAGCTCGCGCCCGAACTTGGCTGCGACGCTGCGGTGGACGAAGTCCTGCCACTCCGGGGCCGCAAAGTCGCGCGGCCGCATGCCGACGACCTCCTCGAGCGGCAGGCCGAGCAGCCGGCAGGCGGCGGGGTTCGCGTCGACGATCTCGCCCGTCGGTCCGCCGACGAAGACCGCGTCGGTGGAGGACTCGAGCAGGAGTCGCTGACGCTCCCGTTCCTCGCGTAGCCGCGCGGCGGCAAGCGACCGCTCGAAGATCCGGCCGAGCTGGATGCCGACCGTCTGCAGGAGATCGCGAAGCTCGAGGTCGAGCGGGCGCGGCGTCGGGCCGAACAGCTCGAGCACCGCCGGAACGTCGTGGCCGGCGAGCAGCGGAACCGCGACCATCGCGCGCAGCCCCGCAGCCTTTCCCGCTTCTGCGCGGCGGAACGACGAGTCGCGCCTCACGTCCTCCACCCAGACGGGCAGCCCCGAGCGGAGCGCGCGCCCAACCGCGGTTGCACCGTCGCGCATCGCCGTCGCTTCCGAGACGGCGCGGAACGGCGCCACGCGGACGGCGTCGTCGACGTGCCAGATGCGGGTCGGCTCGGCGACGTCTCCGGCGACCGCGTAGACGTGCCCGACCGTGAAGCCCGCCCCGTGGCAGATCGCCGCGATGGCCCTCGGCAGCACGAGCTCGAGCGCAGAGGGCTCGTTCGCGAGCGCACTGATCTCCTCGAGCAGACCGAGCGGATCCGGAACGAGTTCCGGGGTGGCATCGACCTTGCCGGTGGGCGGCACCTCTGTCCCTTCTCCTCTACTCGACCGTCTCGTCCCGGTTCTCGGGGACGTCCCACGGGGATCGACTCCCTCCAACGGGCGGGAAATACCCCTTCCGGGGGTCGAACCATCACCAGAACGAACCGATTCTCCGCCAGCGGTCGGCTACAGGGCCGTACCCGAAACCAGGGACAACCAGGAAACAGCCGAGGAGAACACGATGAGGTTCATTCGCAGACCACGCCGGACGCTGATCGTGGCGGTGCTCGCACTCGCGACCGGCGCGGGGGTCTACGCGTACGCAGCGACCAACACGGTTCCCGGCACGAGCGCCGGTGCGGGCTCGGGGACGATCTCCGGCTACACGATCAGCTCCGTCTCGTACACGCTGGACTCGACGACGCCGACGAACCTCGACCAGGTCGCGTTCTCGATCTCGCCGACGACGACCACGACCGTGAAGGTGCAGCTCGCCTCCGGCGGCTCGTGGTACTCGTGCAGCAACTCGGCAGGCAGCGTCACCTGCAACACGACCTCGCCTCAGGCCACCGCTGCGGCCGCGACGCAGCTCACGGTCGTCGCAACGCAGTAGCAGATGTCCACGGTCGCCTCACCGACCGCGGTCGAACAGCCGGCAGCGCGTTCCCGCAACGCGCTGCCGGCACCATCTCGCGCCCGCCACTTCCGCACAGGCGCGAGTCTCTTCCTCTCCGTCGTGCTGGTCGCGGCGGCGTGGTGGTACGTCGCGCCGCCGCAGCTCGGCGGCGCCACCACCTTCGTCACGGTCGACGGGTCGAGCATGCTGCCGACACTCAGGCGCTCCGACCTCGTCGCCCTGCGACCGCAGCACAGCTACCACGTCGGCGAGATCGTCGGGTACCGGAGTGCACTGATCCACCGGCTCGTGCTCCACCGGATCGTCGCGATCCACGACGGACGCTACGAGTTCAAGGGCGACAACAACTCGTTCGTCGATCCCGACCGTCCGACGCGCTCGAAGCTCGTCGGACGGCTGTGGCTCCGCGTCCCGTCCGCGGGGGGGCTCGTCTCGTCGCTGCATCGGCCGGCGGTGGCTGGCGGGCTTGCGGCCGCGCTCGTGCTCTTCGCCGGGCTCGGCGGGGGGGCCGAGGCGAGCCGCCGCCGCGGCCACGCCCCCTGAGATTCCGTGGTGCGCGTCGCTCGTATCTGGACGATCGCCCTGCTCTTCCCGCTCGCGCTGTCGCTTTGCATGGAGCAGAAGGCAGTAAGCGCCTCGAACACCGTGCCCGGCTCGAACGTGACGCGCTACGTGACGCCGATCACGGCGAACACGCTCAAGCCGGCTGCGTGCGCCGGGATCACGCTGACGACCCTCGTGATCGGTGTCACCGGCACCAGCGGCGCCGATCTCCTGCTCGGGACGTCCGGCCCGGACACCATGAGCGCGCTCGGCGGGAACGACTGCGTGCTCGGCGGCGGCGGGAACGACTCGATCAACTGCGGCGCGGGCACGGACGTGGCGATCGGCGGCCCGGGGACGGACACGTTCAACGCGAACTGCGAGACGCAGATCCAGTGACGCCCCGGTCGGCTGGGGTCGCCGCGGGCGTCGGACTTCGGTGCGGATCACGGCACCGTTTCGTGCGGGTGACTGTCCCGGGACAGTCACCGCGTTGGTCGGAGGCGCGCCGACGCCGCCGGCCGCCGCGTCAGCCGGCGCCGCTCACGACGCCCGTGAGCGCTTCGTCGATCGCGGCGAGCGTCGCTGCGTCGAGCTCGAGACCGGAGGCGCCCACGTTCTCGTCGAGCTGCTCGGGACGGGTCGCGCCGACGATCGCCGACGCGACGTTCGGCTCGCGCAGCACCCAGGCCAGCGCGAGCTGGGCCATCGTGACGCCCAGCCCATCCGCGATCGGCCGTAGCCGATCGACGGCTTCGAGCACCCGCCGCTCGAGGTAGCCGCCGACCGACCAGCCCATCGAGCGCGACCCGGCCCGCGTGTCCGCCCCGGGGCGCTCCCCCACCCGGTACTTCCCGCTGAGCACGCCCTGCGCGAGCGGCGACCAGACGATCTGCGAGATCCCGTTCCGCGCGCACACCTCGAACACACCGCTCTCGGGCTCGCGGTGGAGCATCGAGTACTGCGGCTGGCTCGAGAC
>Ga0187779_10000584_pt1 | contig 24417 bp, 24 predicted proteins | sample 1015_Q2_SP10_10__FD_132435 | JGI IMG/M metagenome (GOLD analysis project Ga0187779, IMG submission 132435) | Tropical peat soil microbial communities from peatlands in Department of Meta, Colombia - 1015_Q2_SP10_10_MG | ecosystem: Environmental > Terrestrial > Soil > Wetlands > Peat | place... | reverse complement strand
TAAAGTCAAACGGTGCCATCGCAAATGCGCCCGCACGGCCGATACCGCTCGGGAAACCGAGGGCCGCCATCCGCTGCGCGTACCCCTCAGCCAACATGCGTCTCCCTTGGTAGAACCTGACCACCTTCGCAAAGGCCTCGATCGATGCAGCCGCTCGTGGGTCGTTGAGCGCGACGAGGCTCCCAAATGACACGTAGCCCGTCAGCAACATGGGAATGCGAGGCAGCAGGGCGAGACCATCGAGCTTCTCATACATCCGCGGCAGGAGTCTTCGCAGAGTGAAGTTGGTCGGGTCGTCGAGGAACTCATCATAGTCCTCGGCCTTCATGTACTCGCCTTCGATGAACTGCATGGGCTTGTCGGGCGGGAGCCCGTAACCGGGCCATTTGGACAATCGGTCGCCCAGCATCACGCTGGGCGCCGAAACGAACATGCTGAGTCCCATCGCCTGATCCGGCTGAAAATACACGGCTGCCTGCTCGAGAAGCTGTTGCGCCTTCTCCGGATCGGCGTCGAGCTCCTGGCACGTGATGCCGCCCATCTTCGCCAGCATGTACCCGAGGTTCAACGCGATGGGTACGCGGTCCGGCTGCCTGAGCATAAAGGCATCCTGCAAGCGCTTGGCGCGCTCGGCTAACAGCTCTTCAGGCGTCTTCGACAAGTTGCTGCTCGGTCGTCCTAATTTCCGTGCTGTGTGCGGATCATATCACGGTGCCCTGATCAACGAATCTGCGGAGAATTCGACCGAAGCTCGGTGGGGCCAACTTTCAAACCGCTTCAGGTACAGCGATTGGGCTAGAGGCCGGAACGACTCTGGGTTGAGAGGCGAGGCGATCGGCCAACGGAAACCACGCGTACGAATCGTCGCTTAATCGACGGCCTTCAATCTGGTCCCGCCGCGGACGCGCGGGGAACCAGTACGCTCCTCCACGAAATTGAAAAGCTCCAATTCATCCGCAAGCGCATCACCGCGGCGTATTAGCGCGGTTCGCTCGTCGCTTAGCTCACGTGTTCACCTTCTGACTTCGGACCACGACGGCGCGGCTCTTTCGTGAGTCCAATTCATCGGCCACGACGCGCAGGAACGAGCGAAACGCCGGAGAAGCGTTCTCCGCTTCGTACGCGACGGCCATTCGCGTGATTGCCGGCGGGCCTTGAATCGGCCGATAGACGACTTGCTTGCGATGCAGGCTTTGGATGGACGCGGGAACGATCGCAACTCCCAGCCCGGCGGACACCAGGCCGATGATCGCCTGAATCTGCTGCGCCTCCTGCGAAACAATCGGACGGAATCCGGCGCGGCGGCACATCGCTTCGATCTGCTCATGCAGTCCGGGCGCGGCATGCCGCGGCAGCGAAACGAACGGCTCTTTCGCCAAAGATTTCACCGCGACAGCGCGCCGCTTCGCCAGGCGATGTCCTTTGGGAAGCGCCAAGATTAGCCTCTCAGTGAGAATCGGCTGCACGACCAAGCGCCCTTCCGAATCGTCCACCGGCAGCCGCAGAAAGCCGACGTCGACGCTTCCGCTTCGCAACAGCTCGATCTGCTCCTCGGTGCTGCGCTCTTGCAGGCTCAGGTTCACGCCCGGAAAGCGTGAGCGAAACGCCCGAAGCACGCGGGGCAACACGGTGTGCGGCATCGAACTGGAAAAAGCCACGGTCAAGCTGCCGGTCTGCCCCTCGGCAGCGCGGCGCGCAGCCACGGCCACCCGCCCGGCCTGAACGAGGGTTCGCTGCGCCTCCTCCAAGACGGCGCGGCCAACTTCGGTGAGCCGGACCTGGTGTTTTGTGCGATCGAAAAGCTTCACGCCCAGGTCGTCCTCGAACTGGCGGATTTGCTGGCTCAGCGGCGGCTGAGCGATGTGCAGCCGCGCCGCTGCCCGCGTGAAGCTGAGCTCTTCAGCCACGGCGACAAAATAGCGGAGATGCCGCAACTCGAAGCTCATATTCCATGTATATTGCCACATATCACCTTAATATTGGACATGTCTAGCCTCGGTGCGTTATCAATGGCGTGTGCGGAGGAATGGAGTCGGTCCAGCGCGCCTGTGGATGCGCTTCGGAAGTCCACAGAACTCGCTTGACAAAACGGCTCCCTCTCTGTGCTAGCGCGGGTCGGGGCGCTGATCAGGCTCCGGCAAGCTTCGGAGATCAGCCCCGGAAAGGACGCACAGTGGCAGCGCAAGGGAGCGAACAGGCGGGACGCGGGCACAGGGAAATCGACGGAGTCGGTTCTTCTCTGGCCACTAGTCACTCGTCACTAGCCACTGCCTTTTCTAATCGCCAAAATCTGCGAGTAGAACGCCATGCAACTCACTGAAAACACAGGGCCGCGATCACGTCTAATCGCCAAAAATGTCGCGTTCTCGCCGGCGTCGCTCCGATTGGCGGTAGCGCACGCGAATTGCTACAATCCGCCGGGGGAATGGAATTAGGCCGATGCCACCACGCACACTTTACGAAAAAATTTGGGACGCGCACGTCGTCCACGAAGAGCCGGGACAGCCGTCTCTGATCTACATCGATCGCCACCTCGTCCACGAGGGCACCTCGCCGCAGGCTTTCGCAGGTCTGAAAGCCGCTGGCCGCAAGGTTCGTCGCCCCGAGCTGACTTTCGCCGTGATGGATCACTCGGTCTCGACGAAAAACCGCCTGCTGCCCGTCGCCGATCCCGATGCCGCCGCGCAGTTCGACGCGCTCGCGCGCAATTGCCAGGAAGCGGGCATCAATCTTTTCGACATGAACAGCCGCAATCAGGGCATCGTCCATGTGATCGGCCCTGAGCTCGGCATAACGCTTCCGGGCTGCACGATCGTCTGTGGCGATAGCCACACGTCGACGCACGGCGCGCTCGGCGCGCTGGCGTTCGGTATCGGAACGAGCGAGGTCGAGCACGTGCTTGCCACGCAATGCCTCTCACAATTCAAATCGAAGACGCTGCAGATCGACGTGCAGGGTAAGCGCCCGCGTGGCGTCACCGCGAAGGACATCATCCTGGCGATCATCGGAAAGATCGGCATCGGCGGCGGTAACGGCCACGTCGCGGAATATACCGGCGAAGCGGTGCGCGGACTTTCGATGGAAGGCCGCATGACGATGTGCAACATGTCGATCGAGGGCGGCGCGCGCGCGGGAATGGTCACGCCGGATGACAAGACGTTCGCGTACGTCGAAGGCAAACCGTTTGCGCCGCAAGGCAAGGATTTTCAGATCGCTGTCGACTACTGGAAATCGCTCGCGACCGATCCGGGCGCGAAGTATGACAAGACCGTCGTGCTCAAGGCCGAAGAGCTCGCGCCGATGGTCACCTGGGGAACGAATCCCGGCATGGTCACGCAAGTGACCGGCCGCGTGCCCGATCCGTCATCGTTTGCCGATCCGGTCGATCGCAAGGCTGCGGAAAACGCCCTCGCGTACATGGCGCTTCAGCCCGGAACGAAGATGGAAGATATCCCGGTTGACCGCGTCTTCATCGGCTCCTGCACGAACTCGCGCATCGACGACATTCGCGCGGCAGCCAAAGTTGTCGCAGGCAAGCACGTCGCGAAGTCGCTGAAGCAGGCGCTGGTCGTGCCCGGCTCGCGCGTCGTGAAGGCAAAGGCAGAAGCGGAAGGCCTGGATAAAATTTTCCGGGACGCCGGATTCGAGTGGCGCGATTCCGGTTGCAGCATGTGCATCGCGATGAACGACGACGTGCTACTCGCCGGCGAGCGTTCCGCGAGCACCTCGAACCGCAACTTCGAAGGCCGTCAGGGCAAAGGCAGCCGGACGCATCTTGTCAGCCCAGTGATGGCCGCGGCTGCAGCCCTCGAAGGCCATTTCGTCGATGTCCGGAAATTGTCGACCGTGGACGGAGCTGAGTAGCGGCCAATGAAGACTCTGCATCGCGTTTCCTTAGTTCTGATCGCATTACCGCTCGTCGCGATACTGTGGTCGTCACCCCGGATGATGCTTTTTGTCCAGCCAGAGCGCAAGGAAATCGCAGCAGGGCGTTTGGGTGGTATGTTCAGCTACGAAAACTTCGTTCACGAAGTTGGGTTCGCCCGGCTGGTGCTCGCTGTCATAGGGCTGCTGATACTCTTCATTCCGTATCGGAAGGGCGAGCGGTGGGCTTTTGCGGCTCTTGCCGTGTTGATCGTGTGCTATGAGTTGCCAGTTTTCTTCTTTTTTTCGATTCCTAATCTCGGCACATGGCCGATCTTCCGAAACCTTCCTGAAGAAAGGGTCAGCAACCTTGCCTCTCTAAACTTCCAACGATATTTCTTCACTATACTGGCATTCGCGGGACTTGCCATAGCTGTTCCGCAATTCATAACCGGCAGAAGGAACGCCCAACTGAAGGACGTTCGGACAATATGAAACCATTTACGAAGCACACGGGCCTCGTTGCGCCGATCGATCGCGTGAACGTCGATACGGACCAGATGGTGCCGAAGCAGTTTCTGAAGTTGCTCACGCGCGAGGGCTATGGCCGCGTGCTGTTTTACGACTGGCGCTACCTGCCCGGTGAGAAGCCGAATCCCGATTTCGTGCTGAACAAGCCGCGCTATCAGGGCGCGAGCGTTTTCGTGGCGCGCGCGAATTTCGGCTGCGGATCGAGCCGCGAACACGCGCCGTGGGCGATTCTCGATTTTGGCGTGCGTGCGATTCTTGCGCCGAGCTACGCGGACATTTTTTACAACAACTGCTTCAAAAACGGCATTCTGCCCGTCACGCTTTCCGACGCGCAGATCGACGAAATCTTCAAGCGCACGGAAGCGAACGAAGGCTACAAGGTGACCGTCGATCTCGAGCAGCAAATCGTCACCGATGACAAAGGCCTGCGCTATTCGTTTACCGTCGATCCATTCCGCCGCGAGTGCCTACGCAAGGGGCTCGACGATATCGGCTTGACGCTGGTCCACGAGACCGAAATCTCCGCGTTCGAAAAAAAGCATCTTCACGTCCCGGCGCTTCACGCCAAGCTCGACGTGAAGTATCACCACGAGTAACGGCGCGGTTAGGCTTCGGACAAATGAGGCTCCGCGCGTCTTGATTCCCTCCCATGCCGGGCCGAAGATGGATTCTGGGTCGCTCCAATGCCTAGATTTCTCATTTATCATCCCGGCGAAGATACTCGCGTGTTTGAGCTGATCGGCGACCGGCCGATTTCGATTGGCCGGGCAAAATCGAGCAACCTGGTCCTCGACAATGCCAGCATTTCGCGGCTGCACGCCGTCGTGCGTGCGACGCAGGACGGAAAGTGGGAGATCATCGACCGCGGCAGCGCGAATGGCGTGCGCGTCAACGGCACGGCGAAGAAGGAGGCGGCACTTAAGCCGAACGATGAAGTGATTCTCGGCGAATACCGCCTGCGCTATTTCGACGATTCCTCTTCGCGCGAGGCGGTCTCTTACGGCACGCCGCAGCTTCCGCCGCGTGTCGCGACGGCGATTTCGCAGTCGGCATATTCCGCCAGCTTCATGGCGGCACAGCCGGTCAGCAACGTGACAACTGGCCACGGCATTCGTCCGCCATCGGACTCCGATCGCAAGCAAGCCGCCGAACACGAAAATCGCTTGATGACGCTGCTGAATCGGGTGAATCGAACGCTCGAGGACCTCAAGACGGTTCCCGAAGTCACACAGAAAACTCTCGATCTGGTTTTGGAGATGGACGGAGCCGAGCGCGGATTTGTGATGCTGCTCGACAAGGATTCGATCGGCGGCGGCGATTTCAGCCGGGGCGGATACGGGTTCGAACCGGCGCTGATCCGCTATCGCGCACAGGCCAATGCGTCGCAGGGACAGGGCGCGCCGCAGCTCACGATTTCGCAGAGCATCATCAAGCAGGTGATGTTCGGCGGTTTGCCGCTGCTGGTGACCGATCCGCAGGCTGATCCACGACTCGCGGCCAGCAAGAGCATCGTCGCAGCGGGAATTCAATCTGCGATGTGCGCGCCGCTGGGCAAACGCGAACGCCGATTTGGATTGCTCTACGTCGATAATCTCTCGCGGCGCGGCATGTTTACCGTGGACGATCTCAACGTCTTCACCGTCATCGCGGCACAAGCGGGCCTCGCGATTGATCGCGTCCGCCCTCAGGGTGAATCTGCAGAACATCTCGAGCCTTCTACGGTGAAGAAATAGCGGGCAATTCCCCGATCTAGAATCTATCCAAAATTTGATTCACATCGCAGGAAAGTAGCGTTTCATTCGTGCAGCAAAACTCTTATGGACGATAAGCGCCAGAGCCGCTTTTGCAGTCAGTTCTTGACGCTTAATCGCGGTCTGACGGCGGTTATTTCGTGCCAGACAGGGCGGCGAGGCGCTCGGGTGCGGTCCGCTCCCATGCGGCACGCATGGCACGCTGGAGGTCGGCCTTCCTGACCAGCTTCAAGCGAACCCTGGTCGCTCCACCCTTGCCCCATGCCCCATTCACTGGGACAAAGATCTCGGGCTGCGATTCGTAGAATTTCGCCTGCAGATCGGGGGACAGTTTGACCATTCCCCATCGCTTGTCGGGATAGCCGAGCGTCGCGAAAATTTTTCCGCCGACGCGAAAATCCGGATGGCTCATGTGCGAGCTCTCGGTCGTCTCGGGAAAACTAAGTGCGATTCGGCGAAATTCGCTCGCGGTCATTTGAGTCACTCTCCTAGCGCCGCGGCAATCTCACCGATGCTACGACAATCGTCCGCACTCAGGCCGGCTTCTCGCAGTTAATGAACCACGGAATCCCAAACCGGTCGACGAGCGTGCCAAAAAGAAGCGCCCAGAATGTTTCCCGGAGCGGTAACTGAACAGTTCCATTTTCCGCCAGGGCCTTGAAGATGCGCTCCGCTTCCACTGGGTCGCTGAGATTGAACTGCAGAGCAAAGCCCTGCGGCTTCTCGTACTGTCCAGGCAACGCGTCCGAGCCGGAAAACCTGAGCTCGGCAAGAGCAAACGTGGCATGGCTGATCTTCTTTTGCCAATCAGCAGGCGGTTTCCGATTCATGGGCGTATTCTCGTACGTCATCATGAACGTGATCTTTCCGTGCAGGCACTCCTCGTAGAACTTGAAGGCCGCTTCGCATTGGCCGTCGAACGTCAGATGCGGATACAACTGCACTCTACTCACCGGTGAAGGACGCGGCGCCGCCGCACTTTGCGGATTCGAGGCTTGGTCGTTGGGGCGCGGCATTCCCGTCGGTGGCAGCGCTTCTGTGCGCGTCGCGATCCACCACTGATTGCCGAACGGATCGGTGACGGCGCCGACGCGATCGCCGTACGGCTGATTGGCGGGCACCTGCAGCGAAGCGGCGCCCGCGCGCAAAGCCTGTGCGTAAACAGCGTCAGCGTCACTCACGTAGACGAAGAACATCGCGGGCATCGGCTGGTACGGCCCGTGCGCTTCACCCATTTCCACTACGGACGTGCCCACGCGAACTTCCGCGTGGTGAATCACGCCATCGGGCGAAGCGTATCTCGCGATTTCCTCCGCGCCAAACGCGGTCTTAAGGAAATTGATCACGGGCTCAGCGCGCAGCGGATGCATGTAGACGTTGACGTTGTGCAGGCCTTTGGGAATGTAGCTTTCGCCCTTGTGCGTCGCGACGTACCAGTAGTTGCCGAAGGCATCTTTCACACCGGCGCCGCGCTCGCCGTATTCGTGATCCTGCGGCGCGCCGATCGAAGTCGCGCCTTGCGCGAGAGCCTTCTCGTAGACGGCATCGACGTCGGGCACGTAGACGTGCAGCGCGTGGGCTCTCGGCTCGCTGCGAAATTCCCGGCCGGGAATGCCTCCCCCCATCATCAACATCGAGTCGCCGATGCGAACCTCGCCGTGGACGCCACCCGCCGAACCGATGCCGCGGAACGTCTCCTCGGCTCCGAAAGCCCGCTTCGCAAATTCGATCAAAGCCGGTCCATCGGCCGCGGTCATGTACGGCGTGACCGTATGAAAGCCTTCGCGAATCGGACTCACTGCTTTCGCTGAACTTGCCATCGCTGCTCTCCTTTCCAAATCAGCTTTCAGGCGCGCCTTGAACTCCCGGCGCGGAAAAGTTTTCAGATCGCGGATGATTTCGATCACCGGCTCGAACGCAGGATCGAACGGGCGCGCGGCGCCGTCGCGCGAGAGAGGCGCATCCGGACGGCCGAGAAGTGCCGATACGACTTTGTCGAATTGTTCGCTCGGGCTTTGTTTAGCCATGTGCTTTGCTCGTGCGCTTGCCCGGCTTCTCGTCGAGCTGAGCGCGAAGACTTCGGATTGCACGGAACTGCAACTGCTTGATCGCACCGGGGGAGCGTTTCATTGCCTGCGAGATCTCGCGGATCGATTTTTCTTCGGCGAAGCGCATTTCGATCACGCGGCGCTGATCGGCTGGTAGCGTCCCGACAAGGCGGAAAAGCAGAGCGCGCCGCTCGATCTGGCTCGCATCGGCGCCGGACTGCGGATCGACGGGGTCATCTGCAGCTGCAGCCCCCTGCTCCCGAGAGGCGTGCTGCCAGCGATCTGCGATCGCGTTTCCCGCGATGCGGTAAAGCCAAGCGACGAAAGGGACTCCGCGCCACTCGAAGCGTGCCAAATTCGCCAGCGCGTGCTGAAAGACTTCCGCGGTCACGTCCTCCGCATCCGCACGCGTGCGCACGTGCCGCGACACGAACGCGTAAACGCGCTCGAAGTTCGCTTCGTAGAGCTCGGTGAAGCGCGCGGGATCCTTCTGCGCCGCTTCGACGAGGAGCTTTTCGTCGGCCCTGCCTGTCGGCGAGGCAAGCTCTTTCGCTGGGGCCTTCAATCGGTTCTCCGCAGTGCGCGTTCTCTATAGCATTAACCGGCGAGGAGCGGAAAGGTTACGCGCCAAACTGGCGCTTCTGGGCAGTTCGGCTCATCGGGGTTCAAAACCGCCAAGCGGCGTTATAATAGGGCTCCGGCCAAAAACGACGGAGGTGCAACGATGCACACCACCGACCGTTCCGTTGAGCGTCCCACGGAAATCTATTATCGGAATTCGATTCGCGCTTACATGGAGGGCTTGCCAGGCTGCGATTTGGAGTGGATCGCTCGCGTGCTGAGCCGAGCCAAGATTACGGCGCGCGCCCTGCTCGCGTCACGCTTCAGCAGGTACGAATCCACCGATCGATATCGCATGCTGAAGGCTCGACTGTAGCGAACGCCGGCGAGGACTTTCTCTCGACATGCAGCGCTGCCCTCGCGCAAAGGGCTCGTGCGCCGGGGCGAGTTCCTTCTATTCGCAAATCGCGGTCCCCAACCAATTCAAGCGGAGGCCGGCAGTAATTCATGCCGCGCGGAAGGCCGCGGCGCGCCATTCAGACCTCACGGCGGAGAGCGCGGCTTGTCAACCGGCAGGAAGCGGGATATAAGCACGGCAAGCAATCGGTCTCGGAGGGACCTCACGGAAATGAAACAGAGTACAAACCGGATTCTGACAACGCATGTCGGCAGCTTGCCGCGGCCCGACGATCTCATCGAGCTGTACCGCGATCAAGCGCCGACCGAGAAGCTCGAGCCGCGGCTTGCGAGCGCGGTCACGGAAGTCGTGCAGCGGCAAGTCGAAGCCGGCATCGATATCGTGAATGACGGCGAATTCGGAAAACCGATGTCGGATGAAGTCGACTATGGCGCGTGGGCGACGTACGTGCTCGGCCGCGTGAGCGGATTCGAATGGCGCGATCTGCCGAAAGACTTCAATCTCGTGAAGTCGTTTATGGGCGGCAGCAAGGATCGTCAGGATTTCGCGGACTATTACGCCACCCCGGAAGCATACGCCGGGCCTTCAACGCATCCGGTGCGTTTCCCAGTGAACATCGGGCCGATCCGGTACACGGGGCAGGACGTCATTCAGCGCGACGTCCGGAATCTCAAGTCTGCGCTGGCAGGCAAGAATGTCGAAGAGGCATTCATGACGGCGGTCGTGACCGGCGTGACCATCATGCCCGGCGAGTATTACAAAACTGCGGACGAACAGGCGGCGGCTGTCGCCGAGGCGATGCGCGAGGAGTACAAGGCAATTGTCAATGCCGGAATCAATCTACAGATCGACGATCCGATCATCGTGAACGTTTACGAATGGCGGCACTCGATGAACGGAGATATGGCCGCATTTCGAAAATGGGCCGAGGAGCATATCGAACTCGTGAATCACGCGCTGGCGGGAATACCCGAAGAGAAAGTTCGATATCACATCTGCTGGGGTAGCTGGAAAGGACCACACAGCACAGATCTGCCGCTGAAAAATGTGATCGATCTGATGCTGAAGGTGAAGGCGAGTCAGTATTCGGTCGAAGCGGCGAATCCGCAGCACGAGCATGAATGGAAAGTCTGGAAAGATGCGAAGCTGCCTGCGCACAAGTCCGTGATCCCGGGAGTGGTGAGCCACAAGACGAACGTGCTCGAACACCCCGAGGTCGTAGCCGATCGGATCATGCGCTACGCCGAAGCCGTGGGCCGCGAACGGGTTCTCGCCGGAACCGATTGCGGAATGGGCGGGCGAATTCATCCGTCGATCGCCTGGGCGAAGCTGCGGGCGCTTTCAGCAGGTGCTGCGGAGGCCAGCAAACAGCTCTGGGGTAGGAAAAGCATGTCAGCGTAAGTTGGTTCCGAGTGGCCAGGCAGAACTGCTACGCGGGCCGGACGCGCGAATGCCTCGCGCGCAGCGCACCGCCAATGCAAGCGACCGGAATCGTGAAGATGATAGTCACGATGAAATTCCGCTTGGGCAAATTCGAGAAGTGCACCATCGCCATAAGCGTCAGCACAACCTCGATGGCGCCCATGATCAGCGCGTGCAACACCGGCGCGCGGCCCGCAATCCAGGCGGCGACGTAAGCGCCCAGCACAAGACAAAGGCTCGTGTAGAAAAAGAGAAAGATGCTGGCAGAAAGGTTCTCGTCGAGAGCAGCGCGATTCGGCAGCGCATTCGGAAACATATGCATCAGGATCGGGTCGGCGGCGGCCTCGATCGCGAACGACGCGACAGTCAACACGATGAGTCCCACGAGCACTCCCAGGATGCTGCGAAAGATTGCCATCATTACCTCCCGAGCGGGCGGATAGGCTACCTCAGATCGATCTTGGGAGTCTCGCTGTTTCCTGCGATCCGCCTCCGAATTTCCGGCGTGTCATTCAGAGGATGGCGCAATCGGCTCGGGAGCGGCGGGTAGGGCTGGAGCCGAGCCCTTGAATTCCGCGAGTAGGATTCCCGCGAAAATCAGTGCGCCGCCGAGTAGAAGACGAGCGGTCAGGTGTTCGCGGCCGAGGACCAGCGACGTGATCGCGGCGAACACTGGTTCGAGGCTGAGAAGTATCGCGGCATGCGACGGGGATGTGTGTTTCTGCGCCCACGTTTGCAGCGAAAAGCAGATGACCGTCGCGCCGATGGCTGTCGCCAAAATCGCAAACACGAGATAGCGCGTCCAGACCAAGCGCGGCTGCTCCCAACCGAGCGCGGCGGAGATGGGCAGCGCGATGGTCGCGAGGACGGCGCTGGTCATCACCTGCAATGAACTGAGCGCGGCCACGGAATGGTGCTCGACGTTGCGGCTGATGAAGATCATGTGAAGCGCGAACAAGATCGCGCAGCCGAAGACGATCGGATCGCCGCGGTCGAGACTGCCGATTCCTTCAGGCGGGACGGACAGGAAGTAGAGCCCCGCGAGCGCCGAGAGGGCGCCCGCCCAAATCCAACCCGGTATCCGCCGTCTGGCAAAGATCGCCAGAATGAATGGAACGAACACGACGAACATTCCCGTGACGAAGGCAGCTTTCGAAGGCGTCGTGAAACGAAGGCCCGTGATCTGGAAGACGTAGCCGCCGAACATGAAAAATCCGATTTGCGCGCCGGCCCAAACGGTATGCATCGTGATCTTGCGCAGCGAGCGCCAGTAGATGACCGCCATCAGGAGGGACGCGAGGCCGAAGCGGATTGCGAGGTAGGCGATGACGGAAATGTCGGCGAGCGCGTCTTTGATAACGACGAACGTCGCGCCCCAGATGAGCGTGCAGGCAGCCAAGGCGAGATCGGCGAGCAGGCGACTGTTTCTCATGGTGGACGAAGGGGAGCTAGCGCTCGGGCGTGGCGAGTGCCACGACGGTGAAGAATAGGCGCTTGAGGCCGAGCTCGCGGCCGGTCGGATCGTACCATTCGTCCAGTGTGTGCGAGCCGCCGCCCTTCCCTCCTCCGCCGATTGCAACGGCAGGGATTCCGAGAGAGAGCGGAATGTTCGCGTCGGTTGAGCTGCGTTCGAGGCGCGAGCGATTGCCGAGGAAGCGATCGACGTTTCGGATGGTCGCGAGGAGCGGTGAGTCGTCCGGTAGCTTTCCAGCAGGGCGCGTGCCGAGCGAGCGGAAACTGATCTGAAGCGTGTCGCGCGCAGACTGCGTGGCAGAAAGTTCATCGTTCATACCGGACTGCATCGCATCTCGAAGCGACTTTTCAAGGCGCGCGAGTTCGCGTTCGTCCTCCGAGCGCAGATCAACCTTTAGGACAGCGCGCGATGGAATCGAATTCACCGAAGTTCCGCCCTCGAGGACGCCGAAGTTGTACGTACTGCGCGGATCGTCGGGAAGTGAAACAGACGAAAACCCAACAATCCCCCGAGAAATCGCTGTGATGGGATTTGGCACGCCGAAGTCGGACCAACTGTGGCCGCCCGGGCCCGTTACCGTCACTTCCCAGCGCTGAGATGCGATGGCCTGCGTGGTGATGTGATCAGCGGACGGGCCATCGAGCGCGATGATGGCGGTGAGCCGCGAACCATAGGCGTCGACGAGCGCGCGAATTCCGCGCAGGTTGCCCTCGCCTTCTTCGCCGACATCGCCTGCAAGGACGATTGTCTTTTCGGTGCGCACGCGAGATTCGGAAAGCGCGCGCGCAAGGCCGACCAGCGCGGCAAGGCCCGCGCCGTTGTCCGAAATCCCGGGAGCGTAGATTCGCGCGCCCGTGCGCTTGACGTGCACGTCGGTGTCAGGTGGAAACACTGTGTCGAGGTGCGCCGAGATAAGAATCACGCTCTTGGCGTCTGAGCCGGCGCGCTCGCCGATCACGTTGCCGATTCTATCGACGCGAATCTGAAGGCCGCTCGCCGCGAAAAGTTCCTTGAGCGCAGCGCCGCGGCGCGCCTCGGCAAATTCAGGTGCGGGAATCTCGGTGAGGCGAATCTGCTGGTCGGTGACCCAAGCAGCGTTTTTGTCGATCCAGGCGAGGCCGCGCGCTGCGCGCGGATCGTCCGCGAGTTTCGTGACGGGATCTTCTGCAACGCGAGCCGAGAGCGGGACCATCCAGAAAAAGATACAGCAGATGAGAGCGACTTTCACGCGATTCGTGAAGCGGATTTTATCGCCAGTCGTCGAGGATGTATACGCCAGCGCGATTGTAGCCGGAAGAAGCGTTGCCGGTTTCCATGGCCACGCCCTGCCTTTCCGGGCGGAACCCGTTGGCAAGCATCGCGCGAAAAGCTTCGCGGCGGGCAGCGTTAACGTCTGCCGTGACCTTCGGCGCGCGGCGCGATGCCGCAAACGATTCGATGCCGCGAAGGAGACGCGCGAAAGTTTCCTCCGAGCGAGGACCCGGACGGACGGCCGCGAACTTCGCGTAGCAGACGCCGCTTCCGGCCTCGGTTCCAGCGCCGGTGTGACAGACAGCGAAACCGGCGAGACGCGAAGAATCCCAGATCAGAATCGTATCGCCGAGGTTCTGTTCGGCGACCGCGCGGATCTCGCGCTGCACGTCGAGGCCTTCAAAAATGGCGTCCGTGATTTCGCGGCAGGCCGCGATGAGGCTTTCGCGATCGGCAAGCTTGGCTTCAGAGAAGCGCGAAACATCGAGAGGCACTGCCGGTGCGCCATCGACCGTTTTCGCGAAGTTGACGACCAGATCGCGCGGCCAGAAGCCGAACTTCTGATACAGCGCCATGTGTTTTGGGCTGTGCGGAAAAGTGTAGAGCCCGAGGTGGCGATTGCCCCAACGGCGGAAAATTTCCATGGTCGGACCGAGGAGCCGCTGCGCGACGCCGCGATTCCAATATTCGGGCTCGACCGTGAGCGGGCCGAAGAAGCCGAAGCTGCCCCAGTTCGTGGCGAAATTCGAGCCGATGACCTTGCCGTTGTGCTCGGCAACGAGTACGGAGCCATGATCGGCGAGCCAGCGCGTGCGCGCCATTGATGCGTCGCCCATGAACGCAGTTGGATCGGGCATGCCGAGGAAGGTGCCGAAGGCGACGCGAATGATGCGATCCGCGGCCGGGAGGTCCGATTCATGCAGCGGACGAATTACGATTTCGGTTTGGGGTTGTGAAGTAGCCATGTCAGTCAAGTTCAGGCGTTTGACCTAGTGCCGGGCCGTCGCTGGCACCAGCGCTAGGATCTCTTCTTCGGTTAGCACCTTCGGAGATTGTTTGGCCGTCGAGAGAATGCGATCCACGAGATCATCCGTCACCGCGATTCCGTGTTTGCCGAGCCAATAGACGACATTCGACTTTCCGCTCATCGGGCCGATCTCGATAATTTGTTCGAGGCCGAACAAGTGCGCGGGAACGCCGCTGTAAATTGCGTCGGCCAGTTTGACGTCGTGCTTGTTGTACGCCTTCGCTATGGCGGCCGCGTGGACGCCGGTTTGCGTCCGGAACGCATCCCGGCCGACAACGGGATAGTTCGGCGGAATCGCGGTATTCGTGGCGCGAGCGATTGTTTCCGAATACTCCTTCAGCTTCGACAGGTCGCGATCGATCAGGCGGAGCAACCGCAAATTGACGAGCGTCGGCTCCATTGGCGTATTTCCCACGCGTTCTCCGAGTCCCAGCGCGCAGCAGTGAACTTGATCGGCGCCAGCGGCAAGTGCGGCAATCGAATTCGCCACGGCGAGGCCGCGATCGTTGTGACCGTGCCAATCGACGCGGATTTTCGCGCCCGATGGCTTCACGATCTCTTCGATCGCGAATTTCACGAGATTGTATGCGCCGCGAGGCGTCGCGTGGCCCACGGTGTCGCAGAGGACGATCGAGCGAGCGCCCGCGCGAATCGCGGTCGAATAGAGCGCGATGATCGTCGAAGGATCGGTACGAATCGTGTCCTCGGTGACGTACATCGCAGGCAGGCCGGCGGACACTGCGAACTTTACGGCCTCTTCGGTGGTGCGCTGGAGATGGTCGACGCTCCAAGCTTCAACCAGGCGGCGAATGGGGCTCGAGCCGAGAAACATTGCAGCTTCAATCGGCTGGCCGACGCGCTCACAGATGTCGATCATGGCCTGAATGTCCTGCTTGTGCGTGCGGCCGCCGAGATTGGCGCGAATCTTCATCCGCGAATTGATAATTTCGCGCGCGAGGGCCTCGGTGTCAGCAAAAGCGCGGGGACCGGCAGCGGGCAGTCCGATATTGACCTGGTCGATGCCCAGCGATTCCATCAAGTGCAGAATTTCGATTTTTTCGCCGATCGAGGGATCGCGAACCGAGGGATTTTGCAGGCCGTCGCGGAGCGTTTCGTCGAGGACCATTACGCGTCGGCCGGGCGGGATTTCCGGCACGGCATGCGCGTTCCAATCGTAGATGAGGTCCGCGTCCATTGCGTGTCAGTCTACATGAATTCAGCCTTTGGTATGAGCAGCGTGGCGGCGCGAAGAAAATGCCGCGAGTGAATCAGTCGGATCGGGATATTCGAGGGACACGAGATACAAGCCCTCGGGCGGAACGGTTGGGCCGGAGCGCGAGCGGTCGCGCAGTTCGAACAATTTCGGAATGTCCTGCGGCGTGAGCCTTCCCTTCCCGATCTCGATCAGCGTGCCGACGATCTTGCGCACCATATAGCGGAGAAACGAGCGCCCGCGAACCACGTAAGCGATTTCTTCACCGCTCGCGTCGCGCACAATTTCTGACGAGTGGATCATGCGCATCATTTCGCGGTCGCGATCGTCGTCTTCGGAGCCGGAGGAAGCGGCAAACGAGCTGAAGTCATGCTCGCCCTCGAAGAGGCGCGCAGCTTCGGCCATGCGGTCTTCATCAAGCGGCCAGGGATAGTGGAGCGCGCGGCCGTGTTCGAAGGGCGGCAGCACGCGGCCTCGATAGATGCGATAACGGTACGTCTTTCCTTGCGCCGCCCAGCGCGCGTGAAAATCGTGGCCCAATTCCTCGGCGGCGACGATGCGAATGGCTGGAGGCAGCAGTGCGTTCAGAGCGCGCTGGAATTCGAGCGGCGAAAGCGCCGACTGCGTCTTGAAGTGAGCGACTTGGCCGAGCGCGTGAACGCCGGCGTCGGTGCGACTAGCGCCATGGACGACAACTTTTTCTTGCGTGATCTTGTGGGCGGCGTCGTTGAGCGCGCCTTGAATCGTGGCGACGCCGGGCTGATATTGCCAGCCATGAAAGCCGGCGCCGTCATATGAAATTGTGAGCTTAATGTTGCGCATGCGCCTGAGACATTATCGCACGCGCAGAAAAAGGAAGGGGCTCCTGCTTGGGATCAGGAGCCCCGAAAGGTCGCGTTCCATTGGCTTCGGTCTAGGCGTAACCGAGCCATGGGGTCATCCATCCTAGCTTCCCTCTCAGAGGCAGGTGGGAACGACCCGTACCATCCTGTGAACGGCCCCTTCCTCCCCGTTCACCTGACGATGCGGACCGTGTCGGAACGCGACCCGCATGCGAAGATAGTGCAAGTCGGGTGCCCAATTCTGGCGGACGGCGTCAAGGTGGCCCCTAGTGCAGATTCAACGACTTAAGGGACTCTTCAGATCGTCGAGTGCGCGGATTCGAACTCAAATCGGGAAGGGCCGTCCCGCATTGGCACGCGCAGCTCGATGACATTCGTGCGTCACGGTTTGCGGCTGCGCACGCACCGATTGTGCGGGATGAAGCGCTGCCGCATAATGATCTGGGGGGAGACAAGTTAGGTGCGCAGAGTGTCCTTCATCATCCTGATTGCCGCCGCGGCACTACTCAGTCTGGGGCTGGAGCTGAGGCCGTCGGGCTCGGTTGCGCATCGGATCGCGTTGGCGAATTCGGCGCCTCATAACTCGCCACCCCCGGCTCAAGAACATCAGCCGGGCCTGAGCAACGATGGAAGTCAGGTCATCATTCGTTTCGCGAGCAATCCGCAGCCGATGCCGCCATTTCTCTTGAGCGATCTAGACAGCAACATCGTCTCCACCGCAAGCTGGCGAGGCAAGGTCGTGCTGCTGAATTTCTGGGCGACGTGGTGCCCTCCCTGTCGTGATGAGATCCCCGAAATGATTGAGCTGTCGAAGCGTTTCAAGGATCGCCTGCAAATCGTCGGGGTTTCGATGGACGACGCGCCAGCGGACGAAGTGCGGCAGTTCGCGCGAAATATGGGAATGGATTATCCGATCGTGATGGGCAGTCCAACACTTTCGATGGAATACGGCGGCGTGCCTGCGCTGCCGACCTCGTTTGTGGTCAATACGTACGGCCGCATCGTTCAGAAACACGAGGGACTCTATCCCATCGACCTGTACGATTCGGAAGTGCGGTCGCTCTTGGGCATGCCCGTCGAGGCTAAGGTGGAAACCTTCGAGGACACCGGACAGATATTTCTGAAGAACGCAATCAATGCGAAAGAGCTCCCCGGCGTCGATTTCAAGGGATTGACCGAGGATCAGAAACGCGCGGCGCTAAAGAAATTGAATTCGCAGTACTGCACGTGCGGTTGCAAGCTCACGATCGCGCAGTGCCGCATCAACGACTCGGAATGCACCACGAGCCAGCGGCTAGCGGAAAGAATCGTGAAGGAAATCCCGGCCGGCTCGACACATCCCGCCTCAACACCTTCCAATACGATTCGACAGTAGCGAAACGCGGCAAGAAAAACAAAACGCCCCGGCACACAGCGCTCGATTCACCTTACGTGCGCCGCAGGTCGGGGCGAAAGGGATTGTGGCTGACTAGTCGTACTTCAAGCAAATGTCGAGCTGCCTGATCGCTTCGTCGATCGCGCGAATGGCGTCCACGCGATGGCCTTGATAATCGTGCGCAGCATGATTCAGGTGTTCGCGAGCGCGGCGAAGTGACGCTATCGCGTCGCGGATTTCAGGATGGTCCGCAGGAGCAGCGGCGGGAACCGCAGGCCGCGGCTTTGGCGCAGGAGGCGCCGCGGGAGAGGACACTGGGAACGCGAGTGCGAAAAACAAAGCAACGAGCACGACCAAGCTCAACAGCCAATTCTTCATCGATCTTCCTCCTCGTGAGATTTACCCCGAGATCGAAAACAGGCAATTGACTCCAGTGCGCTACGCAGGGCTGCGCGCCAGAGCAGGCCGATGGTATATCGAGGGACGTGCCGAGGGATAGTTCATTCATCGTGTGTTGCCGACCGTTCGCGTACGGAAATCGTACTTCGGTTTACGGTGTACACCTGAGGTGTACTCGCAAGAGCTTTACACCGAAACGTAGTCGATTGAGATGCGATCGGCGTCATCACAGCCGGCGTAGTAGAGCTCAACGGACAGCTGCGGGAAGTCCTTGCGCATCGATTCCTTCACGCGACGGAGGTCCTGTTCCTGTCGCTGCCTTAGATCGGGCGAGGAGTGCAGATGGAGCGGCATCGACCGGTAGAATGCGCAGTCCTGGTGCTGAATTAGGATCAGCCGATGAATATTGTGCTGCTCGGCAAAAAAGCGCAGCCATTTCGACATCGCCCATTGGAACTTGGGTAGATATTCGAATAGCGTCAAACTAAGCGGACCGCCTGGAATTACCAACAGGTCGTAGTTCCCCGCCAGCTCCAGGGTCTGATTCAGGAATTCCTGAAACGCGGTCTGAAAGCGGTAGTCTCCGCAGTGAATGGCGAGAGTGTCGGTATCACCTCGTCTGAGCTTTGAAGTAAGGAGGCGGCTGTTCATTTGCACCGGTCGCTGAAAAAAGCAAAGCTTGCGCTTACGTCAACGGCGGCTTCGGGGATGGGCTCGGGACGCTAGCGACCACCGAAGAAGCTTCGACCGGTTTGGTATTGGGGGGGTTGGCGAATGCTTCTAACTTGCTGCCATTCAAGCCCAGCTGCGAAAGGACGTTGGGCACGTCCAGTCCAAGAGCTTGCAGTTGTTGCAGCAGTCCAAAGACGAGCGCAGGGCCGGTACGTGCGACGCGACCGATTCCGCCAGTGCCGCCACCGTCGGTGCCATTGCCTTGCTCGATCACGACGACTTTGTCGATATTTCCCAATGGGGCGGCGACGGCGCCGAAAATCCCCGCCGAAGCCTGCAATACGCTCGGCAGCTTTTCAAGTACCGTCTGTAGCCGCGCCGCGTCGTTAAACTGTTTCCAAGCTTCAGCTTTCTTCAGAATCGCTTGCGCCTCAGCAACTCCCTGAGCCTCAATGGCGCGCGCTTGGGCGAGACCGATGGCCTCAACCTTCGCCGCTTCTGCGCGACCCTCGGCTTCCACGGCGGCAGCACGTCCGATGCCCTCCTGGCGCAGCTTCTCTTGCTGCGCCTCGGCCAACGCGATTTGAGCTGCTTTCGAACCCTCGGCTTCGAGTATCGCGGCCTGCTTGGCAGCCTCCGCACGCAAGATCGCTGCTTGCCGGTCGGCCTCAGCAGACTTGATGACGGTAGCTTCCAACTCTTTTTGCTTGCGCAGGACTTCCTGCTCCTGAACAGCGATTTGCTCCTGCGTACGCATTTTCTCAACGCGTACTTGCTCGACAATCACTTGCTGCTTTGCTTTTGCTTCGGAGAGAGGGCCAGCCTGGGCCGCAGTTGCCTTTTCGGTTTCGACCTCGGCCAGGAATTGCGCCTGTTTGATCTGGAAATCGCGCTGAGCACCTGCGATATTTGCGTCGGCGTCGAACTTGGCCTTTTCACCTTCCTGCATCGCCTGCGCAGACTTGATCTTCGAATCGCGCGTCGCTTCGGCCTCGCCGATCGTTCCGTCACGCTTTACCTCGGCGGTGCGGCGCTTGCCGAGCGCATCGAGATAGCCCTCTTCGTCGCTAATTTCCTGAACGGTGAGGACGTCGACGCCGATTCCCATGCGCTCCAAATCTTGAGCGGCCTCGGAGGTGAGCTTCTGCGCGAAGCTTTGGCGGTCGCTATTCACCTCTTCGACGGTGAGCGTCCCAAGGATGGCGCGTAGATGGCCCTCAAGAGTTTGAAAAATCACTTTCTGAATCTGGTCCGGCGGCATACCTAGGAATCGCTCAGCCGCGGCGCGAAGAGAGGTGTCATCGCTCTTGATCTTCACGTTGGCTACGGCTTTGACGGAAATCGGAACGCCTTTCAGTGTGTAGGCGCGCTTGATTTCCAGCGGAATCGTGAAAACATTGAGGGACAGATAATCCACTTGCTCGAGAAGCGGGAATCGGAAGGTCGCTCCGCCGTTGACGACACGATATCCAACCACGCGGCCGTCTGCCGTTTTGCGTTTGCGGCCACTGAGCACCGCGACGGCGTTCGGCGGAACTTTCAAATAGTTCTTGCTGAACAACGCCATCGCGATGAAAAGCGCCAAAATGACGCCGACAACGACGATTGGTATGAAGTATTGAGTAATCATTGAGAGCCTCTGCTAAATCAACTTCAGTCTGCCCGCCTAACGAGAACAGTTTCACCGACCACGGATTCAATTCTCACGGACGTGTTCAGAGGAATCGGAGCACCATCTTTCGTGCGCGCAATTTTTTCGACGATGCTCTCGCCAAGGGAACAACGAATCTGGCCAAGCCCGTCCTGAGGAATGGCCACGGTAACTTGGGCAGTAAGACCAATCAGGTCGCCGACTCGAACGTCGCTGGAGGCCTGCTGGCTGTACAGAAAGCTCGCGAACAGATAGATGAGCCCGCCGAATACCGCTCCACCAATCAGTCCCATGAGCGTGCTGATTTCGATCCGGTAGCCGAGATGAATTCCGATAGCGCCGAAGCCGCCGAAGGCGGTGATGAAGACGCTCACGATCCGCGTGCTAAAAACGCTGACTCCATGAGCATCGCCGTGAACATCGTGCGGCGACGCATCGTGGCCTCCGATTCCGCCGTGTCCGAAGACTTCTCCGAAAACGAAGCTGATTACCAGAAACAGAAATCCTAATGCGGCAATCCCGAGAAAAACGGCGAAGGCCGAAATGCCAAGTAGGGACATGAGGATCTCACGAAATCGACAAAGACTCCGCTCGCAACGTCCGCGTGCTAATGGGTGGCCAGACTCTAGATTGGCCTCCAAGCTAAGTCAAGGCGCATAGAAGCCATGGCCGCGCAGCTCCGACACGATAGCGGTACGTCACTTTTCCGTCAAGGCCGCGCGCGGCTACCGACTGTCCGTAGCGGGTGCGTGCGAATTAGGAGTGCGGCATCTGAAAGACGGTTAGGGTCGGATGTCGACGGATGTGCCGACGGCGACCATGGGCCAGATTCCGTCGATCTCTCCGTTGGTTACCGCGATGCAGCCGTCGGTCCAGTCGACCTCGCGATGAAGCGCGCCGACCCAGCCGAATCCGTCGCCCAAGCCGTGAATCTCGACAGCCCCGCCCGGGTTGACTCCCAGTTTTCGAGCGCGTTCGCGATCGGCTTCATTAGGGTAGGAAATGTGCAGTGCGCGATGAAATCGGCTCTGCTCGATCTTCGCGTCGATGATGTAGTGCCCTTCAGGCGTCTTGTGATCACCTTCCCGTTCCTTCGCTCCCTGCGGCTGGCGACCGAGCGAAATCTTGTATGTCTTGATCGGTTTTCCGTCGCTGAAAAGTGTCATTTCCCTGTTCGACTTTTGAACCACTATCTTGTCGGCTCTTACGGTCCCGCCGGTCTTGGACTGCGCAGAAGCCTGGCAAACGATCGCAACGGCCGCAGCAACTACGAACGCGAATATTGGGAAGGCGCCTCTGGCTTTTTTCATCGTCTCTCGAGCGACCCTACCATAGAGAGCTCACGTCTTGCGAGGGTAGCTCGGATGGATTCGCAGCTGAGGCGTCTACGGCAAATTTCGCGTGCCGACGGCGTCGCGTAGCTGTTCAAGCGCGGTCAGATAAGATGCCAGAGACTGGCGGTAGCCAAGTTGCGTCGCTCGGTAGGTGCGCTCGGCATCGAGGAAGTCGAGCAGGCTCGCGCCGCCGCGGCGATAGGCGTACTCGCTGATGTTGCGATCGTCTTCCGCGGCCTTCAAATAACCCGACAGGTAAAGAAGCACGATCTGATCGTTTTCCTGAAACATTTCGTAGGCATCGCGCACATCGGTGATCACGTGCTGCGACGTCGCTCTCTCTTCCTCTTGCGACTGCGTGATCGCATAACGCGTGCGCGCGATTTCGCCCTGATTGCGATTGAACACGGGAAGCGGAACGCTTACGTAAATGCTCGCGGCATTGATCGCGTTGACGTGCGAGTAGTTGACCTGGCCGGTGACGTCCTGTTTGGCGATCGCTTTCTGAAGCTCCCATTGGCTCGTTGCAGCCGTCACACCTTGCTGTGCGGCGCGGAGGTCCGGACGGTTCTGGACTGCCTTCATCTGCAGATCTTCGAGGCTGGCCTTCAACGGCTGATATTCGAAGGCACCTGCAATGTCATAGTCCGCCGGCACTGCATCGAATCCGAGCATGTTGCGCAGGTCCGAGAGGCCCTGGACTTTGGCAAGCAGTGCTTGCCGGTAGTCTGTCTCGAACTGGAGCAATTGAATCTTGATCTTGAGATAGTCGTCTTCGCTGGTCCCTCCAGCGTTATACGAAGATTGGCTGATATCTACAGTCTGACGAAAGCTCTTCACGTCCTTCTCTGCAAGTTCGAGGGCCGATTCGGCGAGCTGAACGGCGATGAATTGTGAAGCGACGTTGAATGTGAGCGTGCGCTCGTTGTCTGCGACGAGCGAGCGCGTTTGCGCGGCGATGTCCTTCGCCACCTGCAAACGGTGCTGGCGCTTCTTGCCGCGCTCGAAGAGATAGCTGACACCCAGGTCTGCTTCCGTGGAATCTTGCAGATAGGTACCGGTCCACGAACTCGGCGAGAAGAACGGCAGATAATCCCAATCGCCGAAGAGCGTCGGATTCGGGCGCATGTTAGCCGTGATCTCTTCCGCTTCGCTCTGCTGAATGGTCGTTCGCGCTGCCAGGAGATTGTGGTTGTGCTCAAGGGCAAACTGAATCGCTTCATCCAGAGTTATCTTCACCGGCCCTTGCGCGAAAGCGGCCGACGCACTCGAAATGAGCGACACCGCTAGGACACAGCCTATCGAAAACACGCGCACTGTCGCGCGCGAGCGTGAAAACGGATTAGCTCTCAAAGGACTCCTCCGGCTCCGGAAGTCTGTCGCCATCCCGGGCAATCCAGACGTACAAAGTTGGCAAGAGAAATATGCTCATCACAAGATTGACCATGAGGCCGCCGACGATCACGATCGCGAATGGCCGCTGCGAATCGGAGCCGATGGCATGAGAAACCGCGGCGGGTAGCAAGCCGAGTGTGGCCACGAGCATGGTCATCATAATCGGGCGGAGGCGCAGGACGGCGCCTTCGATCGCGGCGTCTTCCACGGGACGCCCAAGCGCGCGCAGCTGGTTGATGTATTCAAGCATGATGACGCCCGTCTGAACCGAAACGCCAAAGAGCGCCAGGAAACCGACGCCGGAAGAAACGCTGAAGTGTGTGCCGGTGACGAGAAGAGCCAGCAAGCCACCGACGCTCGCCATCGCCACCGTCGCCAGGATGAGCGTCGCCCACTTTGCCGAGCGAAACATCGCGTACAGGATGAGAAAGATGACGAGAACCGTCAGGGGCACGATCAGCAGCAAGCGTGCCTGAGCGCGCTTTTCGCTTTCGTATTCTCCCTCCCAATCAATGTGGTAGCCGCGAGGCAATTGGATGCTGGCAGTTACTTTCTGAATCGCCTCCTCGACCGCGCCACCGAGGTCGCGTCCGCGCACGCTGTATTTGATCGCGACGTAACGCTGATTCCCTTCTCGGTAGATTTCCGATCCCCCATCGCGCTCTTCGATTTTGCAGAGCTGCGCGAGAGACACGCGTTCGCCGGAAGGAGTAAGCAAGCGGATATCTTCGATGGCTTCCTGCGTCGTGCGGTACTCCGGAAGATATCGAAGCACGAGATCGTAGCGTGCCTCGCCGACCAGGACCTGAGTGAGCGCGTTGCCTCCGACGGCCGTTTGAATCGCGTCTTGCACATCCGCGACGTTGATTTGGTAGCGCGCAGCTTTTTCGCGATCCACCTGAAAGTTGATATTCGGCTGCCCCAAAACCTGGAGGACGCCGAGGTCCTCGATGCCCTTGATCTGTCGCATGACGTCGACGATTTGGTCGGCCTTTTCTTCGAGAACCTTCAGATCATCGCCATAGACCTTCGTAGCCAGTTCGCCTTTGACGCCGCTCACAGCTTCTTCCATGTTGTCTTCGATGGGTTGGGAGAAACCCCAGACGACACCGGGAATCCTATCCAGCTCCTTATTCATGGCGGCGATCAACTGGTCTTTGTCGTGATGAAAGATCGGGCGCCACTGTTC
>Ga0187779_10000581_pt1 | contig 24490 bp, 16 predicted proteins | sample 1015_Q2_SP10_10__FD_132435 | JGI IMG/M metagenome (GOLD analysis project Ga0187779, IMG submission 132435) | Tropical peat soil microbial communities from peatlands in Department of Meta, Colombia - 1015_Q2_SP10_10_MG | ecosystem: Environmental > Terrestrial > Soil > Wetlands > Peat | place... | reverse complement strand
ACCGGCGCGCGCACGCCGTGCCCGCGGTCGCTGTAGACCGTCGCCATGTTGGGGCCCGTGACGCCGTCGTGCGCGAACCGCTTGTAGAACGGGCGCACGCCCATCGCCCGCACCCGCTCGGCGATCAGGTCGCCGATGGGGTAGTCCACCATCGCGGTGACGATTCCGGTGTCGAGCCGGAAGCAGTCGGCCAGGTTCGCCGCGACGTTGAACTCGCCGCCGCTCACGTGGATGTCGCACCGCGTCGCCTTGCGGAACGGCACGATGCCCGGGTCGAGCCGGTGCACCAGCGCGCCCAGGCTCACCAGGTCGAGCGCGCCCGCCCGCTTCGGCGGGATCACCAGGTCATGCGCCACGCGCGGCTCCACTCTCGAGGAGTTCCGGCGCGCGGAACGGATCGTCGCGCAGCCGGTACAGCGTTTCGCCCGCGTTCGGCACCACCAGCACGCCCTCGTCCTCGCGGCCGCGCCACGCCTCCGGGTCGATCGAGGCGGGATCGCGCCAGCCGAGGTTGATCTTCCGGCACAGCGCCTCGGGGATCCCGGTGGCGAGGGTCACGGTGGTGCGCGGCCGCTCGACGCCGTTCTCCCAGGTGCCGAGGCCCTTCACGTGGGTCGAGTGCGCGAGGATGCCCCCGGGCACGTCGGTGAAGCGGTCCATCTGCCTGAGGAAGTAGTCCCGCACGTGGTAGCCGATGCGCTCGATCAGCGCGCCGTGGGTGGCCGAGATGCGGCCGATGTGCGGGCCGTACACGATCAGCTCGCCGCCGTCGGCCACCACCGGCTCGAGCTTGTAGGCGCACTTCCCGCCCACCCACATCTCGTCGTACATGGGCGGGGCGCACGACAGCACGCTCCGGAACGGCCGGTCCTTGACCACGATGTGGATCCGCTCCGACAGGTCGGCCGCGGCGGACCACGCCTCCTCGGGGCTCCCGCAAAACAGCCCCGCCAGCCCGCCCGCGCGGACCACCAGGCTCATCGCGAGGCGCGGCACCGGCAGCATCTGCGCCGCGATGTCCACCACCGCGCGCACCGGCGTGTGCTTGCGGCCGATGATCGCCGGGCTGGTGATCAGCGCGCCGAGCCAGTGGAACATGTCGATGATCTCGGCGCCGGCGATGCCGGGGAACAGGTACTTGTTGCCGCCCGAGAACCCGACCACCTCGTGCGGGAAGGTGGGGCCGACGATGAGGACCACGTCGCAGTCGAGCACCATCCGGTTGATGGTGACCGGCACCGGGTCGTGCATCATCCCACCCGACAGCTCCTCGACCTTCGCGCGCGGGATGGTGCCGATCGTGACGAGCTGCGCGGCGTCCTTCCAGGCGTGGTTCACCACCCTGCTCTTCCCGTACTTCGCCGCGCGCTCGCCGGGCGCGAGGCCGAGCCGCGCGTCGATCGCCGCCTCGCTCATCGGCGGGTGCGTGCCGAGCGCGATCAGGAAGTCGAGCGCCTTCGCGCGGCCGGCGAGCAGGTCGTAGAGGGTCCGGAACATCAGGTCGATGGGGCCCGAGCGCGTCTGGTCGGGGATGACGGCCACGATCCGCTTCCCCTCGAGGCGCTCCCGCTCCACGAACTCCGCCGCGATCCGGCGGACCTCGGCCTCGCCGAGCGTCCCGGCGGGCGCGCCGCGGCCGAGCATCACGCCGCTACCCCTCCCACTCGGTGTGGAACACGCCCTCCCGGTCGATGCGCCGGTAGGTGTGGGCGCCGAAGAAGTCGCGCTGCGCCTGGAGCAGGTTGGCCGGCAGCACGGCGGTCCGATAGCTGTCGTAGTAGGCCAGCGCGCTGCTGAAGGCGGGCGCCGGCACGCCGGTCGTCGCCGCCGCCGCGACCACCTTCCGCCACCCGGCGGAGGCGTCCTTGATCGCGCCGGCGAAGTACGGGTCGAGGAGCAGGTTGGGCAGCGCGGCGTCGCGGTCGTAGGCGTCCTTGATCTTGGAGAGGAACCGCGCGCGGATGATGCACCCGGCCCGCCACAGCGACGCGATCGAGCCGAACTTGAGGCCCCAGCGGTAGTGCTGGTCCGCGGCGCGCAGCAGCTGGAAGCCCTGGGCGTAGGAGCAGATCTTGGACGCGTACAGCGCGTCGCGGATGGCCGCGACGAACGCCGTGCGGTCCTCCTTCAGCCTGGCCTCCGGCCCGGGCAGCACCCGCGCGGCCGCGACCCGCTCCTGCTTGAGGGCGCTCATCATCCGCGCGAACACGGCGACGGCGATGGTCTGCGCGGGCACGCCGAGGTCGAGCGCGGCGGCGCTGGTCCACTTGCCGGTGCCCTTCTGCTCGGCGGTGTCGAGGATCATCTGCACCAGCGGCTTGCCGGTCTCGGGGTCCGCCTTGCCCAGGATGGCGGCGGTGATCTCGATCAGGTAGCTGTCCAGCTCGCCCTGGTTCCACTCGGCGAAGATGGCCTGCATCTCGGCCGGCTTGAGGCCGAGGGCGCGCTCCATCAGGAAGTACGCCTCGCCGATCATCTGCATGTCGCCGTACTCGATGCCGTTGTGCACCATCTTCACGAAGTGGCCGGCGCCGTCGGGGCCGATCCACTCGCAGCACGGCTGCCCGTCGGACGCGCGGGCGGCGATCTTCCGGAGGATCGGGCCCACCACCGGCCAGGCCTCCGGGTTCCCGCCCGGCATGATGGACGGGCCCTTGAGCGCGCCCTCCTCGCCGCCGCTCACGCCGGTGCCCACGAACAGGATGCCGGTGCCCTCGAGCTCGGCGATGCGGCGCCGCGTGTCCTCGAAGAACGAGTTCCCGCCGTCGATCAGCACGTCGCCCTTCGCCAGCAGCGGGCGCAGCTCGGTGACCACCGCGTCCACCGGCGCGCCGGCCGGCACCATCACCAGGATCCGCCGCGGCCGCTCGAGCTGGTCCAGGAACTCGCCCACCGCCCCGGCCACCGCCATGGGCTTCCCGGCGAACGCCGCGCGCGCCCCCTTCGCCTGGTCCGCGCTGACGTCGTAGCCGGCGACGGGAAAGCCGTTGCGCGCCATGTTGAGCGCCAGGTTGCGGCCCATCACGCCGAGGCCGATGACCCCGACGGCCTTGTCCCCGCTCATCGTGCCGTCCTTTCCGTCACCGGTCGCGCCTCACACGCCGGAGAACGCCGCGAAGCCGCCGTCCACCGGCACGACCGTGCCCGTGACGAAGGCCGACGCCGGCGAGAGCAGCCACAGCACCGCGCCCAGCAGGTCCTCGGGCGTGCCGAAGCGGCCCATCGGCGTGTGGGCGAGGATGCTGCGGCCCCGCGGCGTGAGGTCGCCCGACGCGCGGTCGGTGAGCAGGAACCGGTTCTGCTCGGTGAGGAAGAACCCGGGCGCGATCGCGTTCACGCGGATCGCGGGCGCGTACTCCTGCGCCATGTGCACCGCGAGCCACTGGGTGAAGTTGCTCACCGCGGCCTTGGCGGCCGAGTAGGCCGCGATGCGGGTCAGCGGCCGCAGCGCGTTCATCGACGAGACGTTGAGGATCACGCCGCTCTTCTGCGCGGCCATGGCGCGGCCGAACACCTGCGAGGGCAGCACGGTGCCGAGCAGGTTGAGGTCCAGCACGGCGCGCAGCGCCTCGGGCGGCAGGTCGAAGAACGACGCGTCCGGCCCGGTCGTGGCGCGGGGGTCGTTGCCCCCGGCCGCGTTGACGAGGGCGTCCACGCGCCCGTACTCGGCGACGATCCGGTCGCGCGCGGCGGCGAGCCGGTCCCGGTCCAGGACGTCGCCGTACACGATCATGTAGCGGCCGACGCCGGTGGGGATGCGCTGCACCAGCCGCTCGGCCATCGCCGGGTCGCGGTCGAGGATCGCGACGTTGGCGCGGCAGCCCACGAGGGCGCACGCCATCTCGCCCCCGAGGATGCCGGCGCCGCCCGTGATGACCACCGTCCGGTCGTGGAAATCGTACAGCTGCGTCAGCTCTTCGAGGTTCATCCGTCCTCCGCACCTTCAAAGTGCGGCCGCCGCCGCGCGCGTGCCAGTCTCGGCTTGATCGCCGACCGCGGCGGGTCCATGTTGAGCGCCGGTGCCGAGGTCAAGTCATAATATCTCTTGGAGGCCGCCGATGCGCGCTCGGGACACCCGCACCGCTTTCGCCCGGACCTGGGCGCCCGCGGCCGTCCTCGCGGCCGCCCTGGCCGCGCTCGCCCCCGCCCGCGGGGCGGCGCAGGCGCCCGCCGCGCCCCCCCCGCCACCCGCGGAGGCGCCGGCGCCGGCGTGGCGCGACACCGGCCTCGCGGTCGCGGCGCGCGCCGCCGACCTGGTGGCCCGCATGACCCTGGCGGAGAAGGTCTCCCAGATGGTGGACGACGCCGCCGCGATCCCGCGGCTCGGCGTCCCCGCCTACAACTGGTGGAACGAGGCGCTGCACGGCGTGGCGCGGGCGGGGCTCGCGACCAGCTTCCCGCAGGCGATCGGGATGGCCGCCACCTGGGACGACTCGCTGATCTTCCGCGAGGCCACGGTCATCTCCGACGAGGCGCGCGCCAAGTACCAGGAGGTGATCCGCCACGGCGCGCCGGCGCGGTTCGAGGGGCTGACCTTCTGGTCGCCGAACGTCAACCTGTTCCGCGACCCGCGCTGGGGCCGCGGCCAGGAGACCTACGGCGAGGACCCGTTCCTCTCCGGCCGGCTGGCGATCCAGTTCGTGCGCGGGCTGCAGGGCGCCGACCCCCGGTACCTCAAGGCCGTCTCCACGCCCAAGCACTTCGCCGTGCACAGCGGGCCCGAGCCGCTGCGGCACCGCTTCGACGTGATGCCGGGCGAGCGCGACCTGCACGAGAGCTACCTGCCGCAGTTCCGGGCGGCGATCGAGACCGGCGGCGCCCAGTCGGTGATGTGCGCCTACAACCGGGTGGACAGCTTCCCGGCCTGCGCCAGCGACCTGCTGCTCAAGACGGTGCTGCGCGGCGCGTTCGGCTTCCGCGGCTACGTGGTCTCCGACTGCGACGCCGTGGGCGACATCTTCGAGACCCACCACTTCCTGGCCACCGCGGCGGAGGCCTCCGCCGCGGCGCTGAAGGCCGGCACCGACCTCGACTGCGGCCACACCTACGACAGCCTCGTGGCGGCCGTGCGCCAGGGGCTGGTGAGCGAGGCGCTGGTGGACACGGCGGTCACGCGGCTCATGACGGCGCGGATCCGGCTCGGGATGTTCGACCCGCCCGCGGCCGTGCCGTGGACCCGGATCCCGCTCCGCGACAACGACTCGCCGGCCCACCGGGCCCTCGCGCTCCGCGTGGCGCGCGAATCGATGGTGCTGCTCAAGAACGCCGGCGGGCTGCTGCCGCTCCGGCCCGGCCTCGGGACGATCGCCGTCATCGGCCCCGACGCCGACCAGGCGTGGGTGCTGCTCGGCAACTACAACGGCACGCCGGCCGACCCCGTGACGCCGCTCCGGGGCATCCGCGCGGCGGCCGGCCCCGGCACGCGGGTCGTCTACGCCCAGGGCTCCGACGCCGCGGACAGCGTGCCGGTGATGGACGTCGTGCCCGCCGCCGTGCTGCGGACCGCCGCGGGGCGGCCGGGGCTCGACGTCGCCTACTGGAAGGGCCGCGCGATGCAGGGCGCGCCGCTGTTCACGGCGGTGGACACCACGCTCGACGCGGACTGGGGCATGGGCGCGCCGCGCGCCGACATGGACCCGGACGACTTCGGCGTCCGCTGGACGGGCACGCTGCGGCCCACGGCGAGCGGCACGTACCGCATCGGCCTCATCGGCACCGTGAAGTACCGGCTGTACCTCGACGACAGCCTGGTGGTGAAGTCGTTCTTCCCGCGCCGCAACGACGAGCCCAACCGGCCGTGGTTCCCGAGCGAGGCCGCGGTGCGGCTCGAGGCGTGGCGCGCGTACCGGCTGCGCGTCGAGGGCGAGGAGTCGTACGGGCTGGCCGGCCTCAGGATGCTGTGGACGCCGCCCGCCGAGACGCTGGAGGCGGACGCGGTGCGCGCCGCCGAGCAGGCGGACGTCGTGGTGCTGTGCCTCGGCATCACGCCGCAGCTCGAGGGCGAGGAGATGCGGATCCAGACGCCCGGCTTCTCGGGCGGCGACCGGACCAGCCTCGACCTCCCGGCGCCGCAGCAGCGGCTGCTGGAGCGCATCGCGGCCGTGGGGAAGCCCACCGTGCTGGTGCTCCTCAACGGGAGCGCGCTGGCGGTGACCTGGGCGCAGCAGCACGTGCCCGCGATCCTCGAGGCGTGGTACCCGGGCCAGGCCGGCGGCACCGCGATCGCCGACGTGCTGTTCGGCCGCACCAACCCCGGCGGCCGGCTGCCGGTCACGTTCTACCGCGGCGTCGCCGACCTGCCGCCGTTCGACGACTACGCGATGGCGCACCGCACCTACCGCTACTTCGACGGCGTCCCGCTGTACCCGTTCGGGTTCGGGCTGAGCTACACCACCTTCGGCTACGCGCGGCTCACGACCGGCGCCGACACGCTGCACCGGGGCGACACGCTCACCGTCTCGGTGGACGTGACGAACACCGGCGCGCGCGCGGGCGACGAGGTGGTGCAGCTGTACGTGCGCTACCCGGCCTCCAAGGTGACGCGCCCGATCCGGGACCTGCGCGGCTTCCGGCGCATCACACTGCTGCCGCACCAGACGCGCACCGTGCGCTTCCCGCTCGACGCCGCCGCGCTGGAGTACTGGGACGCGGACACGCACGGCTGGGCGGTCGAGGACGGGCCGGTGGTGATCGAGGTGGGCGCGTCCTCGGCCGACCTCCGGCTGGAGCGGACGATCACCGTGGCGGGCGGAGGCGCGCGCTGAGCCCGTCGGCCGGTTCGCGGCGCGGCCGCCGGCGGCGCGCGGCGGGCATCGCGGCGGCGCTGCTCGGCCTCGCCGCGGGCGCGCAGGCCCAGCAGGCGCCGCTGCGCCTCACCGAGGCCGGCACGTTTGCCGCCCGCGGCGTGACGCTGCTGGTGTTCGCCAACTGGTACTCGGGCCTGTTCGACGACTCGAAGCTGAGCGGCGTCGAGCTGATCCACCACGGCGTCCGCACCGCCACCAACGGCGACGTGCGGCTCTCGAACACGCCCGAGCAGTGGGACCCGATTCCGCGGCTGGCGACGCGGCAGCTGGACACCGGGGCGGGCAGCGTCGTGGTGTCGCTCGCCTACCCCGCCTTCGCGTTCGGCTACCGCATCGCGGCCCGCGCCGACGGCCCGTCGCTCCTCGTGGACGTGGTGCTCGACGCGCCCCTGCCCGCGGCGCTCGTCGGCCGCGCGGGCTTCAACCTCGAGCTGCTGCCCGCGGCCTACTTCGGGAAGGCGTGGATGATGGACGGGCGGCCGGGCCTGTTCCCGCGCGCGGAGGCCGGCGCCACGGAGCGCGACACCACCGGCCCGGCGGGAGCGACCGGCGTGGGCCGCGGCCCCGAGGCGCTGCCGCTCGCCACCGGCACGACGCTGGTGGTGGCGCCGGAGGACCCGGAGCGGCGGATCACCATCGAGGCGCTCGCCGGCGCGGGCAACGGCGCCGGGGCCGGCGCGCTCGCCCTGTACGACGGACGGGCCAAGGCGCAGAACGGCTGGTTCGTGGTGCGCGGGCTGCTGCCCGCGGGGCGGGCCGGCACGGTGCTCCGGTGGCGCATCACCCCGCACCAGGTGCCGGGGTGGATCCGCCCTCCGGTGATCGCGCACTCGCAGGCCGGCTATCACCCCGCGCAGGCGAAGGTGGCGGTGATCGAGCGCGACCCGAACGACACCACCGGCGGCTCCGCCACGGTGTATCGCATCGCCGCCGACGGGACGCGGACGCCCGTCCTGGCCGCGCCGCCCGCGACCTGGGGCCGCTTCCTGCGCTACGACTACGCGCGGTTCGACTTCAGCGCGGTGCGCGAGCCGGGGCTGTACGAGATCGGCTACGGCGGCGAAGTCACGGCCCCGTTCCGCATCGCCGACGACGTGTTCGGGCCCGCGATCTGGTCGGCCACCCTCGACACCTACCTCGCCGAGGAGATGGACCACGTGCTGGTGCGCGACCGCTACCGCGTGTGGCACGGCGCGGCGCACCTCGACGACGCGCGCCAGGCGCCGCCGGGGCACGTGCACTTCGACCTCTACGCGCAGGGGCCGACGACCGACACGCCGTTCCGCGGCGGCGAGCACATCCCCGGCCTCGCCGTCGGCGGCTGGACCGACGCCGGCGACTTCGACATCCGCACCGAGAGCAACGCCGCCGTGGTCGCGGTCCTCGCCCAGGCGTACGAGGACTTCGGGATCGCGTGGGACGAGATGACGGTGCGGGAGGCCGAGCGCACCGTCGCGATCCGCCGGCCCGACGGCGTGCCCGACGTGCTGCAGCAGGTGGCGCACGGCGCGCTGCAGCTGCTGGCGCAGTTCCGGGTGCTGGGGCACGCGATCCCCGGCATCGTCGAGCCGACGCTCGAGCAGTACACGCACCTGGGCGACGCGGCGTCGAAGACCGACGGCCTGGTCTACGACTCGACCCTCGGCCCGACGGAGCGGCGCGAGGGGCGCTCGGGCGTTCCCGACGACCGGTGGGCGTTCACCAGCCGCTCGACGGCGCTGGACTACGCCGCCGTGGCCGCGCTCGCGGCGGCGAGCCGGGTGCTGCACGGCAGCGACGACTCGCTCGCCGCCGAGTGCCTGCGGACGGCCGAGCGCGGCTGGAGCGACGCGCACGCCGGGCCGCCGGCCAGCTTCCAGGCCGGGAACACCGGCGGCGGCCGCCTGGCCGACGAGGAGACGCGGGCCGCCGTGGAGCTGCTGCTCGCGACCCGGGGCGGGAGCGCCTATGCGTCGCGCCTCCACGCGCTGTGGCCGCACGTGGACAGCGGGTTCGCGTTCCTCGGGGCGGCGGCCGCGCGGGCGCTGCCGTACCTCGACCCCGGCTGGCGCGCGCGGGTCGAGGCCGCGACGCGCCGCTGGGCCGCGTCCACGGACACGGCGCTCGCCGCCAACCCGTTCGGCGTCCCGGTGACGACCGGCGGGTGGGGCGGGAGCGGCGCGGCACTCGGCCTGGCGATGCAGGCCTACGTGCTGCACCGCGCGTTCCCGGACATCGTCGGGCCGGAGCTCGTCGTGCGCGGCCTCGACTACGTGCTCGGCACGCACCCGGTCTCGAGCGCCTCGCTGGTCTCGGGCGTCGGCGCCCGCAGCCAGACGGTGGCCTACGGCCACAACCGCGCGGACTTCGCCTTCATCCCGGGCGGCGTCGTGCCGGGCGTGGTCGTCGTGCGGCCCGACTTCCCGGAGCTGAACGCGGACTGGCCGTTCCTGTGGTTCGAGAACGAGTACGTGATCGGCGAGGCCGCGCTGTACGTCTACGTCGCCAACGCGGCGCACGCGCTCTACCACTGACATCCAGCATCCCGCCGCCGGAGGCGTGACCGATGCCGACTCGCCGTGGACTCGCCCTGTTCCTCGCCGCCGCCCTGGCGACGGCCTGCGCCGGCCGCACGGCGCCCGCGCCGCGCGAGCACTGGCTGGGCACCTGGGCCGCCTCGCCGCAGCTGGTCGAGCCGCGCAACCTGCCGCCCGCGCCGGGCCTCGCCGGCAACACGCTGCGGCAGTTCGTCCACGTGTCAGTCGGCGGCGGGCGCCTCCGGCTGCGGCTCTCGAACGTCTTCGGCGACGGCCCGCTCGCGGTCACCGCCGTGCGCGTCGCCCGGCCGGCGGGCGGCGGCGCCGTGGACACGACGACCGCGCGCGCCTTCACGTTCGGCGGCGCCGACTCGGTCGTGATCCCCGCCGGCCAGGCGGTGACGAGCGACCCGCTCGACTACCCCGTCGCGCCGTTCGCGGACCTCGCCCTCACCCTCCACTTCGGCGCGGTGCCGGCCGCCGTCACAGGCCATCCGGGCTCGCGCAGCGTCTCGTACCTCGCGACGGGCGACCGCGCGGGCGCGCCGGTGCTCGCCGGCGCGGCCACGGCCGAGCACTGGTACGTCATCGCCGGGCTGGACGTCGTGGCGGAGGGCGCGGCGCTGGTCACGCTCGGCAACTCCATCACCGACGGCCGCGGCTCCGGCACCGACCGCAACGACCGCTGGCCGGACGATCTCGCCCGGCGGCTCGCCGCCGACAGCGCCACGCGCCGGGTGGCGGTGCTGAACGCCGGCATCGGCGGCAACAAGGTGCTGGCCGGCGGCCTCGGGCCCCCGGCACTGTCGCGGCTCGAGCGCGACGTGCTCGACGCGACCGGCGCGCGCTGGGTGATCGTGCTCGAGGGCGTCAACGACATCGGCGGTGCGGCGCCCGGGACCGGCGCCGACGTCGCCCGCGACCTGATCGCGGCCTACCAGCGGATCGCCGCGGCCGCGCGCGCGCGCGGCCTCCGGATCTACGGCGGCACGATCACGCCGTTCGGCGGCTCGTTCTACGACAGCCCCGAGCACGAGGAAGCGCGGCAGACGGTCAACCGCTGGATCCGCACCTCCGGGGGGGGCGCGTTCGACGCGGTGATCGACTTCGACGCCGCGGTGCGCGACCCGGCTGATCCGCGGCGCCTGCTGCCCGCGGCCGACACCGGCGACCACCTCCATCCGAACGAGGCCGGCTACCGGCTGATGGCCGACGCGATCGACCTCACCCTGTTCACGCGCTGATCTCGCCTGCTGCGGAAGGAGCGCCCGTGATCCGCTCCGTCGCATCGTTCCGGCTCCTCCTCGCCGCGCCGCTCGCGGCGCTGCTCGGCGTCTCCGCGGCCGCGGCGCAGGACCTCACCTTCACGCCCTGGCACGCCGACGGCATCTACGCCGTGGGCGAGCGCGTCGGCTGGACCGTGGCGGCCGCGCCGGGCAGGAGTCCCGCGCCGGGCCCCTACGCGTACACGGTGCGCCGCGACGGCGGCGCCGTCGTGGGCAGCGGGACGTTCGACCTCGCGTCGGGCGGGGCGAGCGTCGCGACCTCGCTGGCGCGGCCCGGCATGCTGCTCGTCGAGGTGCGGCCGCCGGCGGGAGACACCGGCTTCCGCGGCGCGAGCAAGTCCGAGGTCGGCCGCGTGCTCCTCGGCGCGGCGGTCGCGCCGATGGGCATTCGGCCGGCGGCCTCCCGGCCCGCGGACTTCGACTCGTTCTGGACCGCGCAGATCGCCGCGCTCGCGGCGGTGCCCCCGCAGCCGGAGCTGACGCCGGGCGAGAGCGGCCGGCCGGGCGTGGAGTGGTACCGGCTGCGGATGAGCAACGTCCGGGGCGCGCACGTGTGGGGGCAGCTGGCGAAGCCCGCCGGCGCCGGCCCGTTCCCCGCGCTCCTCGTCTACCAGTGGGCGAGCCCGCCCTACCCGCTCCAGAAGGCGTGGGTCACCGACCGCGCCGCCGAGGGGTGGCTGGTGCTGAACGTGGAGCCGCACGACGTGCCGCCCGACCTGCCGCGCGCGTGGTACGACTCGCTGCCCGACCGGATCAAGAACTACCGGCTGATCGGCGCGGACAACCGCGACTCGAGCTACTTCCTGACGATGTACCTGGGCGACGTCCGCGCCGCCGGGTACCTCGCGGGCCGGCCGGACTGGGACGGGCGGACGCTGGTGGTGACGGGCATCAGCATGGGCGGTCAGCAGAGCTTCGCCGTGGCGGGCCTCGAGCCGCGGGTCACGGCGCTGGTGGTGGACGTGCCGGCCGGCGGCGACGCGCTCGGCCCCGACGACGGCCGGGCCGCGAGCTACCCCAACTGGGACCTGTCGCGCCCCGGCGTCCGGGCGGCCGCGCCGTACTTCGACGCCGCCAACTTCGCGCCGCGTATCACGGCGCGCTCGCTGGTGGCGATGGGTTTCATCGACGAGACCTGCCCGCCGGCCAGCGTGTGGGCGGTCTTCAACCGGATCCGCGGGCCCAAGCAGGCGGTGCCGATGCCGGACTCGCCCCACAACCACATGGCCACGCCCATCGAGCAGGCGCCGTACACGAGCCGCGCGGCCGAGTGGCTCGGCGTGCTGGTCAAGGGCGGCGACCCAACGGCTCGGGCCGGCGCCCCGTGAGCGTGGCCTCGCGCGGGCCGGGCCGCCGCGGCGGACGGCCGTGAAGATCCGCGGGCTCCGTTGGTGGATGATCGGGCTGCTGATGCTGGGCTCGATGATCAACTACCTCACCCGCAGCACGCTGGCGGTCGCGGCGCCCACGCTGCTCGCGGACCTCCACATCACGGCGAAGCAGTATTCGTGGATCGTCGGGATCTTTCAGGGCGCGATCATGCTGCAGCCCGCCGCGGGCTACGCGCTCGACGTGGTGGGCCTCAAGCTCGGCCTGGCGGCGTTCGTCACCGCCTGGTCGGTGGTGAGCATGGCGCACGCACTGGCGCGCACCTGGCCGGCGCTCGCGGCGCTGCGCGGCCTGCTGGGCTTCGCGGAGGGATCGGCGAACCCGGCGGGCATGAAGGCGACCGCGGAGTGGTTCCCGGCGAAGGAGCGCGGGCTCGCGGGCGGCGTGTACAACATCGGCGCGTCGGTGGGCTCGATGCTGGCGCCGCCGCTGGTGGTGTGGGCGATCCTCGCGGTGAACTGGCGGTTCGCATTCGTCGTCACCGGCGCGCTGGGCCTGGTGTGGGTCGCGCTGTGGCTCGCCTTCTACCAGCCGCTCGGGCGCCACCCGGCCCTGTCGGACGCCGAGCGGGCGCACATCGCCGCGGGACAGGAGCCCTTCCTCGGCGACGACGGGGCGCGTCCCTCGATCCTGCGGCTCGCGCGACAGCGCAACTTCTGGGGCATCGCGATCCCGCGCTTCCTGGCCGACCCCACCTGGGGCACGCTCACCTTCTGGGTGCCGCTCTACCTGACGGCGGTGCGGCACTTCGACCTCCGGCAGATCGCGCTGTTCGCGTGGATGCCGTTCCTCGCCGCCGACGCCGGTTGCCTGTTCGGCGGGTTCGTGAGCCTCCAGCTGCAGCGGCGCGGCATGCGGCTGCTGGACGCGCGGCGCTCGGCCTTCACGCTCGGCGCGGTGCTGATGACGGGCGTGGCGTTCGCCGGCCTGGTGCGGAGCCCGTACGTCGCGGTGGCGCTCATCAGCCTGGCGGGCTTCGCGCACCAGACGCTGTCGGTCACGGTGATCACGATGGCGTCCGACCTGTTCCGGCGCAGCGAGGTCGGGACCGCGGCGGCCATGGCGGGCACCTGCGGCAACGGCGGCCTGCTGGTCTTCAACCTGCTGATCGGCGGCCTGGTGGCCTCGGTGGGCTACACGCCGTTCTTCGTCTGCCTCGGCGTCCTGGACCTCGTGGGCGCGGCGGTGCTGTGGACGCTGGTCCGCGAGCCGGCCGGCGCCGTGCCCGCGGCGGCCTGACCCAAACCCCAACCCCCAAACCCCACACCCTAACCCCTACACCCTACACCCGCTCGAGCCGCTCTATGCCGACGATTCGCAACCCCATCCTCCCCGGCTTCAACCCCGACCCGAGCATCGTTCGCGTCGGCGACGACTACTACGTCGCCACCTCCACCTTCGAGTGGTACCCGGGCGTCCAGATCCACCACTCGCGCGACCTGGTGCACTGGCGGCTCCTGACGCGGCCGCTCACGCGCGCGAGCCAGCTCGACATGCGCGGCGATCCGGATTCGTGCGGCGTGTGGGCGCCGTGCCTCACCCACGCCGACGGGAAGTTCTGGCTGATCTACACCGACGTGAAGCGCTACGCGCGCACCAGCACGCCCTCGGCGTCCGGCGCCTCGATGCGCGATTTCCACAACTACCTGGTGACCTGCGAGACGATCGACGGCGAGTGGAGCGATCCCGTCCACCTCAACAGCAGCGGCTTCGATCCGTCGCTGTTCCACGACGACGACGGCAGGAAGTACCTCCTCAACATGCTGTGGGACTGGCGCCCGGGGCACAACCGCTTCGGCGGCATCGTGCTGCAGGAGTACTCGGTGAAGGAGCGCCGCCTGGTGGGCGAGCGCACCAACATCTTCACCGGCACCGCCATCGGCTTCACCGAGGCGCCGCACCTCTACAAGCGCGGCGGCTGGTACTACCTGATCACCGCCGAGGGCGGGACGTTCTGGGACCACTCGGTGACCATGGCACGATCCCGCGACCTCCGTGGGCCGTACGAGCTGCATCCGGACACGTACGTGCTCACCGCCCGCCGGCGGCCCGAGCTGCCGCTCCAGAAGTCCGGCCACGCCGACCTGGTCGAGACGCCCGCCGGCGAGACGTACATGGTCTACCTCGCGAGCCGCCCGCTCCCCAACCGCGGCCGCAGCCCGCTCGGCCGCGAGACCGCGATCCAGCCGATGGTGTGGTCGAAGGACGGCTGGCTGCGCACGACCGACGGCGAGGGCGTGCCGCAGTTCGAGGTGAGCGCGCCCGCGCTGCCCCCGCACCCCTTCCCCGAGCCGCCGGCGCGCCGCGACTTCGACGAGCCCGCGCTCCCCATCGAGTTCCAGTGGCTGCGCACGCCGCATTCCGACCGGCTGTTCAGCCTCACCGCGCGGCCGGGACACCTGCGGCTGTTCGGCCGCGAGACGCTGGGCAGCTGGTTCACGCAGTCGCTGGTGGCGCGGCGGCAGCAGGCGCACTGCTTCGGCGCCGCGACGCTGCTCGAGTTCGAGCCGCGGCACTACCAGCAGATGGCGGGCCTGATCTGCTACTACGGCGGGAACAAGTTCCACTACTGCTACGTGAGCCGTGACGAGACCGCGGGCAAGCACCTCCGGGTGCTGAGCGCGTTCCCGGAGGGGCCGGCGTCCGACGCGCTCACGGCGCCGGTCCCGGTGCCGGAGGGCCGGCGCGTGGAGCTGCGGTGCGAGGTGGACTACTCGCGCCTCCACTTCGCGTGGCGCGCCGAGGGCGACGCGGAGTGGCGGTGGCTGGCCGAGCAATTCGACGCCAGCATTCTCTCCGACGAGGCCAGCGCGCCCGGCGCTCCGAATTTCACCGGCGCATTTGTCGGGATGGCGTGCCAGGACCTGGCCGGCACCGGCCTTGCGGCCGACTTCGACTGGTTCGAATATCGCGAGCGGCAGTACGTGGCGGCGCCGGGGCGCCGGGCGGCGACGACCTAGCCGCGCGGCGGCCGCGCCGACGAACGCGGGAGGAGGCACGTGATCACGCTGACGGACGTTCTCCTCGAAGAGGCCCGCACCACCTACGCGGTGACCGAGAAGCTGTTCCGCCGCGTGAGCGACGCCGATCTCGCCTGGAAGCCCACGGCTCCGGGCACCGAGTGGATGACCACGGGCCAGCTGCTGATGCACTGCGCCTGCTTCGGCTGCGGCAAGGCGGCGCACGGCTTCGTCACCGGGGACTGGGGCGCCGAGCTGGCGGAGTACGGCGAGGAGGGCACCCACGCGCACCTGCCGGCGGCTTCCGAGCTGCCGTCGGTGGCGAGCGTGGCGCAGGCGCTGCGGCTGCTCGAGGCCGACCGGACGCTGACGCTGGACGCGATCGCGCAGGCCGACGCCTCGGACCTGCTGGCCGGCGGGCTCCCGGCGCCGTGGGGCGGGCCGTCGCTCACGCTGTTCCAGCACATCCTCCACATGATCGCCCACCTCGCCCAGCACAAGGGCCAGCTCTACTACTACCTGAAGCTGATGGGGAGAGACGTATGCACGGCGGACCTGTGGGCCGCGTAGCGGCCGCAGCGCTCCTCGCGTCCCTCGCCGCGGGGAGCGTCGCGCTCCCGGCACGCGCCCAGACGAAGGCCGAGACCGAGCGTGCCGTGCGCCTGGTGGCGGACGGCGTGCTGCGCGAGGCGACCTTCGACTTCGTGGACTCGGCCACCGGCCGCCGGTACGCGTCGCCCGACAGCGCGCCCAGCGGAGCGCGGATCCGACTCGGCAGCCCGTACAACGACTGGCGCTACTGGAACGGCGTCCTCAACATCGCGATGGGCCGGCTGGCGGGCGTCACGAACGACGCGCGCTACTTCGCGTTCTCGGGCCGCAACATCACGTTCGCCTTCGACCACTCCGCCTGGTTCGCCGCGCGCTACCAGGGCGAGGACCGGTGGACCTATCCGTTCGCCCACCAGTTCGGGATGGTGGAGCTGGACGACTACGGCGCCGAAGGCGCCATCACGACCGACCTCCTGCTGTTCGTGCAGGACCCGCGTTTGCGGCAGTACGTGGAGCGCGCGGCCTCCTACGGAGCGCCCGGGGGCGGCCAGGTGCGGCTGCCCGACGGGACCCTCGCCCGGAACCGCCCGCGGCGGTTCACGATCTGGGCCGACGACCTGTTCATGAGCGTGCCGTTCCTCGCTCGCCAGTGGGGGCGCACCGGCGAGCGGAGCTGGCTGGACGACGCGGTACGCCAGGTGATCAGCTACCACCACCACCTCGACGATCCGATCACCGGCCTGATGTACCACAACTGGTACTCGGACAGCACCGGCGGCGACGGGCCCGGCTCGAGCCACGGCGTGGCCCTCTGGGGACGGGCCAACGGCTGGGCGATGATGGCGCAGGCGCAGCTGCTGGACCGCGCCCAGCCGTGGCTGCGAGCGCGCGACACGCTGCTCCTGCTGTTCCGCCGGCAGGCCGCCGCGCTGGCGCTCGTCCAGGACGGCGCGACCGGCCTGTGGCACCAGCTGCTCGACAAGCCGGACAGCTATCTCGAGACCTCGGCCAGCGCGATGTTCGTCTACGCGATCGCGCGGGGCGTGTCGCAGGGCTGGCTGCCGGCGAGCTACGCGGCGGTGGCGCGGAAGGGCTGGCGGGGCGTGATGTCGCGGATCCGGGCGGACGGACAGATCGAGGGGACCTGCGCCGGCACGGGCACCAGCGACGTCATCGCCGACTACTACGCGCGGCCCACGCCCCTCAACGACGTGCACGGCGTCGGCCCGGTGCTGCTCGCCGGCGCGGAGGTGCTCGACCTGAGCCGCTGAGCGCCGCGCATCGCGCGGCCGCGGGCATCCCGTCTCCGCGGGCGGCCGGCGGACCGCACCGGCATCACTCCACCCGGCTCGACAGCGTGCCGACGGGCGGCACGTGAATCTCGATCGCGTCGCCGGCGCGGAGCGCGAAGTCGTTCGGCGGCACGATCCCCGTCCCGGTCAGCAGCACGCAGCCGGCCGGGAAGCTGGTCTCACGGTACAGCCAGGCCACCAGCTGCGCGGGATCGCGGCGCATCCGCGCCGGCGTGGTGCCGCCCTCGAAGACGGCGGCGCCCGCGCGCACGACCCGGAGCGTGATCGGGGTGTCCGGGGGCAGCGGCCCGGCCACGACCAGCACGGCCGGGCCGAGCGCGCACGCCCCGTCCCAGATCTTGGCCTGCGGCAGGTAGAGCGGGTTCTCGGCCTCGATGTCGCGCGCGCTCAGGTCGTCGCCGATGGTCCAGCCGACGATCTCGGCGCGCGCGTTGATCACCAGCGCCAGCTCCGGCTCGGGCACGCTCCAGCGCGCGTCGCGCCGGATCCGCACCGCCTGGCCCGGGCCGCGGGCGCGCCAGCCCGCGCACTTGAAGAACAGCTCCGGCCGCTCGGCCTCGTACACGCGGTCGTAGAACGAGGCGCCGCCCGCCTGCTCGGACTCCTCGAGCCGCGCCGCGCGGCTCCGGTCGTAGGTGACGCCGGCGCCCCAGATCTCCTGGCCCGCCGCCGGTGCGAGCGGGGGCTCGTCGAGGCTCGGCCGCGCGGGGCCGCGCGCCACCGCGGCGCGCAGGTGCGCCTCGAGCGCGGCGCGGTTGACGAGCGCGTCCCACTCCTCGTCCAGGCGCACGAACGCCCCGCCGCTCTCGACGACGGGGCCGCGCGCGGTGCGGTAGAGCCTCAGCGGCGCGCTCACGGGCGTCGCCCCGCGCGGCGCCGGGGCCTCGCGGCTCCGCGGGCGCGGCGCCTCGACTTCGGCCGGCCGCGCGAGCTTCCCGGTGCGGCGCCGCCCTCGAGCGCCGCCACGATCCTGTCCACGTCGAACACGCAGCCGGCCCAGGTGCCCCCGCTCGCGCGCTGCAGCGCCGCCCACAGCTTCGTGTCGTCCGGCAGCGCCGGGTGCACCGCGAGCGCCGGGTGCGGCGCGCGGCCCCGGAGCAGCGCCGCGCACTTCGCCGCCGCCAGCGGCTTGCCCGCCGCGCCCACCAGGCTCACCGAGCCGGTGAGCTTCCCGCGGTCGATCACGATCTCGATCAGGTCGCCGTCGCGCACCCGGCCGATGGGACCGCCCACCAGCGCCTCGGGCCCCACGTGCCCGATGCACGCCCCGGTCGAGACGCCGGAGAACCGGCCGTCGGTGACGAGCGCGACCTGCTTGCCCCACGGCAGATAGCGGAGCGCGAAGGTGATCTGCGCGGTCTCCTGCATCCCCGTCCCGCTCGGCCCGTTGCCGATCAGCACGATCACGTCGCCCGGCCGGACCGGCCGTCCGCCCTGCCCCTTGATGGCGCGGATCGCCTCGCGCTCGTCCGCGAACACGCGCGCGGGCCCGCGGTGGCGGTACACGCCGTCGGCGCCCACGACCGAGGGATCGATCGCCGTCGCCTTGATGACCGATCCCTCGGGCGCGAGGTTGCCGACCGGAAACACCACGGTGCTCGTGAGGCCGGCGCGCCGCGCCGCGTCCGGGCCCATGATCACGGCGTCGGGCGAAACGCCCGCAGCTGCCTCGAGGCGGGCGCGGGCCGCGCGGCGCCGCTCGCTCGCCTCCCACCAGTCGAGCGTGTCGTCCACGGTCGCGCCGGTCACGGTCAGCGCGTCGCCGTGGAGCAGGCCCATCCGCCGCAGGTGGAGCATCACCTCCGGCACGCCGCCGGCCATGAACACCTGCACGGTGGGATGGTTGCGCGGCCCGTTGGGCAGGCAGTCCACCAGCCGCGGCGTCGCCTTGTTCACCCGCGTCCAGTCCTTCACGGTCGGCGGCCGCAGCCCCGCCGCGTGCGCGATGGCGGGGACGTGGAGCAGCAGGTTGGTCGAGCCGCCGAAGGCCGCGTGCACCAGCATCGCGTTCTCGAGCGCGTGCGGCGTGAGGATGCCCTCGACGGCGAGCCCGAGCGCGTGGAGCCGCAGCACGGCCGCCGCGGAGCGCCGCGCCAGCTCCAGCCACACGGGCTCGCCCGAGGGCGCGAGCGCGCCGTGCGGGAGCGCGAGGCCCAGCGCCTCGGCCACCACCTGCGAGGTGGCCGCGGTACCGAGGAACTGGCAGCCGCCGCCCGGCGAGCCGCAGGCGCGGCAGCCCATCGCGGCCGCGTCGTCGAGGGTGACGAGGTCGTGCGCGAAGCGGGCGCCGAGGCTCTGGACCTGGCCGGCGTCCTCCGCGCCGGCCGCGGGCAGCGTCACGCCGCCCGGCACGACGACGCCCGGCAGGTGCTTCGCGCCGGCGAGCGCCAGCATGGTGGCCGGCAGGCCCTTGTCGCAGGTCGCGACGCCGACCACCGCCGCCGCCGTGGGCAGCGAGCGGATCAGGCGCCGCATCACGATCGCGGCGTCGTTCCGGTACGCCAGGCTGTCGAACATCCCCGTGGTGCCCTGGGTGCGGCCGTCGCACGGATCGCTGCAGTACGCCGCGAACGGGATCGCGCCGCGCTCCCGCAGCGCCACGGCGGCCTCGCGCACCAGCAGGCCGATCTCCCAGTGCCCGGTGTGGTAGCCCAGCGCCACCGGGCGGCCGTCCTCGCCGCGGAGCCCGCCGAGCGTGCTGACGATCACGACCTCGGGCCCCGCCAGGTCGGCCGCGCCCCAGCCCATGCCGACGTCCTGCGTGAGGCCGAAGATGTCGCCGCTCGGCCGCTCCCGGAGCATCGCGGGCGTGAGCGGCAGGCGGCCGGCGGGACCCTCGCCCGCCAGCCGGCTCGCGGAGACGACGTCGGCCGCGCCGAGCACCGCCTCGAGCGGCGCGGGCGACGGCGGCCGGGCCTCGGGCCGCGCGCGCGGATCGCGGGGAGCGTTCATGGCGACAACCTTGCCGCGTCCGGCGCCCGGGCGCCAGTCGCGCCTTGCGCCCTACCCGCGGGCGTGTACCGTCTGCGGTGGGAGGGCGAGCGATGGGAGCGATGGAGATCACGGGCGACAACCTGATCGGCGGCGAGCCGGCGACGAGCGGCGGCGCCACCTTCCGCGCGGTGAACCCCGCGACCGGCACCGAACTCGAGCCGAAGTTCCGCGAGGCCGACGAGGCCGTGGTGGACCGGGCGCTCCGCGGCGCGGAGATCGTCGCCGCGGCCTACGCGTCCACCTCGCCCGCCGCGCGGGCGCGCTTCCTCCGCGCCATCGCCGACGAGATCGAGGCCCTCGGCGCGGACCTGGCGGACCGCGCGCACCAGGAGACGGCGCTGCCGGCCGCGCGGCTCGAGAGCGAGCGCGGCCGCACCACCGGCCAGCTGCGGCTGTTCGCCACGCTGCTCGAGGAAGGCTCGTGGATCGACGCCCGCATCGACCCGGGCGACCCGGCGCGCGCCCCGGTGCCGAAGCCCGACCTCAGGCGGATGCTCGTCCCGCTGGGGCCGGTGGCGGTGTTCGCCGCCAGCAACTTCCCGCTCGCCTTCTCGGTCGCCGGCGGCGACGCCGCCGCCGCGCTCGCGGCCGGATGCCCCGTGGTGTGCAAGGCGCACCCGGCGCACCCCGGCACGTCCGAGCTGGTGGCCCGCGCCGTCGGCCGCGCCGCGCGCGCCACCGGCATCGAGCCCCTGGTCTTCTCCCTCGTCCACGGCTGGTCGCACGAGCCGGGCCTCGCCCTGGTGGGCCACCCGCTCACCCGCGCCGTGGCGTTCACCGGCTCCCTCAAGGGCGGCCGCGCCCTGTTCGACGCCGCGGCCGCGCGCGCCGTGCCGATCCCGGTGTTCGCCGAGATGGGGAGCGTGAACCCGGTCTTCGTGCTGCCCTCCGCGCTCGCCGAGCGCGGCGAGGCGATCGCCGAAGGGCTCGCACAGTCCGTCACGCTCGGCGCCGGCCAGTACTGCACCAATCCGGGCGTGGTGATCGGCATGCGCGGCGAGGGGCTCGACCGGCTGCGCCGCGCCCTGGCCGCGCGCCTCGGCGCCGAGCCCCAGGGCGTGATGCTGTACGCGCGGCTCGCCGAGGACTACGCCGCGGCGCTCGACCGGGCCCGGGCGCGCGGCGCGCTGGTGCTCGCGGCGCCGGCGCCGCGCGAGGGACCCACGCGCGCGGGGGCCGCGCTGCTCGGCACCTACGCGGCGCGGTTCGCCGGCGATCGGGAGTGGCAGGAGGAGATCTTCGGGCCCGCCGCGCTCGTGGTCGAGGCCCGGGACGCCGCCGACCTGATGCGGGCCGCCGAGGCGCTCGAGGGCCAGCTGACCGCGTCGATCCACGCCAGCCCCGACGAGCTGGCCACGTTCGCGCCGCTGGTCGAGGTGCTGCGGCGCAAGGTGGGCCGCCTGATCTTCAACGGCTACCCGACCGGCGTCGAGGTCGGGCACGCGATGCAGCACGGCGGGCCGTACCCCGCGTCCACCGACGCGCGGTCCACCTCGGTGGGCACCGCGGCGATCCACCGCTTCGCGCGGCCGGTGTGCTGGCAGGACTTCCCCGAGGACGCGCTGCCGCCGGCGTTGCGCGACCGGAACACGCTGGGCATCTGGCGGCGCGTGAACGGCGAGCTGACCCGGGACGACGTGACGCCCGCCGCCTAGCGGAGCGGCACCAGCAGCGCGAGCAGCACCGTCGTCGCCAGCGCGGCCGTGCCCACGACCGCCGAGAGCGGCGTCCAGGTCTTCAGCGTCTGCGCCTCGCTCACGCCGCCCGCGCGGCTGAACACCCAGAAGCCGGCGTCGTTCATCCACGAGCCCACCAGCGACCCGCCGGCGATCGCCGTCGCCACGTACACGGGGTGGAACGGCAGCGCGACGCCGCGCAGCACCGCGGCCATCATCCCCGCCGTGGTGATCATCGCCACCGTGGCCGAGCCCTGCGCGGTGCGGATCACCACCGACGCGCCGAACGCGACCACCAGCAGCTCGAGGCCGCGGCCCGTGGCGCCGAACCCGGTGCCCGCGAACGCGGCCTGGAGCGCCGCCCCGAACGCGCCGCCGGCCCCGACGATCAGGACGATCACCCCGGCCCCGAGCAGCGACGATTCCACCAGCGCCGACAGCGCGGCGCGGGTGGGGCGCCGCGCCCGCCAGTACAGCGCCAGTGCGAAGCACGTCGCGAGGAACAGCGCCACGTTCGGGTTGCCGAGCGTCGCGGTCCACGGCGCGAGCGCGTCCCAAACCGCGGCGCCCCCGGGGGCGAGCGTCCGCAGCGTGGTGACGAGGGTGTTGGCCGAGATGAGCGTCACCGGCAGCAGCACGGGCACCAGCGCCGGCACCAGCGCGGGCGGCGCGGGCGGCTGGGCCGCCTCGGGGACGCCGGCCGCCACCGGGCGCGGCTCGACGGTCATGCGCCGGCCGGCCCACCGCGCGAACGCGAGGCCGGCCGCAGCGGAGGGTAGCGCGACCACCACGCCCACCGCCACCATGGTGCCCAGGTCCACGCCGAGCGCGGCCGCCATGGCCAGCGGCCCGGGGTGCGGCGGCACCAGCGCGTGGGTCGCGACCGCGCCGGCCGAGACGGCCAGGAGGTACTTGAGGTAGTCGCGACCGGTGGTGCGGTACATGGACCGCGCCAGCGGGGCCAGCAGGAAGAAGATCGTGTCGAAGAACACCGGCAGCGACAGCACCCAGGCGGTGGCGCCCAGCGCGAGGGCCGCCCGCCGCTCGCCCAGGAGGTCCAGAAAGCAGCGCACGATCCGGTCGGAGGCGCCGCTGCCCGCCATCGCCCCGCCGATGGTCGCGGCCAGGGCGACGATGACCCCCAGCTGGCCCGCCGTGCGACCGAAGCCCTCCGCCACCGCGGCCAGCTTGACGGCGGGCTCGCCGGGCGAGAGGATAGCCACCACGATGGCGCCGCCCACCAGCGCCAGGAACGCGTTCACCCGCAGGACGACGATGCCCCCCAGGACGACCGCGAACCCGGCCAGGAGAATCAGGAGCGGATGCATCGGCTAAGCGGGAGCGGGCCGGCGAGGGGGGGTATGGACACGGTGATAAGATGATAGTATGAATTGCGGCGGCCGTTCAACGGGAGACCGGTTCCTCGCGGCCGAAGGTCGGACTGTCGTCGCCGCGCCGTGGCGCGCGGTCGCCGCTCGGGTCACGCGAGGCTTGCTCCATCTCATGGGAGGTCGGGACATGCGTCACCACCGTCTACCGCTGGTCGCTGGCGTGGTCGCAGTGGGCCTCGCGCTCGCCGTGGCCTCCTGCGACGTCTCCACCAGCGTCGGCAGCTACAACGTCACCTACCGCGCGTCGGGCCTCACCGGCATCGCCACGATCGACTCGGTCCTCTACAGCCCGGGCACGGGCAAGTGCACGACCACGTGCAATGCGGACTCGAGCCTGATCAAGGTGACGAACCCGGCGATCAACGCCCAGGGGCTCTACTCCATCGAGCTGTTCCTGCCGGCCGGCGCGACGGTTCAGGCGACGATGTACGGCAACGGCACGGCCGCCGGCACCGCGCAGTTCACGGTGATCTGGATGACGGCCAGCGGCACCATCCGCGGTGACAGCACCACGGCCACCACGGCGGCGGCGACGAAGTTCTCGCTCGCCATCCCGAAGTTCACGCTGTAGCACCCGCCGGCTCCGGCCGGACGCGGGTGACGCCGTAGACGACGATCGGTGACACGGGGCCGGCCCGCCAGCGGGCGGGGCCGGCCCCTTCCTTTTTCCCGCTCGCGCCCGCCCCCGCCCCTCCCGACGCCCTAGAAAGCACCCCGCCACCCCGCTAGCTTCGGCGCATGCCGCCGCACACCGTCACGCTCGGCCTGGTGCAGATGGCGATGCGCCCCGACAAGGCCTCCAACGTCGCGAAGGCGCGCGCCGCGATCGCCGACGCCGCCGGGCGCGGCGCCACGATCGTCTGCCTCCCGGAGCTGTTCGCCTCGCCGTACTTCTGCCAGACCGAGGATGCCGCCAACTTCGAGCTGGCCGAGCCGCTGGGCGGCCCCACGGAGGCGGCCATCGCCGCGGCGGCGCGCGAGCACCGCGTGGTCGTGGTGACGCCGGTGTTCGAGCGGCGCGCCGCGGGCGTCTACCACAACAGCCTCGTGGTGCACGGGCCGGGCGGCGAGACGCTCGGCACCTACCGCAAGATGCACATCCCGGACGACCCGCTGTACTACGAGAAGTACTACTTCACGCCGGGGGACCTCGGCTTCGTGGCCGTGCGCACCCCGGCGGCGACGCTGGGGCCGCTCATCTGCTGGGACCAGTGGTACCCGGAGGCCGCGCGGCTCGTGGCGCTCCAGGGCGCGCAGATCCTCTGCTACCCGACCGCCATCGGCTGGCACCCGAAGGAGAAGGCCGAGTTCGGCGCCGCGCAGCTCGCGGCGTGGCAGACCGTCCAGCGGTCGCACGCCATCGCCAACGGCGTGTTCGTCGCCGCGGTGAACCGGGTCGGCCACGAGGGGCCGGCCGGCGGCGGGCTCGACTTCTGGGGCCACTCGTTCGTCGCCGACCCTTTCGGCGTCGTGCTCGCCGAGGCGGGCGAGGGCGAGGAGACGCTGGTGGTGCCGCTCGATCTCTCGCGCCTCGAGGAGGTGCGCCGCAACTGGCCGTTCCTGCGCGACCGCCGCATCGACGCGTACGGGGGCCTCGCCGCCCGGTT
>Ga0187779_10000580_pt1 | contig 24492 bp, 27 predicted proteins | sample 1015_Q2_SP10_10__FD_132435 | JGI IMG/M metagenome (GOLD analysis project Ga0187779, IMG submission 132435) | Tropical peat soil microbial communities from peatlands in Department of Meta, Colombia - 1015_Q2_SP10_10_MG | ecosystem: Environmental > Terrestrial > Soil > Wetlands > Peat | place... | reverse complement strand
GGCCCGGCTGGCCGCGCCGTTGATGCCTGACGGCGGGACGATGTTCGCCATGAGCTACTACGGCGCCAACCGGGTGGTGGCGAACTACAACGTGATGGGCCCGGTGAAGGCTGCGCTCGAGGCAGCCTGCCGCTACCTGGCCTTCGAGCTCGGGCCCTCCGGGGTCCGGGTCCATGCCATCTCACCCGGGCCGCTGAAGACGCGCGCCGCGTCCGGCATCAAGGATTTCGAGCTGCTCCTCAACGAGGCGGCGCAAAAGGCCCCCCTCGGGGAGCTGGTGGACATCACGGACGTCGGCTTCGCCTGCGCTTACCTGGCCACGCCCTTCGCCCGCCGGATCACCGGCGGAACCGTCTACGTGGATGGTGGAACGAACATCGTCGCCTGACCATCGGAAAGCCAGAGCAGCACGGGGGCGCACATGAAGGGTTGCATCGCCGTCCTCAACGCTGGCTCCTCGAGCATCAAGTTCGCCCTCTACGAGGCTGCCCGGTCCGGCCCGGCGCTCTTCCGCGGGCAGATCGAGCAGCTCGGCGTCTCGCCGCATTTGCGAGTGACGAACGCTCGGGGCGAACGCGTCACTGAGCGACGCTGGCCTGCCGCCGAGCTGGACCACCGGTCCGCCACCCGGGAGATCGTCGAGACGGCGGTGAAGCTGATCGAGGGCAGGCCGGTGCTGGCGGTGGGCCACCGGGTGGTCCATGGCGGCACCCGCTACGCGGCGCCGATCCGGGTCGACGCCACCGTCCTGGCCGCGCTCCGGACGCTCGTGCCGCTCGCTCCCCTGCACCAGCCGCACAACATCTCCCCCATCGAGGCCATCGCCGAGGTGTCTCCGCAGCTTCCGCAGGTCGCTTGCTTCGATACCGCGTTCCACCGGACGCAATCCGAGCTGGCGCAGACCTTTGCGCTCCCGCGCAAGCTCACCGGGGCCGGCGTCCGCCGGTATGGGTTTCACGGCCTCTCCTACGAGTACGTGACCTCCCGCCTGGGCGAGGTCGCCCCCGAGCTGGCCCGGGGACGGGTCGTCGTCGCTCACCTGGGCAACGGCGCCAGCCTGTGCGCCATCCATCGAGGGCGAAGCGTGGCGAGCACGATGGGGTTCACCGCCGTCGACGGGCTGATGATGGGGACGCGGTGCGGGGCCATCGACCCCGGCGTGCTGCTCTATCTCATGGACGAGCTGAGGATGGATGCGCGAGCCATCGAGGACCTCATCTACCGGCAGTCCGGGCTCCTCGGCGTGTCCGGCATCTCGTCCGACATGCGGACCCTGCGGGCGTCCGCTGAGCCCGCGGCGGCCGAGGCCATCGCCCTGTTCGTCTACCGGATCGTCCGGGAGGTGGGCTCGCTGAGCGCCGCCCTGGGCGGGCTGGACGGGCTGGTCTTCACCGCCGGCATTGGCGAGCGCGATCCGGCGACCCGGGCGGAGGTGGCCGCGGGCTGCGGCTGGCTCGGGCTCCGTCTCGACGATGCTCGCAATGCCCAGGGCTCCGGAAGGATCAGCGCCGACGCGTCGACGGTATCGGCCTGGGTCATCCCGACGGACGAGGAGCGGATGATCGCCCGGCACACGTCCTCGGTGCTCGGGCTGGGCTGAGCGACCCCGCGGGACTATGGACCGCCGGCAGCTCCCCGGGAGGGCCGCCCGGTCCAGACGAGCAGCACCGCCACCAGGGCGTGGAACACCGCCGCCGGCCAGAGCAGCGGACCGCCCCCGGCGACCGACCCGAGCACGCCGAGGTAGAGCGCCACCAGGGAGTTGTAGACGAGCATTGCCCGGAGCGTCGAGCGATCCTCGGCCGGTGGACGCGCGGGCCAGCAGGCGAGGCCGAACGAGAGCAGGGCGATGCCCGCCAGTCGGCCCAGCGGCCAGGCCATGACCGGGAGCTCCGCGCCGAAGAGAAGCGAGACGACCGGTGCCGGGGCCAGCGCCAGCGCGAGGCCGGCCCCCATCTCGAGGGCGGCCGCCACCGCCAGGACCCTCCGCCGGTCGATGGAGCCCAGCTCCCTCATGATCTCGGATAGCGCTCGTTGGCCGCGGGCTGCAAGGAGTCGGGGCGAGAGGATTTGAACCTCCGACCCCCTGCGCCCAAGGCAGGTGCGCTACCAGGCTGCGCTACGCCCCGAGTCGTGAGGCTAGAGAGCATGTGCGGTCGGCAACGGTCAAGAACGTCCGCTCGCTCACGGCCCCCCAGAGAAGTCGTGACTCCCACCGGGCGTCCGGACACAATCCGCCGGCCTCGCCCAGCCGTTCACCCCAAGAAGAGGGAGGATTCGATGAGAGTCGTCGCCTGTGCCCTGTCCATCGTCTGGCTGGCCGGTTGTTCCAGCTCGAGTACCGACCTCTCGGCCTGGGTGGGAAATTGGAATTCGGCCGCACAGCAGGACGAGAACTGCACCACCGGGACACACACCACGCCGCTCACCGGGGTGCTCCCCATCATCGCCGGGCCGGCCTCGGACACCATCGTCACCCAGTCGCCCAACGGCTGTAACCTCACCTGGACGGTGAGCGGCAACACCGCCACGCTCCAGGCCAACCAGACCTGCACCGTGCCGGGGTCCACCGGCGGGACGTGGCACGCCACGTTCACCAGCGGCGGGCTGACCCTGAACGGAAACCAGCTCGTGCTCGGCGATGCCGGCACCGCCATCCTGGACATCAACGGCACCCAGGTGTCGTGCACGTTCGCCCAGGCCGGGAGCCTGACCAAGACCTGACCCCGCTCCGGGCCGCAAGCCCGCGCCAGCATTGGGCGGGATGCGCCTCGCTTGACATCCGAACATCGTTCGGATTATTCCGAACAGTGTAAGGGATAAGCACGAGCGCCATGAGAGCCACCGCCGCCACCCGACACGAGAGCGCTCGCCGCGCCATCCTCGACGCGGCCCGGGCGCTGGTCCTGTCCCGCGGCCACGAGAAGCTGTCGCTCCGCGCCGTGGCCCGCCGCGCCGGCTACAGCCCGGCGTCGCTCTACGAGTACTTCGACGGGAAGGACCAGATCCTACGGACCCTGGCCGCCGAGGCGAGCGCCAGGCTCGGGGCCGAGCTGAGGAGCGCCGTCCAGGCCCCGGACCGGACCACCTCCGCCCTGGTCCGCCTCGGTCTGGCGTACGTGCGCTTCGCCCGGGAGCATGGCGAGGACTTCCTCCTCCTCTTCGCCCGGCTCCCCTCCCAGCGCCGGCGCCTCTCCGAGGAGGCCACCGTCCAGTCCCCCTATCGCCTGGTTCTGGAGGCGGTCACCGCGTCCATGGAGCGCGGCGAGGTACGGTCCGGCGACCGGCTGGCCGTGGAGCAGCTGGCGTACGGGTTGTGGGCCACCGCCCACGGCATGGCCATGCTCCAGCTCACCCACCTGACCGGATTCGATGCCGACTTCAAGGCCGCGGACCGGGTGAACCTGGTTGCCCTCGCCGAGGGCTGGCGCAGCGGAGGACGCGAGACATGAACCGAACCGACGGCCCGGAACGGCGCGGGCTCCTCTCCCGGCCGGGACTCCTCCTGGTTCTGGGCGGGTTGCTCACTGCCGCTGCTCACCTGCGCTGGGGCATCGGGCTCCTGGCCTGGGTGGCGCCCATCCCCTTCCTCCGCACCCTCCGCCTCTCGCCCGGCTGGCGCCCACGCCTGCTCCTGGCGCTCGTCCTGGCGGCGACGTGGACCCTGGCCACGGCGAAGATCGTCACCGACCCGCTCCCCGCCGCCTTCGCCCTGGTGGGTGTGGTCATCGCCGGCTTCCAGCTGAGCGCATTCCTGGCCTGGGACGCGGTGCGGCGCTTCGCTCCCCGCTGGGCGACCCTGGCCTTTCCGGCGGCCCTCGTCTCGGCCGAATGGCTGCAGCACCGCTTCACCTTCATGACCTCCTGGGGAGCGGCCGCCTACACCCAGGTGGAGGCGCTGGCGGTTCTCCAGATCGCCTCGCTGGGCGGGATGGCGGCAGTGAGCTTCCTCGTCTCCTGGGTGGCCGCCGCCCTGGAATCGCTCCTCGCCGCGCGGCTGGCAGGCGAGCCCTCCGGAGCGGCCGGCCGCCAGGCGCTCCTCGCCCTCGGCGCGCTGCTCCTCGCCCTCGCCTTCGGGACGGCGCGGCTGGCGAGGCCCCTCGGCGGCGGGACGGTGACCGTGGCCGCGGTGGGGACGACCTCGGATTTCGGACCTCAGCATCTGCCCACCGCCGAGGAGCGGCGCCGCACCCTGGAGCTCCTGCTCGCCGACACCGAGCGCGCCGCGACCGCCGGGGCACGGCTGGTGGTCTGGAACGAGGCGGCCGCGCTGGTGCCCCCCGAGGAGGAGCCGGCCTTCGTCGCCCGCCTGGCGGAGATGGCCGCCCGCGCCCGCATCCACCTGGTCGCGGCGTACATCGTGCCGAAGGGACCGCTGCCCACCCCGTTCGAGAACAAGTACCGCTGGTTCGCCCCCGACGGCACGCTGGTCCAGACCTACTTCAAGCACCACCCCGCCCCGGGCGAGCCGGCCGTCGTCGGCCAGGGTCCCCTGGCGGCGGTGGAGACGGACTTCGGCCGGGCCGGCGGCGCCCTCTGCTACGACTACGATGTCCCGGCGCTCGCCCGGGAGCATGGTCTGCTCCGCGTGGGGCTGGTGGCGCTTCCCTCGAGCGACTGGCGCGGCATCGACCCCATCCACACCCAGATGGCCGCGCTCCGGGCCATCGAGGAGGGCGTCTCCATCCTCCGGTCGACCCGGTTGGGGCTCTCCGCCGGCATCGACGCGCACGGACGCGCGCGCGCCTGGCAGTCCAGCTTCGACAGCGGCGACCGCGTCCTGCTCGTCGCCCTGCCCCGGCACGGCGTGGGCACCCTCTACGCGCGCACCGGCGACGTGCTCGTCGGCCTGTCCATCGGGTTCCTCGTCATCCTCGGAGCCACTGCGCTCCTGCGGCGCACGGCCCGCGACGGGAGGCGGGCCACCTAGGATTTCTGGGGCGAACGGTCCGGGCCCCCACCCTTTCTTTCGGACCACTTCCGAACATTGTTCGGACAAGGAGATGTCCGATGCCCCGCCCTGCAATCAAGCCCCTCTTCGCCGCTGCCGCGCTCTCGCTCCTGGCCGCCGAAGCCCGCGCCGAGGAGGTCAGCACCCGGGTCGCCGTCCCGGAGGCCGAGTCCGCCTGGCACAGGCTCTCGGTCGAGGTCGACCCGCTCCCCTTCTTCGCCCACGGCTACTCGGTGGGAGTGGGCTGGCGCTTCGACCACGTCCGCATCTCCGCCAACGCCTTCTCCAGCGACCTTCCCGGCTTCGCCGTGGGCTCCGGCTGGAGCGGGTCGGTCCGGGCCGGCGCCTCGCTGCGCGCGCAGCTCTACCTCGACGCCCGGGACCGGGGCTTCTACGCGGCCCTCCAGCTCGGTCCGGTGGCCACGCGCTACACGCCGGACGCCGGCGGCTCCCCGGTGGACGCTTACCAGCTGGTCCTCACGCCCTCGGTGGGCTACCGCTGGTTCCCCTTCGACGGCGGGCTCTACTTGATGCCGGCGGTGGGCGTGGGACTGGCCGTGGCCACCTGGACGGAGGGCGGCGGTTACCAGGCGCCGTTCGCCCAGGTCATCGCCGCGCTGCACGTCGGCTGGGAGTTCTAGCGCGAGCCTACTTCGGGGGCCGGGTGCGCTCGGCCTCGGCGATCGTCCGGTAGTCGTAGGTCGGGTAGAACTCGGTGCGGAAGGCGCCCCAGGCGCCCTGCTCGACGGCCAGGTTCACCTCGCGCAGCCGCTCGGCCGGGAAGCGCACGGTGACCACCTGGCCGATTCCCATCACCACGTACCAAGAGACGACCTCCACCTCGGGGGGCGGAAACTTCTCCAGGAAGCCCGTCTTCTCCAGCTGCGCGCGGATCTCCCCCAGCGTCTTGGCCTGGTCGTGCTTGAGGAAGATGGTGAGCATCATCTTCCCCTTCTCCGGAGAGGGCGCGGCCGGCGGGGCATGGGACTGGCCGAGGCCGACGGCGGCGGCGAGGGCCACCGCGCCGACCGGGACGGCGAGCAGGGCGGACCGGAGAGGACGGTTCATGCGGCGGGCTCCTGTGGGCGCCGCCAGGCCCCGGCTCAGGCGAGCTTGAGGCCGCTGCGGTCGTTGGTCTCGATCCGCCAGCCGATGCGTGCCGGGGGGACCTCGAGGCGATCCCACCGCTTGTCGTCGAGGTGGCGCTCGCGGATGCGGCGGAGCCAGTCGAAGGTGCGGGCGGCGAGGTACGTCTCGACGTCGATGTCGAACCGCTCGGCAAGGACGCTGGCCACCCGGAGGCCGTCCGCGTCGAGCATGAGCGAGAGCTGCACCAGCTGGGATTCGTCCACGAAGGGACGGTGCCAGCGGTGGAGCAGCGTCTCCTCCGGGTTGACCGACCCCGCCCAGGACACGAGCCGCGACACAGGGACGCCGAGCAACCGCGACCCGTGCACCAGGGCGCGCACCTCCTGCGGCGTCAGGCTCAGCTGGATGGGGACATCGGACGCCGTCCCGGCTTCACCGTCGAGCAGCACCTTTCCCGAGGGCAGCTTGCCCAGCTCGAGCTCGAACTCCCTGGTGTCGCTCCGTCCCATCGTCAGACCGGCATTCGGTGTACCGCGAGGTACGTGGCCAGCGTACTCGCTGGCGACCGCCCGCGGCCACCGGGCGACAAATCTGCTGTGTTTTCAAGACGACAGCTGGGCGGGGGTCGGCTCGGACAGGGTGCGGAAGACGCTCCGCTTGCCGAAGAGCGTCTCGCCCTCGGCGACGAGGAGGGCCGCGGCGGCGATCATCCCCGGCACCACCTGGCTCAGGTGGTAGAGGAAGACGAAGGCCAGCGCCTTGGCCGGCGCGACGCCGGCGACGCCCAGGGCGAGCGTGCCGGTGGCCTCGAAGGACCCGGCGTTGCCTGGGCTGGGAATGGCGGTGCCGAAGTTCCAGGCGGTGAGCGCGGCGAAGGCCTGCATCGGCGTCAGACCCAGGTCGAGCGCCCGGCTGGCGATGACGATGGTCAGCGTCTCCCACAGCCAGGGCAGCGGCGCGAGCACCGTCTCCACCAGGAGCAGCCGCTGCCACCGCGCGGCGGCGAAGCCGTCCCGGAGGTTGGTCAGCCAGGCCGGACCGCGCGCGCGCCCCGCGGCATCGAAGCGCCACCACCGGCTCCCCATCAGCGCCAGGAGCGCGCCCACGCCGACGACGAGCAGAGCGAAGCCCCCCAGCGCCCGGAACAGCCAGACCGGCGGGCCCTGATGCGGAGGGAGGAGGATGCCGAGGAGGCAGACCGCCGGGAAGGAGGCCACCCAGCCCCACTTGTCGCTGAAGAAGTCGACCACCTCGGTGCCGAGGAGCTTGGCCCGGCTCACGCCGGTGCGGCGCCCGAGGTACTGGACGCGGAGCAGGTCCCCCCCGCGCATGGGCAGGAGGACGTTGAAGAAGAAGCCGACCAGCATCGCCCGGTAGGCGTGGCCGTAGCGGAGGCCGGGGAGCACCGGTCGCATCACCGTCCACCAGCGCAGCGACTGGAGACCGAGCAGCACGAAGCCGGAGGCCACGGCGTAGAGGAGCGGGCCGGGATGCGCCGCGCGCAGCTCGTCCAGGAAGCCGGCCCGGGAGATGCGCAGGTAGACGATGGCCAGGGCGGCCACGCCCAGCCCGGCGGCGGCGCCGAGCAGCGCCCTGAGCACGAGCCTCCTCGGCGGGACCGCGGCCTCGGCGGGAGCGCTCACACCAGTCCCACGAGCTCGCCCATCCGCCGGATGGTGAGCGGCGCCTGGGGCTCGGAGCGACAGGCGTCGAAGCACCGGCCACACGCCCGGCCGTGGTTCTCCAGCTTGTACTCGCGGAAGTGGGCCACTCCCGGCAGCTCGGCGCAGGGCTGGACCATCCCCTTGGGCGAGACGTGAATCATCGACTTGCCGGCCGTGCACCCGTCGATCTTCCGCGTCTCGTAGAAGGTGGGCAGCGTGTCGAAGAAGTAGTCGCTGGTCATGACGTTGCCCAGCTCACGCTTGAGCTGCTTGATCCGCGCACAGACCTTGCGGAACTCCTCCATCTTGGCCGGATCGACGAAGTGGGCCTGATTCCCGTTCTTGAGATCGTTGTAGCCGGAAAAGGCGATGTTGATGCCCCAGGAGTGGGCGAGGCGGATGAGCGGCTCGGCCTCGTGCATGTTGTCCACCATGAGCATCGAGGCGAAGGTGAAGACGTTGAACCCTTCCTTCACCATCTTGGGAACCGTCTTCTCCAGGCGGGCGAAGAGCCCGGGCACGTTGCGCTCCTTGTCCTGGCGCGCGTCCGGGTAGTTCATGGAGATGTTGATCTGGTTCGCTCCCGCCTGGACCAGCTCGCGGATCCGTTCCTCGCTGAGAAACCCACCGTGGGTGAGCACGGTGATGTACCGGAACCCGGGGAGGGCGCGGATGGACCGCACGATGGAGGCGATGTCCCGGCGCAGCATCGGCTCGCCGCCGGTGAGCACCACCACCAGCGGATCGAAGCGCCTCACCACCTCGGTGAAGTCCTGCAGCTCGTCCCGGTCGGTGATCTTCCAGTAGTCGCAGAAGTCGCAGCGAGCGTTGCACCGCTTGGTCACCTCCAGGGAGACGGTGAGCGGGCGTCCCTGCAGGCGCCCCCCGACGAACTTGGCGGCGGCGCGCATCTTTTCCGAGGGGCTGAGGGCGATCTTCATGCGATGGGTCCAGTTCCGGGCGGGGGACCCCCCTCCCCGGCGATTTTCGGGAGAGCGCCGTAGCACCGGCGCGGGTGGATGGCAATCTGCCCCTCGCCTCGGGGGTCTCAGGGCCAGTCGCCCCTCCGGTAGGCCGAGAGCCAGGGCAGCATCCGCGCGAAGGCCCGGGCCCGGTGCGACAGCCGCCCCTTCTCCTCCAGCGAGAGCTCGGCCAGGGTCCGGCCCAGCTCCGGGACGAGCAGCACCGGGTCGTAGCCGAAGCCGCCGGTCCCGCGCGGCTCCCGCGTGACGCTGCCCCGGAGCTCCCCCTCCTCGGTCACCGAGCGCCCGCCGGGGGAGGCGAGGCAGAGGACGCACCGGAAGGCGGCGGTGCGCCGCGCGTCCGGCACGTCCCGCATCTCCTCCAGGAGGCGCGACACGCGGGCCGCGTCGTGCCCGGCGGCATAGCGCGCCGAGCGCACCCCGGGGCGGCCGTCGAGCGCGTCCACGAAGAGGCCCGAGTCGTCGGCCAGGGTGACTCGCCCCGAGGCCCGGGCCCAGGCCAGTGCCTTCCTGGCCGCGTTGCCAGCAAGGGTGGGCTCGCTCTCCTCCACCGTGGGGAGGCCGGGCACCTCGTCCGGAGAGAGAACCTCCACCCCCTCGGCCAGCGCCCGGAGCTCGCGCAGCTTCCCGGGATTGGTGGTGGCGAAGAGCAGGGCCGGACGGGGCTTCACCCCAGAGCCTGCCGCTGCAGCGCGACCAGGCGGGTCACGCCGGCCAGGCCGGCGTCGATCATGGCGTCGAGCTGGGCGCGCTGGAAGGCGCCGCGCTCCGCCGTGCCCTGGAGCTCGACCAGGTGGCCCTCGGCGGTGGCCACCACGTTCATGTCCACCTCGGCGGTGGAGTCCTCCTCGTAATCGAGGTCGAGCACCACCGTGCCGCGGACCAGGCCGACCGAGACGGCGGCCACGGGCAGGGTGGCCGGGGCCCGTGCGAAGACGCCCTTCTTCTCCAGGGTCCGGAGCGCCTGCACCAGGGCGACGTAGGAGCCGGTGATGGCCGCGCAGCGCGTGCCGCCGTCGGCCTCGAGGACGTCGCAGTCCAGGGTGAAGGTTCTCGGGCCGAGGGTGCCGAGGTCCACCGAGGCGCGGAGCGCTCTCCCGACGAGCCGCTGGATCTCCTGGGTCCGGCCGGACTGCTTCCCCCTGGCCGCCTCCCGGGCGGTGCGGGAGTGGGTGGCCCGGGGCAGCATCCCGTACTCGGCGGTGACCCAGCCGGAGCTCTTCCCCAGGAGGTGCGGGGGGACGCGGTCCTCGACCGAGCAGGTGACGCGGACCAGGGTGTCTCCCACGCGCACCTCGGCCGAACCCTCGGCGTGGCGCGCCACCCCGGCCACGAGCTGGACCGGCCGGAGGTCGAGCGGGCCTCTCTGGAAGGATCTGGTCATCGGCTCGCGGAGGGCGTGGGTGGAGGGCGGTCCCGGGCGGCGACCTCGGCCAGGAAGGCCCGGACACCCTCGGCGAGCGCGCTGACCAGCTTGCTCCGGTACCCCGATTCCAGGAGGCGGCGACCCTCGTCGGGGTGGGAGATGAAGCCCACCTCGACCAGCACCGCCGGCGCCTCGACGCCCATGAGCACATAGAAGGGGGCCTGCTGCACGCCCAGGTCGACCGCCCCGGTGCTCGACACCAGCCTCCGGTGGAGGGCATAGGCCAGGCGCGAGCTGTCCGCGTGCGCCTCACCCCGGGCCAGGTCGGCGAGGATGAAGGCCAGCGTGTCCCGCTGCGCCGGCGCGGCTCCAGCGGTGGCCGCCCCGGCGTTCTCCTGGCTGGCGGTGCGCAGGGCGTCCTCCCCGGAGGCGTTGGCGGAGAGGAAGAAGGTCTGGATGCCCTCCACCCGCGCCCGGAGCTTGCGGGTGGGCATGGAGTTGGCGTGGAGGGAGACGAACAGGTCGGGGCGGGAGCGGTTGGCGAAGCCGACCCGGTCGGCGAGCGGGAGGAGCACGTCCTCCTCGCGCGTGAGAAGCACCTCCGCCCCGCCCCGTTCCAGCTCGACCTTCAGGGCCCGGGCCAGCTCCAGCGCCAGGACCTTCTCGAAGAGGCCTCCCGGACCGAGAGCGCCCTCCTGGGCGCCGCCGTGGCCCGGGTCGAGGACGATGCGCGGGTGCCGGTCCGCCTCGGGCGCGGGTCCGGGGGGCGAGGCGGAGACGAGGAGCGCGGCGAGCGCGGGGAGGCCGACCATCGGGTCCTAGGATGGAGTCCGAGCGTAGCGCTGGCCGGGGCCCCTGCCCACTTGTCGGCTAATCGACCACATCGATGGCCGGACGCCCCCGGACCAGCTCGCCGATGCGTGCCGCCTCCACGCCGGCCCGCTCGAGCGCCCGCTCGACGCGCGGGGCGTCGCGAGGCGCCAACGCCGCCAGCAGGCCGCCGTTGGTCTGCGCATCGGCCAGGACGAGCTGGACGTCACGGGGGAGCCCGGCCGGGAAGCGCACCTCCGGCCCGAAGTGGTCGAGGTTGGAGACCGTCCCGCCCGGGACGACGCCCTCCCTGGCCAGCTCCGGGATGCCCTCGAGGATGGGGACCTGCGAGAGGCGGATGCGGGCGCCCACCCGGCTGGCATGCGCCAGCTGGGCCAGGTGGCCGAGCAGGCCGAAGCCGGTGACGTCGGTGAGCGCGTGGACGGCCAGGCGCCGGCTCCGGAACACCTCGCCCGCCGCCCGGTTGAGGCGCGACATGAGCTCCACCACCCGGGCGGTGAGCTCCGGGCTGGCCAGCCCGCGCTTGATGGCGGTGGAGGCGATTCCCGAGCCGAGCGGCTTGGTGAGGAGGAGGACGTCCCCCGGCCGCCCTCCGGCGTTGGTCAGGATCCGCGCCGGGTGGACCACGCCGGTCACCGCCATCCCGTACTTCGGCTCCGGGTCGTCCACCGAGTGCCCGCCGAGCACCGGGATGCCCGCCTCGTCCGCCTTGCTCTCTCCGCCGGCGAGGATGGTGCGCAGGACCTCCAGGCCGAGCGCCTGGGTGGGGAAGGCGACGAGATTCAGGGCGAACAGCGGCCGCGCGCCCATGGCCCAGATGTCGGAGAGCGCGTTGGCGGCGGCGATCTGCCCGAAGGCGAAGGGGTCGTCGACCACCGGCGGGAAGAAGTCGGCGGTGGAGACCACGGCCTGGGTGGCGGAGAGACGGTACACGGCGGCGTCGTCGTGCGTGGTGAAGCCCACCAGCGCACGCGGGTCCCATCTGGTCCTCAGGTGGCGCAGGACCTGCGCCAGATCCGCCGGCCGGAGCTTGGCGGCTCAACCGGCGCAGTGGCTGAACTCGGTCAGCCGCCGCGGCCTGGGCACGTCGTTCATCTCTGGTCCTCCCTTAGCTACCCCGGATGTAATCCTTGCGGAGCAGGTCGAGCACGGCCTGGGCGATCTCCACGTCGTCGATGAGGGAGTGATCGCACATCTCCTGGAGGGTGGCGTTGTTGTGGACCAGCTGGAGCACGTCCAGCTCGCGCGGGGTGAGCTCGCGCAAGGGCTTGGTCAGCGGGCGACAGACGTGGAAGGGCGCGTCCGGGCTGGGCAGGTCCCGGGCGATGCGCTTGTACTCGTCCATGAGGCGGAGGGCGTCCATGAGCAGCGCCTCGGTGGACTGGTCCAGCTCGACCATGAACTCCTCGGACTCGGCGGCGCGGAGCTCGAAGTCGCCGTCCTCCCAGGTGATGATGCGGTTGAAGCTCTTCTGCGGCCCGAGCTCGTGGCGGCCGTCGATGACCGCGTAGTAGACGCGGCCCTGGCGGAGGTAGATGCGCCCCTCGTGCGCCCCGGAGACGACCAGGACACCGTTCTTCTTGGAGGTGTGGAAGAGCTGGAGCAGGTCGGGGAGCGGGATGTCCTCGATCTTCCCGCTCATCGACGAGGTCTTCGTCTTCGCCGCCTGGGCCTGGGCCGCCGCCTCGAGGTTGTGCTTCACCGCCGCGTCGCTGAGCTGCGTGCTCTCCGCTCCGGCCACCACCAGCTTGAGGATCGACGTGCCGATGAGGATCCGGTCCCCCTCCTTGAGCCGGGCGGTGCGCACCTTCTCGCCGTTGACGAAGGTGCCGTTGGTGCTTCCCAGGTCCTCGATGGTGATCTTCCCGCCCTGGACGGCGATCTTCGCGTGCTTGCGCGAGACCATGTCCTCGACCAGCACCATGTCCAGCTCGCTCGACCGGCCGATGACCACCTGCTTGTTCGGCTTGAGCGGAAACTCGCCCCCCTGGTACTTGCCAGAGATGAACTTCAGCGCGTAGGCCACCTCACCGGTTCCGGGTCCATTCACGGCGCCGCGACCCATCGAAGCATGTAACGCTTGAGCTTACAGCAGCGACCCGGCGAAGACGAATTCCGCCGAGCCGGGGGAGCGGGGCACGAGCACCAGCCGCCTCAGCTGCGGAGGGTCGCCCCGTTCCTCGGAGATGGTGACCTCGTCGGCCTCGGAGCGCAGGTACCAGGCCCGCGGCGGCGTGCGCACCGCCGGGCTCTCGAGCAGCCGACGGAGGCCGGGATCGGCCATCGCCCGATCGCGGTCCCGGGGAGCGACCAGCGCCGCCAGCGCCGCGGTGTCGCCGCGCTCCAGGGCGCGCGACCGCGCGGCGAGCGCCGAGACGGCGCCGGCGAGCGTGGGGGCGAGCGAGCCGTCCAGCTCCCATCCACCGGCGCGGCGCCGGAAGTGGGTGATCTCCCGCCCCAGGCTGGAGACCCGCGTTCCGCCCAGCGCTCCGTCGAAATCGAGGGTGGACACCGCCCGGGCGCGCCCCTCGCCCTCCTCGGCCACGGTGATGCGCCGGAAGTCGAGCGCCCGGCCCCGGAGCGGCGATGGATCTCCGGCCAGCCGGAGCGAGACCGGCGGATCGGCCTCGCGGGTGAGCACGCTGGCCACCTCCGGCCCCGCCCCCCCGGCCAGCCCGAGCAGCCGGGGCAGCGAGAGAAGGACCAGCGAGGCGGTGGCGGCCACCAGGCCCAGTGCGGCCAGGGGCCTCAGCTGCGGGCGTCCCGGCATCAGCCGCCGAGCATCGCCTGGGCGCGCTTCGCATCCGGGGTACCCGGGTAGCGGGTGACGATGCGCTCCAGCGCGCCCTTGGCCCGCACCGGGTCGCTCAGCTTGAGGTAGAGGTCGTGGAGGTGAAAGAGGATGGAGGCCTCGTCCATGCCCGGGTACTTGGTGACGACCATCTCCAGACGCCCGGCCGCCCCGGCCAGATGCCCCCGCTTCTCGTAGAAGTTGGCCACGTAGAGCTCGTGCTGGATGAGGCGCTGGCGCGCGTCCTCGGCGTACTTCTTGGCGTCCGCGACGTAGGTGGAGTCGGGGTAGGTCTTCACGAAGCTGGCCAGCGAGTCGTAGGCGCCCTTGACCTGGGTCTGGTCCCTCTCCGAGCCGGGCGGAAGGATGAAGAAGTCGCTCGGCATGTCCTTGTAGTAGGTGAGCGCCGCCCGGTAGGCCGCGTAGTCCACCCGGAAGTAGGTGGGATGGAGCTTGACGAAGACCACGTAGCGGTCCCGGGCCTCGGTCCAGTACTCGCGCTCGAAGCTCACGTCGGCCAGCCGCAGCTCTGCCTCGCGCGAGGCGTCGAGGAAGGGAAACTTCGACTTCACGTACTCGAAGTACTTCTCCGCGGCGACGTACTGCTTGGCGGCCAGCGCCTCGTTTCCGCGCTTCATGTTCACCGCCGCATCGCTGGAGTAGGTCGGCTCCGGCCCCTCGCCGGAGCCGGTGGCGCAGGCGGGAAGGCAGGCGCTGAGCAGGAGCGGGACGAGACGGCGCATCGGCAGCCCGCGCACCCTAGTGCATCGGCCCGGCCGTTCGCTAGAAGCGCTCGATGTGGAAGTCGTCGTCGCCGCCCGCCTCCGGCTGCGGCTGGGGGGTGGTCGAGCGAGGCGGCGAGCTGGGCGGGGAGCCGCGCGGCGCGGTGGGCATCGGCTGCGGCGGCGGGCGGGACGGCGGGGGCGAGGACGGCGGCCGAGCCGAGGCGGGCGAGCCGGCGCCGGCTCCCGGAGCGCCCCGCTGCGCATAGGCCAGCGAGCCCGGGGCGGTGGCGCCGTCGGTGCGGCCCTCGAAGTCGTCCCACTTGCTGTCGCCGGTGGCGCTGATGCCGCTGAAGCGGAGAGCGAAGTCGTCCGGGTTGGTGGCCTGCCGGTAGGCCTCGTCGTAGGTGATCAGCCCCTGGCGGACGAGAAGCATGAGGGACTGGTCGAAGGTCTGCGTCCCGTAGCTCTGGTGACCCTGGGCGATGGCGTCCGGGATCTCCTTGGTGCGGTCCTTGTCCTCGATCAGCTCCTTGACCCGGGCGGTGGCCTTGAGCACCTCCACCGCCGCCACCCGTCCCTTGCCGTCGGCCCGGGGGACGAGCCGCTGGGAGATGACCGCCTTGAGCACCGAGCCCAGCTGCAGCCGGACCTGCTTCTGCTGGTAGGGCGGGAAGACGGAGACGATGCGGTTGATGGTCTCGGTGGCGTCCAGGGTGTGCAGGGTGGACATGACCAGGTGCCCGGTCTCGGCGGCGGTGAGCGCCGTCTCGATGGTCTCGAGGTCCCGCATTTCGCCCACCAGGATGACGTCCGGGTCCTGACGGAGCGCGCTCTTCAGCGCCTGGCTGAAGGACATGGTGTCCACGCCCACCTCGCGCTGGTTCACGATGGAGCGCTTGTCCCGGATGAGGAACTCGATGGGATCCTCGATGGTCATGATGTGATTCGTCTCGTTGGCGTTGATGAAGTCGATCATCGCCGCCAGCGTGGTGCTCTTGCCCGAGCCGGTGGTCCCGGTGACCAGGACCAGGCCCCGCTCGTCCAGGGCGATCTTCTCCAGCACCGGGGGAAGCATGAGGTCCCGGATGGTCATCACCTTGAAGGGGATGACGCGGAGCACCGCCCCCACCGTGCCTCGCTGCTGGAAGACGTTGACGCGGAACCGGCCCAGCCCGGGCACGCCGTAGGCGAGGTCCACCTCGTTGCTCGCCTTGAAGCGCTCGCGCTGGAACTCGTTCATGATCCCGAACGCCATGCGCGCCACTTCCTCGGGCGGCAGACGCTTGCCGTCCTTGAGCGGGACGAGCGCGCCGTCCACCCGGAACATGGGCGGGAGCCCAGCCTTGAGGTGGATGTCGGACGCGCCGCCCCGGAGCGCGATCTGCAGGATCTCGTTCAGCTCCATGGCCGCAGGCGCCCAAGCCTAGCACCGCGAGCGACCCGCGCCAGGCGGGTGCCCTCCCCGGCTCCCCTGTGGGAGACCAGGGGTGGATCAGCGCTTGGAGAACTGGAAGCGGCGGCGCGCGCCCGGCTGGCCGTACTTCTTGCGCTCCACGACCCGGGCGTCACGGGTGAGAAAGCCGGCCTTCTTCAGCGGGCCGCGGAACTCCGGGTTGAACTGGCACAGCGCACGGGCCAGGCCGTGGCGGATGGCCCCCGCCTGACCGGAGAGTCCACCGCCCCGGACGTTGACGGTGATGTCCACCTTGCCCAGCTGCTCCAGGACTTGAAGGGGCTGGTGGAGGATCATCTTCGACGTCTCCCGCCCGAAGTACTCGTCGATGGGGCGGTCGTTGATGGTCACCACCCCGGTGCCCTCCCGGAGCCAGACTCGAGCGGTGGATTCCTTGCGCCGGCCGGTGGCGTAAAACCCCCTCTCTGCGTGGATGGGCATCGGGCTCAGGCCTCCACCGAGCGGGGCTCGGGCTTCTGCGCGGCGTGCGGGTGGGTGTCGCCGGCGTAGACCCGGAGCTTGGTCATCATCTGCCGGCCGAGGGCGTTGCGCGGGAGCATGCGGCGCACGGCGTGGATGACGATGTCCTCCGGGTGGCGGACGCGCAGCGTGGCCAGGTTGGCGGTCTTGAGCGCCCCGGGGAATCCGGCGCGGGGGTGCCGGTGGTAGAGCTTCTTGCTCTCCTTGGTCCCGGTGACCTTCACCCGGGCGGCGTTGATGACGATGACGTGGTCGCCGGTGTCGAGCGACGGCGTGTAGATGGCCTTGTGCTTGCCGCGGAGCAGGGTGGCGATCTGGCTGGCGGCCCGGCCGAGCACCTTGTCGGCCACGTCCACCACGTGCCAGGCCCGCTTCACATCCACCGGGCGAGCGCTGTAGGTCCTGTGCGGCATGGAAAAAGGGAGCCCATCTAGAGGGAGCTGCCCCGCAAGTCAAGCAGGGTGCTAACCTCGGCTTCCGTGCGCACCGAACCCCGGGCTCGCCCGAGCTCGCCCGTCCAGGACGAGGCCACCCTGGCGCGCGCCACCATCGCCGCACTCGGGCGCCGGGAGTTTCTCGAGCGGCTGGCCGCGCTCACCCGCGCCGCCGGCTCGGATGCGGCCAACCCCGGGTCCTACGGCTGCACCGACTGCGAACGCTGCGCGGACTGCATGTTCTGCAAGTCCTGCGACGGGTGTCACCAGTGCACGCACTGCACGCGCTGCGACCTCTGCAACAACTGCAGCCACTGCGTGGATTGCAAGAACTGCCACGCCTGCGCCTACTGCCTGAAGAGCGAGAGCTGCAGCGCGAGCGCCTACCTGGTTATGTCGCGAAGCCTCTCCGACTGCACCTACTGCTTCGGGTGCGTCGGGCTGTCCCGCAAGGACTTCCACATCCTCAATGTCCCCTTCGGGCGGACGGAGTACTTCGCCATCACCAAGCGCCTGCGCTCCGAGCTGGATCTCCCGCGCTAGACGCGGTCGCGCGGGTCGGGCGCGTCGCGGCCTCGCCGCCAGTGAACCTCGAAGCTCTTCCCCAGCGCCCGCCGGAGCTCGGCCTCCTCGCGCTCGGCCACCCGGGCGTCGGCCGGCTCGAAGGAGGCACCGGTCGCTTCCAGGAGGGTGCGTGATTCGCCGAGGAGCCGGGCGGCCGCCTCCGGGCGACCCTCCGCCCGCCGGAGCGCCGCCAGCCCGAGCAGGGCGCCGGCCAGGAAGGTTCGATTCCCGAGCGCCTCCGAGGTCCGGACCGCCTCGGCCAGGTGGCCGCGTCCCTCGTCGAGCGCGCCGAGCCCGAGCGCGACCAGGCCGAGGTTGACCCGGGAGGCGGCGATGGCCGAGCGGTCGTCGAGCTGCTCGAAGGTCGCCAGCCCCTGGGCATAGAGGGTGCGGGCCCGGGCCAGGTCGCCGCCGGAGCGCGCCAGCTCGCCCTGCCCGAGGAGCGCGGTGGCCGTCCACCAGGGATGTCCGGCGTCGCGAAATCGCTCCAGCGCCTCGCCGAACTCGGCTCGGGCCCCCTCCACGTCCCCGGCCGCCTGGAGGCTCCAGCCGTTGACCAGGTCCGCCATCCCGAGCCGCAGCTCGTCGTCCAGCGCGCGGGCCAGCGGCGTCGCCTCGCTCGCCGCCCGGGCCGACTCGGCATGCTCGCCGGAGAACGCCGCCAGGAGCGCGCTGGCGGTGAGCCCGCGCAGCCGGGCCGGGGACGGCGTGGGCACGAGCGTCAGGAGCCAGCCCAGCTGCTGGCGCCCGGCACGCAGCTCCCCGGCCACGACGAAGAAGCGCCAGAGCGCCGAGGCGAGCAGCAGGCCCCGCTCGGGATCGTGGTCGGCGCACCAGTCGAGCGCCTCGTCCAGTCGCCCCCCCAGCGCCCGGAGGCGGGCCATCCATGCCTCCTGGTCGGCCCCGAGGAGCCCCTCCTCGGCCCGATCGGCCAGGGAAAGGACGTCCTCGACGGCGGGCGGCGCGGCGGGCATCGGAGGGCGAGCTCCCCCTCGCTAGCCGACGCGAGGGTGAGAGCGCCAGCGGATTCCCAAGGGGTCACTGCACCGCACCGCGAATCGAGGCCGCCCGCGCCGAGGCCCCGGGAGAGCCTGGACCTCGTCGATTCAGCTGAGGCGGCAAGGCCCGGCAGGATGGATGGTAAGCACGCGGATTTGCTGACGGTTGGTCGTTCGGGACGGGCCGCGTCGCTGGGCTCGCCGGCAGGGGGGTCAGCTCCTCCACGGAGTGGTGCGCGGTGCCGGCTCGGTGCACAGGCCCCCGCGCCTTCCGTCCGTCCGCGGCATGCACAGCATCGGCGGCGGGCAGTCCTCGGTGCAGGGAAGCTCGCAGGTGCCGGGCTCGCCGGCGGCGGGACCGATGCACGCGAGCGGGGCGGCACAGCCCGCTTGGGGACACGGCGCATGGAGCTGGCTCTCGGCCGGCGAGCCCGGGGGGATGGGCCGGCTCGTCTGCGAGGCGCACGAGGCCAGGGCCAGGGTGGCGGCGGCAAGCCCGGCCAGGGGTCGCCGCCCCGGTGGCCTCACGCCAGCACCCGCGCGAAGAATACCTTCAGGTACTCCGTCTCCGGGAGCCCGGCCAGCGCCGGGTGGTCCGGGCCCGGCCCGCGCCGCTCGAGGATCTGCAGCGGGCGCCGCACGTCCTCGGCCGCTCCGAGCAGCATCTCCTCGAAGGCGGCCGGCGTCACCTTCCCCGAGCAGGAGCAGGTGACGAGGAGCCCGTCGGGACGGAGCAGCCTCAGCGCGCGGACGTTGAGCTCCCGGTAGGCCCGCATCGCGGTGCCCGCCCCCTTGGCCCGCTTGGCCAGCCCGGGCGGGTCGAGCACCACCGTGTCGAACCGCTCCCCCTCGCGGTCGAACGCGTGCAGCACGTCGAAGGCATTGGCCATCTCCACCCGGACGTTGCTCCGGCCGTTTCGCTGGGCATTGTCCCGGATCCGCTGCGCCGCCGGGCCGTCCTGCTCCACGGCCAGGACCTCGCCGCACCGCGCGGCCAGCGCCAGCGCGAATCCGCCGTGGTAGCTGAAGCAGTCCAGCGCCCGGCCCCGGCCGAGCTCACCGGCGCGCAGGTGGTTCTCGGCCTGGTCCAGGAAGGCCCCGGTCTTCATGTCCGAGAGCACGTCCAGCCGGAAGGTGTTCTCGCCCTCGCGGAAGTCCACCGTCCCGTCCCCCGGGCCGGCCAGGTGGCGTACCTCGCGCTCCAGCCCCTCGAACTCCCGTCCGCTGCCGTCGTCGCGGGCCACCACCCGGCTCACGCCGCTGAGGCCGACCAAAAGCCGAGCCAGGAGGCCTTCCCGGGCGTCCATCCCCTCGGACAGGGACTGGAGCACGAGCACGTCGCGGTACCGGTCGACGATGAGCCCGGGGAGCAGGTCCGATTCGGCATGGACGAGCCGCATCGCATCGCGGGGTCCGAGCACGGCCCGGCGGGCGATGGCCGCCCGGAGTCGCCGCTCGAAGAAGGCGTCGTCGATGGGCTCCTCCTCCGGGCCTCGCCGGGTCAGAAGGCGCAGCGCCAGCGGCGAGCGCCGGGCATAGAGCGCCTGCCCGACCGGGTGGCCTCCGGGATCGACCACCGTCACCACCGCGCCGGGGGTGGGCTGGTGAGGCGCCTCGACCAGGTCGGTGCGCCAGCACCACGGCCGGAGGCGGCGCAGGGCCCGCGCCGCCCGCGCCGAGACGACCGCTCTATTCGAGCCCACGGGCGGCGAGCTCCAGGTCGTCCTCGCCGCGCAGGTGACCCACCTCGTGCAGCAGCGTGACGCGGATCTGCTCCAGGAGCTCGTCGCGCGTGGTCACCGCCCGGGCCAGGTTCCGCCGGTAGAGCACCACCGAGCGGCAAGGCCCGGGCTCGTCCTTGGGGCAGGGCTCTCCCAGGGACGGCCCGCGGAACAGCCCGAGGATGGTGGGGGACAGCGGCGGGTCGCCGTCGCGCAGGTCCTCGTCGCGCGGAATCTCCTCGGTGGTGACCGGGATGTCCCGGAGGTCCTTCTGCATGTCCGCCGGCAGCGCCCTGACGGCGCGGGCCACCGCGTCGCGGAACTCGCTCTCCGAGGGCAGCACCGGGGGCGGAAAATCCTCCGGGGCGAGCTTCTGCGCGGTGCGGAAGCTCGCCTCGGCCTCGGCCCACTTGCCCTCTCGCTCGAGGAGGAGACCGAGGTGCTGGTAGGCGTGCGCGCCGTGGTCCGGGTCCTCGCGAAGAGCGAGGAACGCCTGCCGGGCGGCATCGAACCGGCAGAGCTCGAAGAGCGCCACCGCTCGCTCGTAGGCGACGTCCTCGTCCTCGTCGAGCACCCGCCCCGCTTCCTCGGCCCGCTCCAGCGCCAGCTTCGCCTCGCCGAGGTCGTTGGCGGCCATCGACGAGAGCAGGGCGAACTGGGCGGCCAGCTCCTGGTCGTCCCCGTCCTGCGCCAGCTCCCGCCCCCGCTCGGCGTAGAGCAGGGCGAGCTCGTCGTGCTCGCGCGTCGAGGGGAGGCTCACCCCGTAGAGGTGCGCCGCCCCGAGGAGGGCGTCGAGGTGGTCCGGGTCGAGGGCCAGGGCGCGGGCGTAGGCCAGCCTCGCCTCATCGAATCGACCCATGGCGGAGAGGGCCGCCGCCCGCTCGCTGTGCGCCGCCGGGTCGTCCGGGCTGCGAGCGGCCGCCTCGGCGGCGCAGGACAGCGCCCGCTTCCAGTCCTCCTCCTGGTAGGCGGCGCGGGCCGCTTCCAGCGGAGGCGCACCGCGTCCCTCGCAGACGGCCAGAGGCTCGACCACCGCCGGTCGCGACGGGTGGTGCACCGGGGAGGTGGGAGTCCCCGGGTTCGGCGCCGCGGTGTGGGCCGGTTCGGGCTTCTGACAGCTACACGCCGTGGTCAGGGCGAGGAGCAGCGGGGGCCAGGCTCGCATCGTTCTCCCCGGACACTCTAACAGTCGGAAGGTCAAGTCATCGCCGTGCGCGCCCGGAGCTCGGCGACGATCTCCGCCGCCGCGGCCCGCGCCCGGCCCAGCTCCTCCGGCCGGAAGCTCATCGCCGCCACCACCGGGTGACCCCCGCCTCCGTACCGCTCGGCGATGGCCGAGAGGTCGTGACGGCGCAGCTCCGGCCGCCAGGGATTGCTTCCGATGGAGACCTTGGTGCGCCTCGGGCTCCTGCCCACCCACACCACGTAACGAGCCTCGGGGAACAGCTCGTAGGCGATGAACTTGTTGATGCCGTCGAGGTTCTCGTCGGCGACGTCGAAGAAGACGGTCCCCTCCTCCATCGAGGCCTTGCGCCGGACCACCTCCACCGCTGCCCGGTGGCGGCGGAGAAGGGGACGGAAGGGCTCCTGGATCATCGGGAGCGCCGCCACCTCGGAGAGGGAGCCGTGCTGGAGGCGGCGGATGACCTCGGGAATCAGCTCCGGGTCGTGGTTGGACTCGAGCACGGCCATCAGCTGGAGGGCCGGCTCGCGCAGCCCCACCGCCATCTCCGGGGTGGGGAACTGCGCTCCGTCGATGAGCTCCGCCCAGTCGATGAGCTCGGCATGCGGCGAGGGGTCGAAGCCGAACCGCTCCCTCGCCACGTCGGCGATGTACTTGGTGCAGCTCTTGCGGGTCGGGTCGTGGAACTTCCGCCCGCTCCGGTCGGCCCGGAAGTGAGCCTCGTCCCCCGGCTCCTGGAATGCCGAGGCGTGGTGGTCGAACCACCAGGTGAGCCGGGGCGACTGGCTGTAGCGGAAGTCGACGATGGCATTCTCGGTGTCCTGGAACACCGCCTCGGGGACGGGAGCGCCGCCCGCCTGGTGAGACAGCCCCTGGTAGCTGACCGTGGCGCCCGGCCGGATGAGCGCCCCGTAGAAGGCGGCGAAGACGGCCGCGCTGGCTGCGCCATCGAAGCAGTTGTCGTGAAACAGGACGTGCATCTGTACTGGGCGGTAAGCGCCCATTGTCATGTGTAACACCCGTCAACTCCAGGAACTCTCATCCCTCTCGGCCGGGGCGCAACCCGCGGGCCGCACGCGCGTCGAAGACGAGGAGACCGTGCGCGGGAGAGAACCATGCGGAGCTCGATGCGTCGGACCGGAGAGAAGCTGAACCGACTGGGGAGACGGGCAGCTGCCCGCGGGCGGAGGGTGCAGACCAACCTCGGCGAGCTCGTCGCCGCGGCCTTCGACACGGTGGGCAACGAGGTGAAGGACGTGGCCCGCCTGCTCGCCTCCCGGGAGCTCGGCCGGGCAGCCCGGAGCCGGATCGTCCTCGTCCAGTAGCCAGTCGCCGCCGGCGAGGCGTCTTCAGGCCGCCTGCGCCGCGCCGGCCGCCAGGGACGCGAAGGTGACGCCCTCCCGGCCGCAGGCCCGGCGAAAGGCGCAGCGGGCGCATTGCAGCAGGTCCTCGGTCTTCGGAAACTGGCTCGAGTCGACGGGGACGTTGCTCGCGGCGTTCACCAGCAGGGCCTGCATGGCGCGGACGCTCTCCTCGAAGTGCGCGCGGAAGCGCTGCACCGTCGCCGCGTCGATGCGGATCTCCACCTCCTCGCCCTCGTTGACGAAGACGAGCAGGCAGCGCACCGACTCGGGGGCCACGCGGTACCGGTGCGCCAGGTAGAGCGCGTACCCCACCACCTGGTCCGCGTACCCCTCGCGCATCTTCCCCGTCTTCCAGTCGACGACGGTGATCTGCCCCGAGGCATCCCGGAAGACGAAGTCCGGGATGGCGAAGACCTTGATCCCCTCCATGTCGAAGTTGCTCTTCTGCGCGCCCTCGTCCACCTCCAGCCAGGCCTCGGGCGGGAGAGAGCGTGCCCGGTCGATCCACGCCGAGGCGAGGAACCAGCGCAGCCCCTGCTCGACCGTCTCCCAGTTGCGGCGCCATTCCTCGGCCGGGATGGGCTCGTCGTACTCGTGCTCCACCAGCCCGGTGAACTCCGGACGCCGCTTTCCCTCGTCCCAGTAGCTCTTGCTCCGCGAGTAGGCCCAGTCCCGGCGCATCACCTGGTGCGCCCGGTGGATGACCGCCTCCGCATCGACCGGGCGGCCGGCCTGGATGGTCCGGAGCACGTCGCGGATCTGCGCGTGCACCACGTTCCCTGCCCAGTTGAAGCGATTGGCCAGCCGCTTGAGGGTGAAGAGCTGCCGGGCCTCGTCCGAGGCGCCGTTCTCCCAGCCGCCCCAGCTCCCGTAGTAGTGGAGGTAGTAGGCGCGCCGGCAATCGGAAAATTTCTCGTGCCGGCTCTTCGACCAGGTGAAGTCGTTGCTGAGGACGTTGTGACCCATCGGCGGACGGAGCCACTCTAGCCGTTCCCTCTGTCAGCACGCGCTCCTAGGGTGTGGCCCCTTGGAGCGCATGGCCCCCCGCGAGCTGCAGCGAGCGCTGCTCGGCTGGTACGGCGTGCACGCCCGCGACCTCCCCTGGCGCAGGACCCGGGACCCGTACGCCCTCTGGGTGAGCGAGGTGATGCTGCAGCAGACGCGGAGCTCGGTGGTGGCCGGTTACTGGGGGCGTTTCCTGGAGCGCTTCCCCACCCTCCCGGCCCTCGCCGCTGCGCCCCTGGACGACGTCCTCGCCGCCTGGCGCGGGCTCGGCTACTACGCGCGCGCTCGCAACCTCAAGGCCGCCGCCGAGGCGGTCGTCGAGCGGCACGGAGGAACCCTTCCCGGCTCCACCGACGCGCTGCGGCTGCTCCCCGGCTTCGGGCGCTACACCACCGGGGCGGTGGCCAGCATCGCCTTCGGGCTCCCCGAGCCAGTCGTGGACGGGAACGTGGCCCGCGTCCTCTCGCGCCTCTTCGCCGTGTCGGGCGTACCCGGTGAACCAGCGCGCGAGCGGACGCTGTGGATGCTCGCCGGCCGGCTCGTGCCGGCGGACCGCCCGGGAGACTGGAACCAGGCGCTCATGGAGCTGGGGGCCACCGTCTGTCACGCGGTCCGGCCCGGCTGCCTCCTCTGCCCGCTCCGCTCCCGGTGCCGGGCCCTGAGCTCGGGCACCGTGTCCCGCTTCCCGGCCCCGCGGCCGCGCCCGGCTCGCCGCCCTCTCCGCCTCGCCGCGGCGGTCGTCCTCCGGAACGGCCGGCTGTTGCTCGGGCGCCGGCCGCCGCGCGGGCTCTTCGGCGGGCTGTGGGAGCTTCCCTCGTGCGAGGTGCCGCCGGGGGCGGACCGGGCGGCGGTGGAGGAGGCCCTGGCGGAAACGCTCGGACCGGGGACGC
>Ga0187779_10000578_pt1 | contig 24536 bp, 19 predicted proteins | sample 1015_Q2_SP10_10__FD_132435 | JGI IMG/M metagenome (GOLD analysis project Ga0187779, IMG submission 132435) | Tropical peat soil microbial communities from peatlands in Department of Meta, Colombia - 1015_Q2_SP10_10_MG | ecosystem: Environmental > Terrestrial > Soil > Wetlands > Peat | place... | reverse complement strand
TCTCCGCGTGCTCATCGTGGTGGCCTTCACCGGGCTGCTGGTCATCCTGCGCCTGGATGCGGCCCGCTTCGGCGCCGCCGAGTACGACGATGACGCGGCCGGCCGGGGCTGGCGAGCCGGGGCGAGCCGCCTGGCGTGGTACGCGGTCGGCCTGGCCATCGCGGCGGGCATCTTCGTGGTCCACCCGACCCCCGGGGCGACCCTGGGCCTGGCCCTCGGCAGCGACCGTGTCACGGCCGTGGGGCTGGGCCTCGCGTTCGGTGCGGCCGGGGCCGGTGTGGCTGCGGCGTTCGCCTGGCTGCGCTACGGGCACCTCCGCCTTCCGCCCGCGCGCACCTATCCGGGAGCCATCGCCAACGCCCTCGGCACGGCGCTCATCGACGAGGTCGCCTTCCGGGGCGCCTTCATGGGTCTGCTGCTGGCGGCCGGCCTGCCCACCACCGGTGCGATCGCCATCCAGGCCCTGGTGTACGGCCTGGCCACCCGCCTCGGGGCACCCGGCCGCAGCCACGCCATGCTCCTGATGTCCCTGGCCCTGGCGGTCGCGGCGGGCGCGACGGTCGTGGCGACCGGGGGTATCGGCGCCGCGGTCGTCGGGCATGGCATCGCCCGGTTCGCCATCTTCGTCTGCACCGGCCACGCCGGCCAGGTCCGGCCACCGGGGGAGGAGCCGGAGGAGGTCGCGGAGGATCGCCTGCCACCCGATGGCTGGCAGGTCGCCGACGAGCCGACGGTCCCCGCCGCCCAGCGCTTGTGACGGGCCGGCGGCCGCCGGTCGCGCTCTACGTCCACCTGCCGTTCTGCCTGAGCCTGTGTCCCTACTGCGACTTCGTCGTCTACACGGGGGCGGCGGCGCGTGGGCCGCGCAACCGGGTCGACGCGCTCGTGGAGGCCGTCCTGGAGGAGATCCGCCTGCGTGCCGACCGCCACGACGCCGCCTTCGGGCCGCCCGGCCCGGCCCGCCCGCCCTTGGGAAGCGTGTACCTCGGTGGCGGGACCCCGTCACTCGTGCCGCCGGCGCGGGTGGCTGAGCTGCTGGACCTCGTGGAACGGCGGTTCGGCCTGGCGAGCGAGGCGGAGATCACGCTCGAGGCCAACCCCGGGCCCGACGACCTGGGCGACCTGGCCGGCTTCCGGGCGGCCGGGATCAACCGGCTGAGCCTGGGCGCGCAAAGCCTGGACGCGGCCGAGCTGCGACGCCTGGGCCGCCGCCACAGCCCGGTCGACGTCGGCCGTGCCGTGCGGAGCGCACGGACAGCAGGCCTGCCGTCAGTCAGCCTCGACCTGCTCTACGACGTGCCGGGCCAGACCCTGGCGACCTGGGCTGCGACGCTGGAGGCGACCCTCGCCCTGGACCCCGCTCACGTGTCGGCCTACGGCCTGACCCTGGACGACCCCGAGGCCGAGGGCCTCACGGGCCCGCTGGGCGACCATCTGCCGACGCGACCGGGCGCCCGGCGGTGGCGTGCCGCGGCCTTGGCCGAGCAGGACACCGACCGGGCCGCCGCGATGTACGAGCAGCTGGACGAGCGCCTGGCCGCGGCCGGGTTCGCCTGGTACGAGTTGTCCAACTTCGCCCGACCCGGTCAGCAGAGTCGGCACAACCTGGTCTACTGGCGGCGCCTGCCGTACGAGGCGGTGGGGCCAGGCGCTCACGCGTTCGACGGGGTCCGCGAGCGACGCTGGAACGCGGCACGCCTGGACGCGTACCTGGCGGCGCTCCGCCCCGCCGACGGTTCCGCCCCGCGGCTCCCGCCGGGGGGAGGCGAGCGGCTGGACGAGCGGGCCGTCATCGCCGAGGCGGCGATCCTGGGGCTGCGACTGGCGGAGGGGATCGGGCCCGACCTGGCCGCGTTGCCGGCCGTCGTGCCGGCGCTCGACTGGGGTCGCGAGGCGGGCCTCGTGGCAGCCGGACCGCACGCTCGAACGGTCCTGACAAGGCGCGGCCGGCTGCTGAGCAATGAGGTCTTCGCTCGCCTGGTGTGAACGGTCGCGCGGCCCGTTGACACCCCGCCATCGTGGCTGGTACGATGCGCTCGTCACGTTAGCACTCTCCGTGCGTGAGTGCTAACCAGACCCAGAACGACCGGATGAACCGAGGGAATCGCCCGTGGCGCGCCGCAGGGAACGCCCCGGCCCGCTCGACCCGCGCTCGGCGGAGATCCTGTGGGCCGTCATCGAGGAATACGTCGCCACGGCGCTGCCGGTAGGCAGCGTGGCGCTGGTGCTGAAGCACGACCTGGGCGTCAGCTCGGCGACCGTGCGCAACGTGATGGCCGAACTCGAGCGCGCCGGCTACCTCATGCAGCCGCACACGAGCGCCGGTCGCGTGCCGACGGACCATGGCTACCGGCTGTTCGTCGAGCGGCGCACGCCGGCCCCCCTGGCGCCGGTCGACCAGCTCATGATCCGCCACCAGTTCGGGCAGGTCGAGTATGCCAGCGAACAGTGGTTCCGCCTCGCGGCCGCGACGCTCGCCGGCCTCACCCACGTCGCCGGGCTGGCCACGCCGGCCAAGTCGGAGGCCGCCCGCCTGCGCCGCGTCGACCTCGTCTCCAGCGGCGAGCGGTTGGCCAGCCTCGTCCTCGTGGTGGCCGAGGGGCCGGTCAAGCAGCTCCTCCTGCCGCTCGAGGTCGTCGCCCACCAGGCCGATCTGGACGCGGCCGCCGTCCGCCTCAATCAGCTCACCGTGGGCCGCACGGCCCGCCAGCTGGCGCGGCAGCTGCCCGACTGGCCGCTCCAGACCGACGCTGACCGCCTGGCCGCTCGGGCCGGGGCGCGCATCCTGGCGGCCCTTCGGGAGATCGACGCCACGGCCGTCGACGATGTCTTCAGCGAGGGGTTGCTCAACGTCATGGAGGCGCCCGAGTTCTCCGAGAGCGAGAAGCTCCGGCGCGTCTTCCGCGTCCTGCAGGACCGCGAATACCTCGGCGACGTGGTGCACGACGTGACCCGCGCAGGCGACGTGCGCGTCTACATCGGCAGCGAGAACCGCGCCCGGGAGATGCGCGACGTGGCGCTCATCCTGGCCCCCTACGGTCGGCCGGGCCGGGCCTCCGGCGTCGTGGGCGTGCTCGGTCCGACGCGCATGGCGTACCCGCAGGCGATCGGCACCGTGCGCTACGTGAGCGGCCTGATGAACGAACTCGTCGACCACCTGTACGCCTGAGCGAGTCGAACCCATGACCGACCATCCCCCCGAGCGCCACCACGCTCACCGGACCCGCGCCCAGGAGCGCATCGACGCCCTGGAGACGCCCAGCGCGACCCAGCTGCTGGCGCAGGTGGAGGCGCTCCGCGGCGAGCTCGCCGCGGCCCAGCAGGAGGCCGGTGACAACCGCGCCGGCTGGCAGCGCGCGGCCGCCGATTTCGCCAACTTCAAGCGCCGCACGGAACAGGAGCGGGAGGCCACCCTGGGGCTGGCCAACGAGCTGCTGCTCCTCAAGGTGCTGGCCGTGGCCGACGATTTCGACCGGGCCATGGCCGCCGTGCCGCCCGAGCTGACCGGTAACGGCTGGATCGAGGGCATCGGAGCCATCGATCGCAAGCTGCGTCAGCTGCTCGAATCGGAGGGCGTGACCCCGATCGCGGCGGTCGGCCTGCCATTCGACCCCCGGCAGCACGAAGCCGTGGTGCACGAGGAGACCTCCAGCGCCCCGGACGACACCGTCCTGAACGAACTCCAACGGGGCTACCGCATCCGCGACCGGGTCCTGCGCCCGGCGCTGGTGAGCGTGGCCCGCAACCCCGGCCACCCGGCTGCTCCAGCACAAGAGGACTGACACCATGGGCAAGATCATCGGTATCGACCTGGGCACGACGAACTCGGTCGTGGCGGTCATGGAGGCGGGCGAACCGACCGTCATCCCGAGCGCCGAGGGCGGCCGCACCGTGCCCTCGGTGGTCGCCTTCACCAAGTCGGGCGAGCGGCTCGTGGGCCAGGTCGCCAAGCGCCAGGCGATCACCAACCCGCACAACACGATCTACTCGATCAAGCGCTTCATGGGCCGGCGGTGGGACGACCCGGAGGTCCGGCGGACCCTCCAGCTGGTGCCCTACAAGGTCGAGCGGGACAGCAAGAACGACGGCGTCAAGGTCAACGTCTCCGACGGGCAGAGCTACACGCCCCCGGAGATCAGCGCCATGATCCTGCAGAAGCTCAAGACCGACGCCGAGGCCTACCTTGGCGAGAAGGTCACCGAGGCGGTCATCACCGTCCCCGCCTACTTCGACGACACGCAGCGCCAGGCGACCAAGGACGCCGGCCGCATCGCCGGCCTGGACGTGAAGCGCATCATCAACGAGCCCACCGCGTCCGCCCTGGCGTACGGCCTGGACAAGAAGAAGGACGAGAAGATCGCCGTCTACGACCTCGGCGGCGGCACATTCGACATCTCCATCCTCGAGCTGGGCGACGGTGTCTTCGAGGTCAAGGCCACCAACGGCGACACGCACCTCGGCGGCGACGACTTCGACCAGCGGGTCATCGACTGGCTGCTCAGCGAGTACAAGAAGGACCAGGGCATCGACCTGAAGTCGGACGCCCAGGCCATGCAGCGCCTCAAGGAGGCCGCCGAGAAGGCCAAGATCGAGCTCTCCACGGCCGCCCAGAGCGAGATCAACCTGCCCTACGTCACCGCCGACGCGAGCGGTCCCAAGCACCTCGTCATGACCCTTACCCGGGCCAAGCTGGAAGACCTCGTGGCGGACCTCATCGAGCGGACCAAGGGTCCCGTGCTGGCCGCCCTCAAGGATGCCGGCCTCAAGCCCGGCGATATCGACGAGGTCATCCTCGTGGGCGGCCAGACGCGCATGCCGGCGGTCCAGGAGGCGGTCAAGGCGCTCTTCGGCGGGAAGGAGCCGCACAAGGGCGTCAACCCCGACGAGGTCGTGGCCGTCGGCGCGGCTATCCAGGCCGGCGTGCTGGCGGGCGATGTCAAGGACGTCCTGCTGCTCGACGTCACGCCGCTGTCGCTGGGCATCGAGACCCTCGGCGGCGTGATGTCCCGCCTGATCGACCGCAACACGACCATCCCCACCTCCAAGAGCCAGACGTTCTCCACCGCCAGCGACAACCAGCCGCAGGTGGAGATCCACATCCTCCAGGGCGAGCGCGAGATGGCCGGCGACAACAAGACGCTGGGCACGTTCATCCTGGACGGCATCCCGTCCGCACCGCGCGGCGTGCCGCAGATCGAGGTCACCTTCGACATCGACGCCAACGGCATCCTCGACGTGAAGGCCAAGGACCGCGCCACGGGCAAGGAGAAGCAGGTCCGCGTGACGGCGTCCTCCATGCTGTCCAAGGAGGACGTGGACAAGATGGTCCGCGAGGCCACCGAGCACGCCGAGGAGGACCGCAAGCGGCGCGACGAGGTCGAGACGCGCAACCAGGCCGATGCCCTGGCCTTCCAGGCCGAGCGAACCCTGCGCGACCTCGGCGACAAGGTGGCGCCCGACGCCCGGGCCGCGACGGAGCGCGCGGTCGAGGCGGTCCGCGAGGCCCTCAAGGGCAACGACATGGACAAGGTGCGCAGCACCGCCCAGGCGCTCGCCGAGCAGCTCCAGAAGGTCGGTACGGCCGCCTACCAGGCAAGCGGCAGCGGCGGCAGCTCGTCGGGCGGTGACGGCGACGCGCCGGGCGCCGACGGCACGGGCGGCGCCGGCGGCTCGGCCGGATCCGGCGATTCGGGCGAGAAGCCCGCGGACGAGGGCGACGAAGCGGTCGAGGGCGAGTTCAAGGAGGTCTGAGGCGCCCGCGGGGTGGCCGGGGCCCGCTACGGCGCTCCCATCCGAGCCTTTCGCCAGGCGGAGAGGCGGGTCGCGGCGACGTCGCACCAGACGAGGCCCAGTTCGGAGGGTGGCGGGGAGCCGGTCGTGAGCGCAGCGACCCACGCGCGGCTGGATCCAGTGAATCGGCTCGCGAACAACTCCGGGTAGCGGGCCACCAGCTCCCGGTTGCGCCGCGTGGCACGCACGACCCACACCGAGGCGACCGTATAGGGCGGCCCGGGCTCGTCCGCGGCCTCCAAGGCGCGTATCGGCCGCGCGCCGCCGATGACAGCGGCGACGCCTTCAGCGTCGGCCTGTTTGCGGAGGGTGGAGCGGACTCCCGCGCCGACATCGCCGACCGTGTTCCAGCACTCGACGAGGGTCAGACGACGGAGTCGGTCGTCCCGCAGGCCGACATCGGTCGAGGAGCTCGGATTCGAGGGACGGCTCGGGAGCTCGAAGGTCGCTCGGTACCCGGCCGCCCGCCCCAGCCGCACCACCAGCTCCTGGATCGCCAGGTGCCCGGCATCGGCCGGCTCCTCGCGCGGGTCTCGCGCCAGCTCGATCCGCAGGGGTCGGTCCACGGCCAGCCCGATCCGCTGCCAGGCATCCAGCGTGTGACCGCCACCGAGCCCGCGCTCGATCGCGCCCACGGTGGCTCGCGCAACACCGATCCGCTGCCCCAGCTCCGCCTGCGTCATCCCACGCCGGGAACGGGACTCGCGCACCTCCGCCCCCAGTCGGGCCAGGACCTCGCGGTTCCGGCGAACCGCCTCGGCAGCCAGCTCATGACGCTTGCGTTTGACCATGCTCGCTGCATGGTCGCTGCACGCACTTCCCAGCCGCTTAAGCGGCCGCCCCCTCTGGGATGGCCCGTCTGCAAGCCCGGACCAGGCTCAGGACGGTCGACCCCCGTGCTCAGTCGACCTCGGTGGGAGCCCAGTGGACCCGGGGAGGAGGCCTCGAGCCACGGCGACGGCGGGCTTAGGGCTGCCCGGTGTGTTCCCAGTGCTCATGCAGCGAGCACGGCCCGGGTCATCGGGTCGAACGAGGGCCCAAGGCTCGAACAAGCCATCGGCCGACGAGGCCGAGGGGGGCGGGCCCGTCGCCGTGCCGGCGACGGTTCGGTGCCGCACGATCTCGGGCGCGCCGCGGTCAGTTCGATTGGGGTGCGCTCCTTTTCCCCTGCGCTTGGCGGCGGCGCGGCGGGGAGAAGAGGCGGCCCCAGCGGACAGCCTGGTCGCTCCAGGCGAGCGTGTCGGCCTCGGCGAAGGCCAGGTAGTCGGCCAGCGCCGCCTTCATGGCGGGCACGAATCCCTCCGCGCGGCGGGGCTCGAAGCCCTCCTCCCACCACAGGCGCAGGATCGTCACCGTGCCCGCCCGCCGGTCCACGCGCGGTTCGATGCGGCCGACGAGCCGGTCCCCGAAGAGCAGCGGGAGCACGTAGTAGCCCCAGCGCCGGCGCGCCTCGGGGACGTACACCTCCCAGATGTAGTCGAAGCCGAAGAGCGAGCGCAACAGGTCCCGGTCCCAGCACAGCGGATCCAGCGGGGCCAGCAACGTGACGCCTGGCTCAGCGCCACCCGGCGGCTCACCCGCGCCCACCTCGCCCACGGCCCGCTCCAGCTCTGGCCGAGCCTCGGCCGGCACGTAGCGGGTTCCCCGCACGCCTTCGATCGCCACCGGCAGCAGCGCCCCGGACTCGACGAGGTCGCGGCGCAGGCGGCCGCGAAGCGGGGCACCGGCATGCCCGCCGCCCGCGGCGTGCTCCCAGATGCCCAGCCAGATCTCGGCCGGGCCGCCGTCGCCGAGCAGGCCGTGCGCCCGGTACCGCGAGAGCAGCTTGTGGCGCATCTGCTCGTCCACCGTGGGGCGCGCCGCTTCCAGGAGGCGAGCCGGGAAGAGCCGCTCCGGGAGGTCGTAGTAGCGCCGGTTGCCGACCCGGCGCGCCAGCCCGAGCCGGCCGGACTCCCAGAGGGCCTCCAGGATGGCCCGCACGCGATTGGTGGGACCCCAGTACCAATCGACCATGGGCTCACGCTCGAAGTCCAGCGAGCTCAGCGGTCCTTCCGTCCGGATCCGCTCCAGGATGTGGCGGGCCAGGTCGGCGTGTGCGACGAAGGCGTCTCCTTCGTGTCGCTCCAGCGCCCGGTCCCACGCGATGCGGTACCACGGCAGCTCGGCCAGCGGCAGGATGCAGAGCGACTTGTTGTAGGCCTCGAAGAGCACCCGCCGCTCGTACAGCAGCTCGTCGGTCCAGGCCGGCCGGTAGCCCGCCACGCGCGCGTGCAGCACCAGGTCGTGGTTGCGACCGGCCACGCCCAGCGGGTCGAACTGGACGGACCCGAGGCGGTCGATCACCGCCATCACGCCCTCCGGGCCGCCCTCGACGCCGCGCGGCGGGGCCAGGAGATGGTGCAGGGCCAGGTACCGGCGCGCGACGGCACCGCTGAGCAGGGGGGTGTCGGGCACCACGGGATGGTACCCAGGCGCCCTTCGCCCGGTCGCGCGCGACGGTTCCCTATACTCGGCTCCCCATGGCCACCACCCAGCGCGACTACTACGAGATCCTCGGCGTGTCCCGCAGCGCGACAGACGAGGAGCTGAAGAAGGCTTTCCGCCGGCTGGCGCAGCGCTGGCACCCGGACGTCAACACGACGCCCGAGGCGGCCGAGCAGTTCAAGGAGATCAACGAGGCGTACCAGGTCCTGTCCGATCCCCAGCGCCGGCAGGCCTACGATCTCTTCGGGCGGGCCGGCCTCGGCAACGGCACGGAGGGCTTTGGCGGGTTCGGCGGCTTCCAGGGTTTCGGCGACCTGTTCGATGCCTTCTTCGGCGGGACCGCCCCTGGTGCCACGCGGCGCGGTCGAGCCGTGGCCGGGGCCGACCTGCGCTACGACCTGCGCCTGACCTTCGCCGAGGCCGTCCACGGGACCGAGAAGGAGATCGAGTACCACGCCCCGGTGCGCTGCGAGACGTGCCGCGGGAGCGGCGCCGAAGCCGGCACGAGCCCCGTCACCTGCCCGCAGTGCGGCGGGAGCGGCGAAGTCCGCAGCGTGCGCCAGACGATGCTCGGCCAGATGGTGACGGCCGGCCCGTGCCCTCGTTGCGGCGGACGAGGCAGCCTCATCGAGAAGGCCTGCCCGACGTGCCGAGGCGAAGGACGCGTGGAAGGCAAGCGGACCCTGCGGGTGACGGTCCCGGCGGGGATCGACGACGGTCACCAGATCCGCCTGTCGGGTGAAGGCGAGGCCGGCCCGCGCGGCGGCCCGGCGGGCAACCTGTACGTCGTCGTCCACGTGGCGGCCCATCCGCGCCTGCGACGGGAGGGCACGGAGCTCTTCGTGCCGCTCGAGGTCTCCATCACCCAGGCCGCTCTGGGGGCCAGCCTCGTCGTGCCCACGGCCGATGGCGAGGAGACCGTGGAGATCAAGCCGGGGACCCAGTCGGGCACGGAGATCCGGCTCCGCGGCCGGGGCGTGCCCCACCTCCGGCGGGCCGGTGCTCGCGGCGACCTGCATGTGCTCGTCGACGTGCGCGTGCCGACCCGCCTGACGCGGCGGCAGCGCGAGCTGCTGGCCGAGTTCGCCACGGAGGCCGGCGAGGCCGTGGACCTCAAGGCGGAAGGGCTACTCGGCAAGGTCAAGGGCCGCCTGGGCTGATGGGTCGGCCGGGCTGATGGACCGGCCGGTCGGCGGCTGGCTCGAGCTGTCGGCGACCGCTGGCAGCGAGGCGGTCGAGGCGGTCAGCGAGATCTTCGCGCGGGTCGCCACGGGCATCACCGTGGAGGCTGCCTTCGTGTCGACCGACGAGGGTCTGGGGGCGCGCCTGGACCCGACCCGGCCGGCCGTTGTGCGGGCGTACCTCGACGCCGGGGACGCGATCGCGACCGAGGCAGCCGTCACGAGGACCGAGACGGCCCTGGGCCATCTGCAAGCGTTCGGCCTGGGGCCGATCGGGGAACTGCAGCGTCGCGCCTTCGCGCCGACCGACTGGGCTGCGTCCTGGAAGCAGCACTTCCCGCTGCTGCGGATCGGCCGCCGCATCGTCATCCGCCCGGCCTGGCGCCGCCACCGTCGACGCCCAGGGGACGTCGTGCTGGCGCTGGATCCGGGACAAGCATTCGGCACGGGTCTCCACCCCACGACGCGGCTCTGCCTGGAGGGTGTCGAACGCCTCGCCGAGGCCGGGTCGCTTGACGGGGCGCGCGTCCTCGACGTGGGGTGCGGATCAGGCATCCTGGCTCTGGCCGCGGCCGGATTCGGCGCCCGCCGGGTGCTGGGACTCGACACCGACCCGCTGGCCGTCGAAGCTACCCGGCGCAACGCCCGTCGCAACCGATGCGCCCGGCGGGTCCGGGCGCGTCTGGGCTCGTTGCCCGTGCCGGACGGCCCGTACGACGTGGTCCTCGCCAACCTCATCGGATCGCTGCTGATCGCCCTCTCGGAGCCCCTGCGCGAGGCCATGCGCCCGGGCGGCCGGCTCGTGGCGGGCGGTATCTTCGCCGATCGCGAGCGCGACGTGCGCCGCGCCTTGCGAGCAGCCGGCCTCCGCCCCACGGGCCGGCTGACCGAAGGGGAGTGGGTCACGCTGGAGGTGGAGCGGCCGGCCTGACGGCCGGCTCTGGTAGCCTGCTCGGGTGGCTGGAGCACCTCCTGACGCGCCCGGACCGACCGACCCGGCCTGCCTCTTCTGCCGCATCGTGGCCGGGGAGATCCCGTCCCGGCGTGTCCACGAGGACGACCTGGTGATCGTCTTCCATGACGTCGCCCCGCGGGCGCCGACCCACGTGCTGCTCGTGCCGCGCCGCCACATCCCCTCGGCGGCGGCCCTCACCGAGGCGGATGCCCCGCTCGTCGGCCGCCTCATGGCGGTCGCGGCGATGCTGGCCCGTGACGCCGGGCTCGCGGAGACCGGCTACCGGCTCGTCACCAACGTCGGCCCGTGGGGTGGCCAGACGGTCGACCACCTGCACTGGCACCTGATGGGTGGGCGGCCATTCGAATGGCCGCCCGGCTGACTCGGCCGGGCACCCGCCCGGGCCGGCGAGCGGGGCGGATCCTGGCCGCCGTCCTGGCCGCAGCCTGCGCCGGCTGCGGAGCGGCACCCGCGACGACGTCGCCGGCGACCACGCCGGGCGGCAGCGTGGTCGTCGTGCCCGCCGAGCCGGGCCTCACGGCGGCCGAGGCGACGACCGTGACGCTGCTGCGCCGCAGCCTCGCCACGGGCGGCTTCCAGCTAAGTCCGGTCAACCAGCCCGTGCAGCCGGCCGTCCCGAGCGTCTTCGCCACGACGCCCGTGGTGGTCTACCGCATCGAGCTGGCCGACCCCGACCAGGGCTATATCCTGATCTACGACTTCCCGGCGCCGTCGGGCGCCGCCGCTGCCGCAGGCGCCCTCGCCACGTTCGTGGGCAGCGGCTTCGGCCAGACGACCTATCCGCTGGACGCCGAGTTCTCTGTGGCGTCGCTCGGGGCAGACGTCGTCTTCGCCTGGTGGTCGCCCGGGCGGGCGAGCGACCCGGCGGTCACCCAGGCGGCCATGCACCTGGTGGCGGCGGTCGGCACGGCGGTACCGGTCACGAAGTAGCCGGCGCGGGCGGTGGATCCGTCTGGACCCAGGCGCGCACGGCGTCGCGGCGAACCTTGAGCGTGTGGGTGCGCGGGAAGTCGGGTTCGGGCCAGAAACGCCACGCCACGACCCGCTGGTGCATCCCGAGCGACGTGTTGGCGGCCTTGACCGCCTGGTCGACGGTCGCCCGCAGGGTTGCCACCTCCGCCGCCGACCGTGGCCGGACGGGCGGCGTCGGGGCGCCTGGCGCGAGCGCGATGGCCGGCGCACCCGGCGGCAGGACGACGGCCTCGATCCTTCCTGGTGCGGTCTCCAGCACCACCGTGTCGCCCAGCCCGGCCACGCGCAGGGCGTTCTCGATGTCCTCGGGATAGACCTTCATGCCGTTGGGCAGGGCGATCATGTCCTTCAGGCGGCCCGACAGGACCAGGCTGCCCCGGTCGTTCCAGTGGCCCACATCTCCCGTGCGATACCAGCCGTCCCCGGTGAAGGCGGCGGCCGTCGCCGCCGGGTCGCGCCAGTATCCCTGGAAGACGGTCGGGCCGGCGACCTGGACCTCGCCGTCGCCGGGGTCGATGCGCACGCGAGCAGGTGGCATGGGCCGGCCGACGGTCCCCAGGTCATGGTCGCCGGGATGGTTGGCCGTGGCGAAGCCGCACTCGGTCGACCCGAAGCCCTGCACCACCACCACCCCGATGTCCTCCCAGGCCTCCTGGAGGGCCGGCGGCAGGAACGCGGCGGCGCAGATGAACAGCGTCAACCCGCCGCCGAGCTGGGCGTGGACGGAGCGGAAGAGCCAGCGCCTGACCGCGTACGGCAGGTGGCGACCGAGCCCGCGGGCCCGCTCGAAGCTGGACGTGCGGCCGAGTCGGGCGACTTCGCGCGTAAGCGCCGCCCAGAACAGGTCCAGCAGCTGGGGCACGACGACCATCGTCGTGACCCGGTGGGCCCGGATGGCCTCGAAGATGACCCGCGGGTTCCGCGATCGCACGTACAGGATGGGGGCGCTGCCGTGGAGCCCGTAGTAGAGCTCCAGAACGCCGAACAGGTGCGACAGCGGCAGGAGCGAGACGATGCGGTGGTGGCGGTGCGGGATCACCGCGTCGGTGGCCTGGACCGTGGCGAGCAGGTTGCCGTGGCTCACCACGGCCCCCTTGGGGTTGCCCGTGGTGCCCGAGGTGAAGACGACCAGGAACGGCGTCTCGCGCGTCGCCGCGGGCCAGCCTCCGAGACGTGCCTCCCAGTCGGGCGGGAACGGCACGTCGGGCGGGCCGGCGGGAGCCGGCGTTGTGGCGGGAGCCGGCGTTGTGGCGGGAGCCGGCGTTGCAGCAGCCGCCGCCGCCGTGCCAGGGGTCGGGGGCGCGGCCGTCAGCCAGTCGACCGCGCGGATCTGGACATGGCCAAGGGCCACGTCACGCGGGTCGGGCGCGTCGCGGCCAGTCCCCAACGCGAGCCAGCCGGTGTCGGCGAGGCGGACGATCCGCTCGATCGTCTGGGGCGCCATGCGCAGGTCCAGCGGCACGACCAGGACTCCCGCGCGCAGCGCGCCGAGGTAGAGGATGGGCACCTCGGGTCCCGGCGGGCTCCACACCAGCAGCCGGTCGCCGGGCCGCAGGCCCAGGGCCCGCAACCGCCACGCCGCCGCCAGGGACCGCCGTCGGACCTCCGTGCCCGACCAGGCCACCAGGGCCCCATCGTCACCGACGAAGGCGAAGATCTCGTCCGATCCAGCGCGGTCCAGGGCGCGGTCGGCCAGGTCGACCAGCGACCGATAACCGGTCGGATCAGGGAAGCCCTCGGCCATGGTCAGCCAGCATCGGACCGCCCACCCCGACCGTCAAGGGGCCAGGCCCGCCGGCCTAGGGAGCGCTGGCGGCCGGGAGGGCCACGAGGACCGCGTCGGACAGAGCGCCGCTGCCGCCCATGACGACGACCGCGTCGGGCTTCATCGCTGCCATCCCGGCCGCCGTGGAGGCCGGCAGCGGCGTGGACGGCATGGCCAGCAGCACCGGGTCACCAAGCGAAGCGGCCAGCGATGCCCCAGTGATGGCGTCCGGATAGTTCACCCCGCTGGCCACGTAGACCGCCGATGGATGCGAGCCCCCGGCCACCTGGGCGGCGATGAGCTCGGCCGTGGCATACCGGTCCGCCCCGCCGTACCGTATGGGGGTAGAACCGGCGATCTCGCCCAGGTCGGTGGCCACGGCGGCGGATACGGCGCTGACCCCGCCGACGATCACGATGTGGGTTGGCGTCAGCACGTCGACCAGCGCGTCTCGGACGAAGCTGGGGATGGCGGTCGGCTGCACGTACAGGACCGGGGCGCCGAGGAGGGCGGCCAGCGGCGCGGCCGACACGGCGTCGGGGAAGTACAGGCCGTTGGCCACCACGACCGTGTCCACATGGCCGGGGAAAACGGCCTCGGCGAGGCCCGCGGCGGTCGCGTACCGGTCGGGACCGGCCGCCCGGCTGACCTGGCCGGCGGCGGGCGTCGTGAATGCCTTGAGCTGGTTGAAGACCGCTTCCGAGACGGCCCCTGAACTGCCCAGGACCACGATCCGGGCGGGCGCCAGTCGGGTCAGCTGGGTGCTGATGGCGGCCGGGATGGCGGTCGGCTGGACCAGCAGGAGCGGCGCGTGCTGCTGGCCGGCGAGGGCCGCGGCAGCGGCCGCATCGGGGAACTCGGTACCCGACGCGACGTAGACCACGGCCTGGGGCGCCGGGTACTGGGCCGCGGCGGCGGCCGACGTGCCGTAGCGATCGGGTCCGGCCAGCCGCGCGTCGGGGATGTACCGCGCCGTGTAGGTCGTGTCGCCTGACGCCACCACCACGCTATGCGAAGCCGCGCCGCCGTCGGACCAGGCCACGAAGCCATACTGGGTCGGGCCTGACGTCTGGAGCGGCGGCGCGACCAGGCTGATCGTGCTGCCCTCGATGAACGTGTCCACGAACGGGGCCGGCGCGCTCACATCGCCGCCGCTCAGGGTGAGTCCCGTCGGATCGCTCTGGAGCGTGACGGTGTGCGCCTTGGGATACAGGTAGACCGTCGTCGTGTCCTGGAGGTCGTGGTCATCGGTCGCCGTCAGGGTGATCTCGAGCAGCGATGGGTAGTCATGTTGCGGCGCGCTGAAATGCCCCGAGGCGACGCCGGCGAACGACTGCAGCTCGTGCGTGTGACAGCCGGCCTGTGGACAGTGGTAGATGTGCACGTCCCAGCTGAGGGCCGCCGCGGGCAGCGTGCCCTGCTCGTTGTCGCTGGCCGAGCCGGCGAAGCTGATGTCCTGCCCGACCGAGTAGAAGGGCGGCACGCCCGCCGGCTGGATCGGCGGCGGGTCGCCGTTCGTGTCAAGGGTCGGCTGGGCGGGAGGCGGCGAGCCGTCGATCAGGGTGATGCTGGCGGTCGGCGGGGTGTCGCCGGCGGCGATCGTCAGCGGCGCGCTGGTGTTGCTGACGCCGTTCGCGTCGGTCACCCGCAGGCGGACGTGGTACGTCCCGTCGGCGTAGACCTTGGTCGGCGTGGCCGAGGTGCTGTCGCCGAAGGTGCCGTCGCCGTCGAGGTCCCAGCTGTAGGTCAGCGGCGGGGCTGACGTCTCCGACCCGGAGCCGTCGAAATGGACCGTCAGGGGTGCCGCACCGTACGTGACATCCGAGCTGATGACGGCCTCGGGGACTCCGTAGCTGATCTCATCGATCCGCCCGCCATCGTGGTCGACATAGAACATGTCGCCGTTCGGCCCGGCCTCGAGGTCGACCGGGCAGGCGATGCAGTTGGCGCCGGCCGCGCCGCTCAGGACCGTCACGATCTTCGTCGGGTCGGGGAGGCCGTTGGCGCCGGGTTGCATGGCCCAGATGCAGTCCCGCGAGTGGTCACCGAAGAACAGGGCGCCATGGAAGGCCGAGGGGTAGGTCGCGCCTTCGTAGAAGGCGACGGCGCTGATGACCGACCCGTCCTGCCAGTCGCACGGACCGGGCGGGCTCGGTGACGTGGTGTGGCAGGCGCTGCCGGACGGCACGCAGGCGCCGTGGTTGTAGACGGTGTAGGGCGCCACGCTCGTCGGCTGCGGCGAACAGAGATCGAGCGTCGTGTCGGTGTAGTACGTGTCCTGCTGGTTGCCCTCGACGCATGGCCAGCCGTAGTTGGCCGTGGTCTTCGTATCGGGCACGCTGACCCTGTCGACCTCCTCCCAGGAGTTGTAGCCGACGTCGCCCACCCAGACATCGGTGCTGCCGGGCTTGAAGGCGAAGCGGAACGGGTTGCGGAAGCCGTACGCGAGGATGCGTTTCGCGTTGGCATCAGGGCTTGCGGCGTAGGGATTGCCGGGTGCGCCCGCGCCGTTCGTCTGCAGTCGCATCAGCGTGCCATTGAGGACCGTGGGGCCGTCCGTGCGCCGGACGCTCTGGGCGCGCAGCGCGCCACCCTCCGCGGTCGGGGCACTGGGCGCCGTCCCGACCGCCGTCGTCGGGTCGCCGCATGGGTTGGCCGGCGTGTAGACGTGGCCGGCCTGGTCGGCCTGCGTGCCGCCGTACTGGCCGTAGTCCTCCCCGCCCGCACCGGGATTCAAGAAGCTCGAGCCCTCGCCCATCGACGCGTAGAGATACCCGTCCGGCCCGAAGGCGAGGTTGCCGACCGAATGGCTGGGGAACTGCTGGCAGTCGTCGGTCAACAGGACCGTCTCTGGGCCGGTGCTGACGTAGCCGCCGTTGCCGTCGCTTGCCGCGGTCAGCCGGGCGATGCGGCCCTGCGCGGGGCAGCCGTCAGTGGTCGAGCCTGGGCCCGTGTAGTAGGGCGGAGCCGGCGGATCCAGGACCTGCGTCCCCGGGCAGGCATCGTTCCATTGGGCGGGCGCGTCCCAGTCAGGGTTGCCCAGGTCGTGGACCGGATCGTGGTCGTACGTGTACATCACGTACACCGACGGGTCGCTCGGGAAACCCGGGGCGAGGGCCATCCCCAGCAGTCCGCGGTCCCAGTAGTCGTCGACTTCGGCCGAGAGGTCGGCGAATAGGTGGGGCGTGTCACTGGCGACGCTCGTGTAGTCGACGATCTGGCCCCCCTTTTCGGCCACGAAGACCACGCCGTTGGCAGCGAACCGCACGACCGTGGGGTGGTCCAGGCCGGTGAAGACGGCGGTGTCGACGAAGCCGTCCGCCGCGGTCGTCGTCGCGTCCGGGCTGACGGTGCGTGGCTCCGCGGAGGTGCTGCCGGTGGCGAAGAGCCCGGGGTCGGGCGGCGTGACGGGGGTGGCGGCGAGCGCTGGCGCCGCGGCCGGCCCAGCGACGCCCGCCAGCATGGCGCTCGCGATCGCGAGCACCATGGCGCTCGCGATCAGGCGCTGGCGGAATGGCGAGCGTCGCGCAGGCATGCCCCGACTCCCGACGGTGATATCGCCGGAGCGTGCCGCCCGGCGGGCCGATGATGACCGGCGCACCCTACCACCGTCGGCGAGGCCGCGGTACTCAAGGGTTCGCAACTTGTTGCGCGGCGACACCGAGGGTCCCGGGGTGTCGGGGGACCATCTTCCGGGCCAGCGGTCGCTCCGGCATGGTAGGGTCCACCGCAACCTCCGGGCAGTCGTCCCGGCGATCCCAGGGAGATGGCATGCGGCTCGTCGGCGCCTCGCTCATCCTGCGCCGGGCACTCGCGTCGGGCGCCGCCCTGGCCCTGGCCCTGACCGCGCTGGGCGCCTCATCGATGGTCCATCCCACGACTGCCGAGGCCGTCGCCGCGCCGCCCGGCAAGCCCATCCTCTCGCTGGTCGCGGTGCCGGGGTCGGGCACCTACGACGAGCCGGTGCTGGTCACCAGCGACGGGTCGAGCAGCCGCCTCTTCGTGGTCCAGCGGACCGGCGCGATCAGGGTCATCGACGGCGGTGTCGAACAGGCGACCATGTTCCTGGACCTCGCCACGCTCGGTATCGGGTTCAACGACGCGGGTGAAGAGGAAGGCCTGCTCGGCCTCGCCTTCGATCCCGACTTCGCCGCCGACCACACGTTCTACGTCTCGTACACGCGCACGGACGGCAGCCTCCAGGTTTCATCGTTCACGACGGCCACGGCGTTGGCCGATACCGCCGGCACAGCCGCCACGCCGATCATCGACATCCCCCACCCGGTCAACACCAACCACAACGGCGGGATGCTGAACTTCGGGTCCGACGGCGACCTCTACATCGGCACCGGTGACGGTGGGGCGGCGGACGACCCCGGGCCTGGCTGTGGCAACGCCCAGAACACGAACGTGCTGCTGGGCAAGATCCTGCGCATCGACGTGCACAGCGCATCACCGCTGCCGGGCAAGGCCTATGGCATCCCCGCCGACAACCCCTTCGCCAGCGGCTCGGGCGGGGCCAAGGAAGTATGGGCCTGGGGCCTGCGCAACCCGTGGCGCTGGAGCTTCGACTCGGCGACCGGCGACATGTGGATCGCCGACGTGGGGCAGGACACGTACGAGGAGGTCGACCACGTCGGCGGCGCCAGCCCGGGCAAGGGCCTCGACTTCGGGTGGCCCTACTACGAGGGCTTCCACGTCCAGAACTTCCACCACTGCAGCGCGCCGGTCCCCAACGAGGGGCCGTTGCTGGCCTACAACCACACGCAGGGCTGCGCCATCATCGGCGGCTTCGTTTACCGCGGCACCGAGTGGCCCGACCTGGTGGGCCGCTACCTCTTCGGCGACCTGTGCTCCGGGACCATCTGGGACGTGCCGGTCACGGCGACCAGCCCGGCCACGCCCGAGGCGCTGCTGCAGACCGGCCTGTCGCTGACCGGCTTCGGCGAGGACGCGGCGGGCGAGCTGTACGTGGAGGACATCGACGGCGGCGTCCACCACATCGTTTCGGACACGACGCGGGTGTCCGGCGCCGACCGCTACGCCACGTCGGCCGCGGTCGCCGCGCTCGGCGGCTACGCCCCGGGCGGCACGGTCTACCTCGCCTCGGGGACGGGTTTCGCCGATGCCCTCTCGGGTGCCCCGCTCGCCGGTCGCGACCACGCCCCACTCCTGCTGATCCCCCCCTCATGGCCGCTGCCTGCGGTCATCTCCACCCGCATGGCCGCGCTGGCTCCCAGCCATATCACGCTCCTGGGTGGGGTCGGGGCCATCCCCAAGACGGTGGCCGACCATCTGGTCACGACCTACCTCGGGGGTGACGCGAGCAAGCTGACGCGGCTCGGCGGCGTGGACCGCTACGACACCTCGGCCGTGATCGCCGACCCCCTGCGGAGCGGCGAGTACAGCAGCGGGGTGGGCGGTGTCTTCATCGCCAGCGGCTTGAACTTCCCCGATGCCCTGGGCGCCGCGCCGATCGCCGGGCGCATGGGCTGGCCTCTCCTCCTGGTGCCCGGCACGGAGACCACCTTCCCGCCTGAGGTCTTCACGGCGCTCCAGCATCTGCAGCCGACCAAGATCTGGGTCGTCGGGGGGCCGAGTGTCATCGCGTTCGCGGTCGTCGAGTACCTGCGGAACTACTTCGACGTGGCTGACCCCATCTACGGCGCCGACCGCTACGAGACGGCGGCGGCCCTGGCCCTGCAGTTCCCGCCGGGAAGCGTCCCTCCGTCGGTCCTCTATGTAGCCTCCGGGGTCGGCTTCGCCGACGGGCTGTCGGTGGCGCCGGTGGCCGCGCTGCAGGACACCGACCTGCTGCTGGCGCCGTCCGGCGGTGGGCTGCCGGCCACCGTGCATGCGGCGGTCTGTGCACTCGACCCGGTCAGCCTCGTGGTGGTGGGCGGCACGGCGGTGGTGTCCGACCAGACGGCAGGAGGCCTGGGGCAGCCCTGCACCTGAGCCCGGAGCCGCCAGGCGTGGTACCATTGCGTCTCGCCCCGGACCGTCAACAGGTGGTGCGGCCGACCCTTCGGGAGCCGCAGGCGGGTCCGTGGCCAGGCCACAGGAGCCCATCGTTGAACCCCGCCCGCCTCACCAAGCCCGCGCTCGAGCCGCCCAAGCACGTCATCGCTGAGTATCGCCACCGGGAACTCCACGTCACCTGCATCTGCGGATGGGAAGGCAGTGTGGGCACCGATCCGCGCCAGCCGGACGAGTGGAAGGCGCACCTGGCGGCGAACCGCGACGGCAAGCGCTGATCGACGACCCACCGCGTCACACGCGCGGCTCCATGGCACCCGATTGACCGGCCCCGCACCCGCGGCTACACTCCGCAGGCCCTGACGCCGGGCTGCCCACTCGGAAGGCCCGCGCGTCGTCACGAGCCCGAACCCCGGCAGCGGGCCATCCAGTGACTGGGTCGAACTCCGCCGGCGGGAGGTGAACCGTCATTGGCCGAAGTCCGAGTCGGCGAGAACGAGACCTTCGAGAGCGCCCTGCGCCGCTTCAACAAGAAGATCCAGCAGAGCGGCATCCTCGCTGAGGCACGCCGCCGCGAGCACTACGAGAAGCCGAGCGTGAAGCGCAAGCGCAAGGAAGCCAAGCGCAAGAAGGCCGCTCGCCAGGGCTAGAGGCCTCGCCGCCCCGCTGGGGGCGGCGTGGCTCCCCTCAGGAGCCCCCACGGTGACCCTTCACGACCAGATCCAGGGCTCGATCATCGACGCCATGCGTCAGCACGACGCGGCGCGCCGGGACGCGTTGCGCATGGTCGCGGCCGCCCTCTACAACGCCGAGAAAGCCGCCCGGCGGCCCCTCACTGACGATGAGCAGCTGGCCGTCCTGACCCGCGAGGTCAAGCAACGCCGCGAGTCGGTCGAGGCGTACACGAAAGCCGGTCGCCTCGATCTGGCCGCCGGCGAGCAGGCAGAAGCCGACCTCATCCGCACCTTCATGCCCCAGCCGCTGGATGAGGGACAGCTCGACGCGCTTGTCGAGAGCGCCATCGCCGAGACCGGCGCCTCGTCTGCCCGTGATCTGGGCCGCGTCATGGCCGTCCTCGCCCCGCGGACGCGCGGGCGTGCCGACGGCCGAGTGGTCAGCGGCCTGGTGGCGCAGGCGCTGGCCCGGCGCGACCTGGCCGGCCATGCCCACGGATCGGACGGCACGTGATCGCCCGCCGGGTGAGCCGGGCGGCGGCCTTCACCCGCCGCGATGCCGTTCGCCTCGTGGTCAGCGGGGCGATCCTGGCGGCCATCGTGACGGCCATCCTGTCGATCGACCTGCTGCCGTCGCCCGCGTTCCAGGCCACCGTCGACCAGCCCGCCCCGGTCGATGTGTACGCCCCACGGGCGGTCGAATACACCAGCGCCCTGCAGACCGCGGCCCAGCAGCAGGCGGCCCGGGCCGCGGTCGCCCCGCAGTACGACTACACCCCGGCCAGCGGCCAGGCGTTCGCGGCACAGCAGGTCGCGGCGCTGCAGCGCGAGGTCGCCCCGATCGATGCCGCCTTCGGCGCCAACCTCACCGCCGATGCCCGCCAGGCCGCCCTCGCGGCGGCCCTGCCCGATCTCAGCGCTGCCAGCCGGACCACCCTGCTGGACCTCGACGCCAGCTCCTGGACGGCCCTCCGCAGCCAGATGATCACGACCCTGGAGGAGGCGCAATCGGTCGAGGTCCGCGACACGCTGCTGCCCACCGCGCGCGCCGCCCTGGGCCAGCGCCTTCCCACCAGCCTGCCGGCCGACCAGCGCGCCCTGGCCACGGAGATCCTCACGCCGCTGCTGGTCGCCGACTCCGGCTACGACCAGGCGGCCACGACCGCCGCCCAGGATGCCGCAGCGGCCGCTGTACCGCCCGTGGTCGTGCACGTCGCCAAGGGCGAGCTGGTGGTCCTCAAGGGAGCGCGCCTGAGCGCGGCCGACGTCGAGGAGCTCAATGCCCTGGGCGTCAACGGGCAGCCCACGGACACCTACCGGGTGGGGGGCTGGTTCATCCTGGCCATCCTCGTGATCGGGACGCTATTGGCGTGGCTCTGGCGCTTCCGGCCGGAGCTCTGGCATCGCACCAACACCCTTGTCCTGCTGGGGCTGCTCCTGATCGCGGCGACGGCCGGCCTGGAGCTGACCGCGACGCGCTCGATCCTGCCCTTCTTCCTGCCGCTTGCCGCGATCGGCATCCTCACGGCCATCCTGCTCGACGCGGGGACGGCCACGATCCTGACCGCCCTCGTGGCCGTCATGGCGGCGGTGGTCGTCTTCTCCGTCGAGTTGGGGGTCTACACCCTCCTCGGCGGGCTGGCCGGCATCATCGCCGTCCGCCGCGGGGAGCGGGTCCAGCAGTTCATCCAGGCGGCCATCGTGATGGCCGTGGTCAACGTGCTGGTGGTGGCCATCTTCGGGCTGCTCGGCCAGCACGACCTGACGGGCACGCTCCAGCTGTGGGGCGCCGCTTTCGTCGGAGCGGGCGGGTCGGCCGTCGCCGCCGCGGGGACCTTCGCCGGCCTCGGCAACGTCTTCGGCATCACCACGGCCTTCCAGCTGCTGGAGCTGGGCAACCCCTCTCAGCCCTTGCTGCGCCGCCTGTTGCTCGACGCCCCGGGGACCTATCACCACTCGTTGATGGTCGGCAATCTGGCCGAACGAGCCGCCGAGGCCATCGACGCCGACCCGCTCGTGGTGCGGGTGGCCGCCCTTTATCACGACATCGGCAAGCTCGGCGACCCGAACGCGTTCATCGAGAACCAGGCCGGCCGGGAGAACATCCACGACGACCTTGAGCCCGCCCAGTCGGCGGCCCTCATCAAGAGCCACGTGGCCAACGGCATCGACCTGGCCTACCAGTACCACCTGCCCAAGGCGCTCATCGCCTTCATCCCGCAGCACCACGGGACGGCGCTCATGAGCTTCTTCCTGGACAAGGCCCGCCAGCAGGCGGTGGAGGAGACCGGCCTGCGGCCCGGCTCGCCCGAGGCCGAGGCGGCGGCCGCCGGCATCGACGAGCTGCGCTTCCGCCACTCCGGCCCGCGGCCGCAGACCCGTGAGGCCGCCATCCTGATGCTGGCCGATTCCGTCGAGGCGTCGGTCCGGTCGCTGGACAGTCACGACGAGCCGGCCGTGCGGGCGATGGTGGACCGCATCATCCTGGAGCGCCTTCAGGACGGCCAGTTCGACGAATGCGACCTCACGCTGCGCGACCTGGAGCGCGTCCGCGAGGCGTTCGTGCAGCAGCTGCTGGGCATGTACCACCGGCGCATCGCCTATCCGCAGAACAAGATCGTGGAGCTCGAATCCCGTCGGGCCGCCGGTGGTGGTCGCGGCGCCTGAGCGGCCACGACGGTGAGCGGCGAGCCGCCTCGCCGCCTGTATCGACCGCCGTGGCGGATCGACGTCACGGTGCGGCCCGGGGTGCTTCCGCCCATCTCCGCCGCGCGCCTGGCCGATACCGTCGCGGCGACCGCGTCGGCCGCGGGTGCACCGGCTCCCGCCGTCATCGGCCTCATCCTGGCGGACGACCGTGAGCTGGCGCGCCTGAACCGCACTGCCATGGGCCACCGCGGCCCGACCGACGTGCTCTCCTTCCCCCTCCTGCCGCTCGACGCCTACCCGCCGCACCCGGGTGCTGCCCAGATCACATCGCCGGCAGATGCAGCGGCGTTCGCCCTCCCGCCGCGCACGCGGCGCTGGCTCGGTGAGATCGTCGTCTCCGTGGAGCGCGCGATGGCACAGGCGGAGCAGGGCCGTGGTGGTCAGGACGGCCGCCGGCGCTGGATGGGCGCCGACGAGCTGCGGCTGCTGGTGACCCACGGGACGCTGCACCTGTGCGGCTGGGACCATGCCGATCCACAGGAGGGCGAGGCCATGCGCGCCCTGGAGCGCCGCCTGCTGGGCCTGCCCATTCCGGACCTCGTGAGCGACCGGTGAGCCGCCCCGACCCCCACGGCGCCATCCCCCTGCCGACCCTCCCGCCGGCCGCCGGCCGGGCGTCCCGCGTCAGCCGCCTCGTGCGCGGGGCGCTGCGCCTGGAGGACCTCGTGCTGATCGTCTGGGTCGGCCTGCAGCCCCTCGTCCTCCGGGTACTGGGCTACGGCCCGAGCCAGACGAACAGCGGCGGGCTGGATCTCATGGACGCCCACGATCCGCTGCTCGGCCTGGTGGAACTCGTCGCCGTCGGCGGTGCGCTGATCTGCCTGGCCACGCGACCGGCCATGTCGTCGGGGGCGGCCGGGCGCGGCGCACCGGACTTCGCCGCCCTCGGACCGCTCACGGGCGGCCTGCTGCTGGCCACCGTCATCGGGACGCAGAACCTCTTCGGGATGGCAGAGGCCGGCTTCGGCGTGGCCTTCGCGGCGGTCGTGGTGGCGTTCCTGCTGTCGTCGGCCACGCCGCCGGTCGCGATACCGGTGCGACGCGTGCTCGTGACGCCGTACGTGCTGGTGTCGGCCAGCCTGTTCAACGGCCTCATCGGGCAGGTCGGTGGCGTGTTCGACCTGCATGCGCTCGTGGGGCAGGACATGGGGCAGCTCGCCCACGTCCTGCCCCAGCTGCTCGTGGTGATGGTGCCGTTCGCCGCCGTGTACTACCTCATGCTGGTCTACGCCCCGCGGCAGCTGGCCGTCGCGGACGGTGGCCCCGTCACCTGGCTGGTGCGGTTCGCCGTCTTCCTGGTCGTGGAGATCGTGGCGGTCAGCGTGCTGGCGGCGACCGCCTGAGGCCTATGGGCCGTTGACCAGGCCGGAGGTGTCCACGACCTCGAAGTCGCTGCCGTGGAGCGTCTGGAGCTGGTGCAGGTCGTCGTCGTTCCAGCGGACGTCGGGTGCCCCGCTGACGTACCACGGCGAGCCGTTGTCGGCCAGGATCATGCCGTACGTCTTGAGCGCGGTGAGGACGACCTGCGCCTGCGGCCCGAAGCCGGAGATGTCGACCGAGGCCTTGAGGCGCACCCGCAGGCCCATGGGCGGGTCGCTGGTCGGACCGCACGACGTCTGGCTTGCGAAGTGGCGAGCGGGATAGATGTAGCCGGTGCACGTGCTGGGGGCCGTGAAGCGCAGCGCGTGCAGGATGGCGCCGGCAGCGACCTCGTCGTAGCGGACGAGGCCAGCGAAGATGGGCAGGCCGGCGGCGTCGGCGCTCGTCCAGCCGTCATGTCGCAGGGCGTTCGACGTGAGGTCCCAGGTCGCCCCCGAGCCAGCGTGCCAGGTCGAGCCGGACTGCGAGGCGGCGTACAGCTCCCACAGGCGGCAGGTCGCCGGATCGACCATCAGGAGGTGGCGGTCGCTGCCGCCCTCGATGACCGGGGACGGCGGGATGGGGTACGGCACGTGATCGGACTCGGAGCTGTAGTCGAACGTGACCGTGCTCGTCGGGGTAGTCGG
>Ga0187779_10000575_pt1 | contig 24577 bp, 22 predicted proteins | sample 1015_Q2_SP10_10__FD_132435 | JGI IMG/M metagenome (GOLD analysis project Ga0187779, IMG submission 132435) | Tropical peat soil microbial communities from peatlands in Department of Meta, Colombia - 1015_Q2_SP10_10_MG | ecosystem: Environmental > Terrestrial > Soil > Wetlands > Peat | place... | reverse complement strand
GTAACGCGCCGGCCGCAAGCCGTTGCGGTCGAGCGTCGCGCCGATCTGGCGGCCGTTGGTGAAGGCAATCGCCGCCGGGCCGTCCCACGGCTCCATCAATGCGGCATTGTATTCGTAGAAAGCGCGCCGTTCCTCGTCCATGAGCGGATTTCCCGCCCAGGCTTCCGGAATCATCATCATCATCGCGTGGGCGAGCGAGTAGCCGCCCCGCACCAGGAATTCGAGTGCGTTGTCGAAGCAGGCGGTGTCCGACTGGCCTTCATAGGAGATCGGCCAGAGCTTCTTGATGTCCTTGCCGAACAGCGGCGAGGCGACGGAAGCCTGACGCGCCGCCATCCAGTTGACGTTGCCGCGCAGGGTGTTGATTTCACCATTGTGTGCGATGAAGCGATAGGGATGCGCTAGCGACCAAGTCGGGAAGGTGTTCGTCGAGAAGCGCTGATGTACAAGCGCGAGCGCCGACTCGAAATCCGCATCGTGCAGATCGGGATAATAAGCCTCGAGCTGATCGGCGAGGAACATGCCCTTGTAGATGACGGTGCGGCACGATACCGACACGGGGTAATAGCCGGCCGTGCGCCGCTCGCGGCGTCGATAGATCGCGTTTGAGATCGACTTGCGCAGGATGTAGAGGCGGCGCTCGAACTCGTCCTCGGTGAGCTTCTTTTTGCCCTTGCCGATGAAAACCTGCATGTGCTTCGGCTCGGTCGGCTTGACCGATTCACCGAGCGTCGAATTGTCGGTCGGCACGTCGCGCCAGCCGATCACCGTCAGCCCTTCGCGCCGGATCACCTCCGCATAGATGTCGCGGATGATTTCGAGCCAGTTCTGATCGGTCGGCATGAACAGTTGCGCGACCGCATATTCGCCGGGACCCGGCAGATCGAAGCCGAGCTCAGCCGCCTTCTTGGCGAAGAACTTGTGCGGGATCTGCACCAGGATGCCGGCGCCGTCGCCCATGCGCGGATCGGCGCCGACCGCGCCGCGATGCTCAAGGTTGCAGAGAATCTTGAGGCCGTCCTCGACGATCTGATGCGACTTGCGGCCCTTGATGTCGGCGATGAAGCCGACGCCGCAGGAGTCCTTGTCGAGCTTGGGATCGTAGAGGCCTTGCACTTCCGGCACGCCCGGATCGGCGGACGCGCGCGCACGCGCGGCGTCGGCAAGCACCGCCGCCTTTTCGAGCAATCTGCTCTTTCTGCGCTCGTCCATCGCGTCCTTAGCTTCGGCACACCTTCCGCGTCCGCAGCGCCCGAAGTGCGCCGCAGCCGACGTACAGCCGATCTCGTTGAAGGGCAGCCTTGCCGGCCGTCGCCGCCGGGACTGCTCCCGTTGGGCGCCACTGAAAAGCCCCGCCGCAAGGGCCAATCCCGTGGCCGCCACCCATTAGGACAGTATTACTGTCCTAATGGACAATGCCAAATTTTGCCCCGCCACACAAGGCTGGTCCACGTCGGAATCGGGGGAACCGGACCTTTTGTTGCGGCGGCGCCATCCTACCAAGCAAGAAGGGGACCACGAGGCCTCCGGCGGCGCAACGCCGTTGCGTGAGACGCTCCTGACAAGCGCCGTTCCCGGTTAACCGTTTAATGGTGAAATGCGGAAAAAGCCGCGCGGCAGCGCGATTTGGCTAAGGTCCCCGGAAAATTCGAACGACACGGGGACGGTGTCATGAGCGACAAGGCGGCCGCCAATCGGCCGACCAATCAAAATCCGGGCGCGGCTGCGATGTCGCGGCTCGCCGACCGGATCGCCGCGGTTACCCCGCCGCCGCCGGTGCTCGACCTCATCAATCCGGTGCCGGCCACCCCGCCGAGGCCATCGCCCGCCGTTGCGGCAGCGCTGGCGACGACAGCGGCATTGGCCGCGCGCGCCGATGCGCGGGCGCGCCGGTCGCGCCGCTCGATCACCGCGCTCATCGTCGAGGGCCTCGTCGCGCTGTTCTCGTTCATCCCCTACGCCGTGGTCGCGCTCGGCATCCGCCTGATCATGGCGCGTGTGTTCTTCCTCGACGGCCAGATGCGCATCGATGGTCCGCGCTTCTCGCAGAGCGCCTATGGCTTTGAGTTCTCCGCCGTGCTGCCGACGCACGTGCGGCCCGACGCGATCAACGACTTCCTGCACTACACGCTGCCCATTCCGCCGGTGCTGACCGCCTATCTTGTCACCTTCGGCGAGTTCATCCTGCCGATCATGCTGGTCATTGGCATCGGCGCGCGCTTCGCCGCGCTTGGTTTGCTCGCGCTAACGGTGCTGCTCCAGCTCTACGTGACGCCGACGGCGCTGTGGACGACCCATGTCTACTGGGCGGCGCTGCTGCTCGTCATCATGTCGCGCGGTCCGGGTGCGCTCTCGGTCGACCACTTCATCAAGCTGGCGTCCCGCGGATGAACAAGCGGCTGACCATCGCGCTTGCCGCAACGGTGCTTGCCGCGATGGCCACTTGCGCTGCGGCCGGTTCACGCCGTGAATCCATCACGGCTGCTGACGCGCTCCCGGCTTACGAAGTTCTCAACAGCATCCGGGCGCTCGGTTTTGCTCCCACCACGCAGGCCTTGCGCCGCGGACCTTATTACGTGCTGCATGCCTATGATCCGCGCGGCGTCCAGGTGCGCATCACGGCCGATGCGCAGCTTGGCGATATCGTCGAGGTTTCCTCTCTCGTTGCGCCGCGCTTCAGCGGCGGCGCCCGCATCATCCATGTGCCGCAGCGGGGCGAGCGTAACGGTCGCCGCGACATCACCTATGACAACCAGGCTGCGGATGCGGCTGACGGTGATGATCGTGCCGCCGCGCCTCCGGCGCCGCGCCGCACAATCCGCTCGGCCTATCAGCACCACGACGCGCCGATCACACCGCCGTCGAGCGCGCGCGTCGAGCAGCGCAAGTCCTTGAGCCCGCCGCGCAATGTGCTGAGCGCGCCGCCGCCATCCGGCAATCTCACGCCGATCTACCCCACGCCGCGCTTCGATCCGAAAATCGAGCCGGCGGAAAAATTCGCGCCGCAGGATGAGCGCTCGCAGAACATTCCGGCTTACGGCTACGTGCCGACCGCGATCGACTAAAAATCTGCCGCGAAATGAAAACGCCCCGGGGCATCCGGGGCGTTTCACGTTTGGAGTTCGTCAGATCGGCGTTAGGCGGCCTTGGTGTCGATCACCTGCGGCTGCACCTTGCCGTTGCCGATCGGGATCTGGCGCGGCTTCTTGGCCTCGGGGATTTCGCGCACGAGGTCGACGTGCAGCAAGCCATTCTCGAGAGCCGCGTTCTTCACCAGGACGTGATCGGCGAGCTGGAAGACGCGCTCGAAAGCGCGGGCGGCGATGCCCTGGTAGAGCACCTCACCCTTCTTCTCTTCCTTCACCTGCTTCTCGCCTTTGATGGTCAGCGTGTTCTCTTTCGCTTCGATCGAGAGTTCGTTCTCGCCGAAGCCCGCCACCGCTACGGTGATGCGGTAATCGTTCTCACTTGTGCGCTCGATGTTATAGGGCGGGTAGCCCGGGGCGGCCTCGAAGCCGTCCAGCATCGAGAACAGCCGATCGAAACCGACGGTAGAACGATAAAGGGGAGCAAGATCGAAAGTACGCATGGCATATCCTCCTTGAAGTTGAGCGACATGCGGGCTGTTCGCCACATGGCCGAACTGAATGCCCGTTGCGCAGCCGTCATGGCCTGCGCGAAATTGATATGGGAACGTGATTTTGGCCTCGCAAGAGGCCCGGGAACTGCGGCATAACCTTCTGAGAAACCGCTATTTTCAGCCCCATGATTGAGAGCCTTCGGCACCCTGCTATAAGGCGCGCAAGCCCCCCGCACCGGCCAGTTCCGGCGTTATGAAACTCGTCTCCGTTCCCGCCAATCCGGTGCCCGACAGCACGGTGGCCGGCAGCATCCAGACCCCGGACGGGGTGACCTTGCGCTTTGCGCGCTTCGCGCCGCCGCCGGGCCGCAAGGGCACGGTCGTGCTGCTGCAGGGCCGCGCCGAATTCATCGAGAAATATTTCGAGACGGCGCGAGACCTGCGCGCGCGGGGATTTGCCGTCGCGGCCTTTGACTGGCGCGGGCAGGGCCTGTCCGACCGCACCTTGTCCGACCGGCAGAAGGGTTACGTGCGCGACTTCGGCCAATATGCGACCGACCTCGACGCCATCATGGAGCAGGTGGTGATGCCCGATTGCCCGCCGCCGTACTTCGCGCTTGGGCATTCGATGGGCGGCGCGGTCGCGATCCGCTCCTGCCACGCCGGCAGCCGCTGGTTCGATCGCGTGGTGCTGTCGGCGCCGATGGTCGCGCTGCCGCAGAAGGGACTGACGTCGGTCGCCGGCCCGCTGGCGCGCATCATGCGGCTCATCGGACGCGGCGGCGCCTACGTGCCGTCCGGCAATGCCGAGGTCACCGGCAGCGAAGGCTTCATCGGCAACGTGCTCACGTCCGACCCTGTGCGCTTTGCGCGCAACGCGGCAATCCTGGAGGAAGCGCCGGAGCTCGGTCTCGGCTCGCCGACCATCGCCTGGGTCGACGCCGCGATGCGGCAGATGAAGGAGTTCATCCCGAAGGGCTATGCCGGCCACATCCGCCAGCCGATCCTGATGGTCGCCGCTGGCCGTGACGAAGTCGTGTCGACGCCGGCGATCGAGGATTTCGGATTGAACCTGCTCGCGGGACGCCATCTCATCCTCGCCGGCGCGCGGCATGAGATTCTGCAGGAGCAGGACCAGTATCGCGCCCAGTTCTGGGCGGCGTTCGACGCCTTCGTGCCCGGCACGCCACGCTATTAGCTCGTCGGACCTCGCCGAAGCCGAGGGATGGAGCGCCGCAAGGCGCCAACCATCTCCGAGCTTGCGAGGCGCCGCGCGCGTCTTGCGATTGACGCGCTCGCCTCGCGGCGCTCCACTTGCGGCGATTTTCTGTCCGGGGCGCCGTGCTTCCCGGCGGGCTTACGGCGGGCTTTCGCTCGACCGCCTAGGGCGGTTTCCGCCTACCGCTCATACCCGCCACGTCCAGCCATCGAAGACAGCAGGTGTTAGTGCCGGCGGACGGCTGGCCCAGGCTTCCCGGGGGTGGAATACGAACCCGTCCGCCGGCGCCGCATCCCGCTCCGCCTTCAGGATCGTCTTCTCTAGAAGACGCCTCTCGAAGAGCGTGACGGCGGCGAAGATAAGGACGCTTTGGCGAGCGGGGATAGTTTTTCCCAAGGCTAAATCGCCAGCGTTCGTCATGACATACCGCGTGACGCTGCTGCCCGAAAAAGCTTTCGTTAACGATTCGGGCCGCTAACTCAGAGGGAACTTTTGTACCCCCGGCGACCATCAGTTTTTTCAGGGGGCCACGCGTTTTTTTGATTCCGCGGCCGGCCCGTTTGTCCCGCTTCGAGGCTGCCCCGCGCTTTGAATGGGCGAGCGGGCGTTCATGGCGAAGCTGATCTTTTGGCTCGGCGCTCTGCTTGCCGCATCGACTCTTGCCTCGGTCGCGGCTGCCGAAACCATTTCGGCGCCCAAAGTGATCATCGACGGGTCGGTGCCGCTGCAATACGAAACGAACGCGACGCGGACGCCCAACAAGCAACCGGACTACGTATTTTCTCCGTTCCTGCGGCTGTCGGCGACCGGCCAATTGATGAACGATTTTGTCTATTCGCTCTACGCGAACACGACCGGCGATGAGGACATCAAGCTCACCGATGAAGACACGACCCAGGCTGCCGCCGGCCTGCAAATCTCGCGCGCATGGGGGGCGTTTCGTTTGGGAGCGAGCTACGAGCGGACCAACTACTACAACAGCATCTACGGCAGTCAGCTCAACAGCGCCAACGACGTCCAGGTCTTCGCGCGGTACAATTACATGAATCCGGACGGCGACGTGAAGATCACGCCAAGCTTCTCGGTCACCACGCGCGCCGACGATCATTTCACCGTCCAGCGAAACCTGTTCCGTTTCAGGGCCGATTTCGAACACCGCTTGGGAGACAGCAACTGGTGGATCTTCGCCGCCCCGAGTCTGCGCATCTACGACTACACCAGCGGTCGTCTCGACGATATTTATTCAATTGCGACCGGCTTGCGCTACGAAATCACCAGAGACGTCAGCCTGACATCGAGCATCGCCTATGAGAGCCGCGTATCGAGCGAACCTGGCCGGAACTATACGAACATGATCGTCGGTCTCAGCCTTGACTTCAGCTACACTTTGTTCGGTGGTGGTGGAAGCAACAAAACATTGGAGCCAACGGTATGCGAAAATCCATTGCGATTGTTGTGCTGATCTTGCTCGGAATGCCGGCCGCCGCCCGTGCGGGTGATGCCGGTGACCGGATGCTCGGCGTCGACATGAACCGCGACAAGGCGGAGTCGCGGGTCGACCGGTTACGCGAGGACAAACAGCAGGTCGACCGGGCCCATGCCGAGAAACCGGCGCCGGTCACGCCGCGCAAGAAGAAGCCGGTGCAGAATCCTAACTAGAGCGGCGGCTCACGTCCGCTTGCCGAGGACCTCAAGCGCCTGCGCATGCACGCGCTTGTCGCCGGCAACTATGATGCGTCCGCCGGCCTGAGCCGGCCCGCCATCCCAGGTGGTGACGATGCCGCCGGCGCCGGTGATGACCGGAATCACCGCGACGATGTCGTAAGGCTTGATCTCGGTCTCGACGACGAGGTCGATTAAGCCCGCCGCCACCATGCAGTAGGAATAGCAGTCACCACCATAGCGCGAGAGTTTCACCTTGTCCTCGAGCCGCACGAAATCGGCGCGGTCGCTTTTGTTCATCAGCAACGGACTCGTTGTCGACAGGATGGCGTCATCGAACGACGCGCACCCGCGCACCCGCAGTTCGCGCGTGCCGGCCGGGCCGCGATAGTTTGCGCCGCCGCCGTCGCCCGAGAAGCGCTCGCGCGTGAACGGCTGATGCACCATGCCGAACACCGGCTCGCCGAAACGCATCAGGCCGATAAGCGTGCCCCAGGCGACCATGCCGGTAATGAACGATTTGGTGCCGTCGATCGGATCGAGCACCCAGACATATTCGGCGTCGGTGCGCTCGCTACCGTATTCCTCGCCGACAATGCCGTGGTCGGGAAAGGTCTTGCGGATGAGCGCGCGCATCGCGTTCTCGGCGGCGCGGTCGGCCGCGGTGACCGGGTCAAAGCCGCCGGCCTTCTTGTTCTCGATCGCCAGCGCCGTGCGGAAGAACGGCAGGATGGTGTCGCCCGAGGCGGTAGCGAGCTGGTCGACGAAACTGGCGAAATCGATGGCGGTCATCGAGCCCCGTCTGGTTTCTCTCCGAAGTACCGGACGGCTTCGCGCCCGACAACCCATGCGTCAGCTACGGCACTTTCGCGGGTCTTACCGTCACAAGGTGGCCTTTCGGCAACAAAGCGAGGCGAAAACGACGAATTCACTGGGCATTACAAGCTTCCACCTATGCAGAAACGCATGGGGGAATCAGTGTTCGTCCTTGATTTTTGTGCATCGCGGTGTAACTTATTGCAACGCGGTAGCGATACCGCTGCCCTCCTTGGGCGTTTCCTCCCTAGACTTGGGCCGCTTGCACATGCGAGCGGCCCTTTTTTCTTGTCGCCTTCTGGGGCGCGTTTTGAGGGCTACTCCGCCGCCGCCCGATAGGGCCGCAGTTCCTCCAGCGGAATCTCGCCGAGCCGCTGCGCCAAGGTCTCGAGGTCCTCGGCCAGCCGGTCGAAATGCACAGACTGCTCGTAGCGGCGCTCGTCCATATAAAGCGCGCGGTTGATCTCGAGCTGGATGGCGTGCAGGCCCGCGGCCGGGTTGCCGTAGTGCTCGGTGATGAAGCCACCGGCGTAGGGCTTGTTGCGGCTGACACTGTAGCCGAGCGTGCGCAAGGTCAGCTCCACCGACTCCGACACGACGCCGACGCAGCTCGTGCCGTAGCGGTCGCCGATCACGAATTCGGGCCGCGGCCGCTCGTCGCGGTGGCCGGCGGTCGAGGGCATCGAGTGGCAATCGACCAGCACCGCCGCGCCAAAATCGCGATGAAGCTTGGTGAAAAGACGCCGCAGCGAGCGGTGATACGGCTTGTACAGGCTTTCGATGCGGCGCAATGCATCGTCGACCGGAATGCGCTGGTCGTAGATTTCCTGCGCATCGCCAACCACACGCGCCACCGTGCCGAGGCCGCCGGCAACCCGCATCGAGCGCGTGTTGGCAAAGGACGGCAGCCGGCCCTCGAACATGCGTGGATCGAGCTCGTAAGGCTCGCGGTTCACATCGACGAAGCAGCGCGGGAAATGCGCCCGCATCAGCGGGAAACCACGGCTGACGACGCCGGACATGAGCTCGTCGACGAAGGAATCCTCCGAACGCCGCAGCGTGGCGATGTCGAGGCGCGAGGACACCAGGAAGCCGCGCGGATAGGTCGAGCCGGAATGGGGGGAGTTGAACAGAACCGGGCCCGCATAGTCGGCCGGTTCCAGAACCTCGTAGGGTGGGTCGAGTTCGTCGCGAATTTCGCTCATGGATGGTACATAGGCCTTGGCCGGATGGGGCGCTAACGAGATGTTACCGCTTTATTGTCCATGCGTCCGCCGATAAAGCCAAGCAAAGCTTTAGGTTCACCCGATATTTACCCGGCATAAGTCTTATGGGTCGGGTTGTGCCGGTCCCAACGGGTTCGTGGGGCGCGGGTTCTGGGACGGGGCGTTCAAGCGTATGTCGAAGATCCTCCTCGCCGAAGACGATACCGATATGCGGCGCTTTTTGGTCAAAGCGCTGCAAAATGCCGGTTTCGAGGTGACCTCCTACGACAACGGGCTGTCGGCCTATCAGCGGCTGCGCGAGGAACCCTTCGAACTGCTGCTGACTGATATCGTCATGCCGGAAATGGACGGCATCGAGCTCGCCCGCCGGGCGGCCGAACTCGACCCCGACATCAAGATCATGTTCATCACCGGCTTTGCCGCGGTCGCGCTCAATGCGGATTCGACCGCGCCCAAGCATGCCAAGGTGCTGTCGAAGCCGGTTCACCTGCGCGAGCTGGTCACCGAAGTGCAGAAAATGCTGGCGGCGTAGGGCCGCCGGGCTGGGGTTGCCTCACCCGGCGCCAGCCGATAGATCATCGCCTTCTACGGGTGCGTAGCTCAGCGGAAGAGCACTACCTTGACATGGTAGGGGTCACAGGTTCGATCCCTGTCGCACCCACCATTCTTTCCCTCAGCCCCAGAACTGCTTGCTCGCGATGCGCGCGCCTTCGGCCATGGCCGCGAGCTTGGCGAAGACGACATCGGGATCGACCGCCGCCTGGCCGACCCAGGTGCCGAAGCCGCAGTCGGAGCCGGCAACGACGTTCTCGCGGCCGACGAGCTTGGCGTAGCGGCCGATGCGCTGCGCGATCAGCTCGGGATGTTCGATGAAGTTCGACTTCGATTCGATGACGCCGGGGATCAGTACCTTGCCGTCCGGCAGCTTCACCTTTTCGAACAGCGTCCACTCATGGGCGTGTCGCGGATTGGCGGCCTCGAGGGAGATCGCGGACGGCTTCGCCGTAAACACGACGTCGATGATATCGGCGAGGGCCACGTCCTTGTGATGCGGACCTTCGTAATTGCCCCAGCATAGATGCATCCTGAGTTGTCCGGCCGGGATGTTGACGACGGCGCGGTTGAGCGCCTCGATGTGCAACGCCGCGCGCTTGCGGAATTCCGGCACGCTCAGGTTCGCATACTGGATGTGGCGGCCCATCGCGAGGTCGGGGCAGTCGATCTGCAGGACGAAGCCGGCTTTCGCCACGGTCTCGTATTCGTGGCGCATCGCGTCGGCGATGGCGAAGATGTAGTCTTCGAAACTTGCGTAGTAGTCGTTACGGAAGAACAGCGAGACGACGCCGGGCGAGGCGGCACTCATGAAGCCGCTAGCTGCTTTGACGCTCGTGAGAGCCGATTTCAGATTATCGGCATCGGTCTGCGGCGCGACCTTGTCGCGCACCGTGATCAGCGCGTTGCAGGCCGGCGTCTTGCGCCGCGAGCGGCCAGGATCGCCGAACACGCGCTGCTGCAGCTTTGGAAACTCGGCGAGATCCCGATAGACAAAGGTGTTGCCGGTGCCGCCGAAACCGTCGAGCCGGTCCTTGATGTAGGTGGCGTAGGACGGCTTCGACATCTCGCCGTCATTGATGAGGTCAACGCCGGCCTCGGCCTGCTTGCGCACGATTTCGGCGACGGCGGCTCTGATGCGCGCCGCGAGCGCCGCGGGCTCGACCGGCACACCTTCCTCCTTGGCGTACATCATGCGGATGAGGTCGTCGGGACGTGGCAGGCTGCCGGTGTGCGTCGTCAGGAAGCGCTCGGTGCTTTTTTGCATGCGAGCGACTCTAGAGCAGGGCTGTTCCGGTAACCAAGGGTGGGCAGGTCGCGTTGACAGTGCGGGGTCGGCCCACTAGAACGCCCGCCAAACAGGCATTCCAGAGACCGTCATGAAAGTCCGCAACTCCTTGAAATCCTTGCGCGCCCGCCACCGCAACAATCGGCTGGTCCGCCGCAAAGGGCGTCTTTACGTCATCAACAAGACCAACCGCCGCTTCAAGGCGCGCCAGGGCTAAGCCCGCCGGCCGCGCGTGCCGCGAGGGCGCGCTTCTCCGCCACATATTGGTCCAAGCCGGCTGAGACGCTAGTCTCCAGCCATGCGCAAACGATTCCTGATCGCCGTAGTCGCCGCCTTCGCGGCCACGGGCCTGGTCATGCCGACGGACGCGCAGTCGCCGGAGCCGAAGGGCCGCTGGATGCAGCCGCCCAAGAAGCTGCCGGCGGTCAAGCGCGACGAGCAGGTCAACAGCGTCGATTTCCTGTTCGGCGCGCTCAAGGCGGCGCCGAACGACGAGACCGCCAAGGCGATCGAGCAGCGCATATGGGCGCTGTGGGCGCATTCGCGCAGCGACACCGCCATGCTGCTGATGACGCGGGTGCAGGAGGCGGTCGAGATCAAGGACCTCGATCTTGCCGTCAAGCTGCTCGACAGCATCGTCAAGATCAAGCCGGACTACATCGAGGCGTGGAACCGGCGCGCGACCATCTATTACATGAAGAAGGATTACGGGCACTCGATCTCGGACATCCGCGAGGTGCTCAAGCGCGAGCCGCGCCATTTCGGCGCGCTGACCGGCTTGGGGCTCATCCTTCAGGACATCGGCGACGACAAGCAGGCGCTCGAGGTCTATCGCCGCGCGCTCGCGGTCTATCCGCGGCTCGAGCGTGTGCCGGACATCGTCAAGACGCTTCAGGATAAGGTCGAAGGCCGCGACATCTAGTTCGCGAGAGCCCGGCTGAGCGCTTCCGGCAAGGTGCGCACTGCGTCGCGATAGCGGCCATCCTTGTCGCCTTTCAACAATTGCTCGACCAGATCGGGACGGTACAGCAGCTTGCGCGCCTGCGCGCCGGGGATGGCCGTGTTGCGGCGCACGATAACGACGGCGGCGTCGCTGCCGTCAGAGCCGGCATAGAAGCCGGCCTCCGTCTGCGCCAGCCACTTGCCGTCGGCGGTGCCGGCAATGGTCGCGAGCAACCGGCCGTCGTTGCGATCCCAATAGCGGATCGTGCCGTCGAGGCTGCCGGAGATGATGCGACGGCCATCAGCTGAAAATGCGAGCGCGTAGATCGCGCCGGCATGGCCGCGTAGCGTGAAGCGCAACTTGCCGGTCGCCACATCCCACACGACGATATTGCCGCGCTCGGCGCCGGTGTCGCCCGACGACACCGCGCGCTGCGTCAGGCCGGCGGCGAGAGTCTTGTCGTCGCGCGACATTGCGAGCGTGCTGGCATAGCGATAGCCGGCGACCAGATCGCCCATGTCGAAGGTGCGGACGGCCTTGCCGCCGCCGACGTTCCAGATGAACACGTCGCTGTCGAACATGCCGCCGCCGATCAGGAATCGGCCGTCCGGCGAGAAGGCGAGCGCATTCACGTCCCCGTCTTCCTTGGCGGCGGCGAAGCCCGCTTTCACGACGAGAGTCTTGGCGTCGCGGAGTTCGGCGGTGCCGTTACGCCGGCCGAGCGCGAAGGTCTTGCCGTCCGGAGACAGCGCGAAGCCGGTGACGGCGTGGTCGGAGTCGGCAGCCTCGAAAGCCTTAAGCACCTTGTCGTTCTCGATGTCGATCGCGGCGGCGACCCTGACGATCGAATCCGCGTTCTCCTTGGTCGACAGACCGAGCACGAGCGCAAGCTTGCCGTCCGGCGACAGGCGCGCCTGCCACATCTCCCTCAACTCCGGAATTGTCAGCTTGCGGACCTCGCGGCCGGTGTCGAGCGACAATAGCAACGCCTGACCTTGATCGTTGCCCGCGATGGCGAGTTTCGGCGCGGCGGCAAAATGAAACACGGTGAAACCGGGGTCGATCTGCGACTTCACGACCGTGGCGGCTGCGGCATCGAGTGCGTGGAGTTCAATGGGCTTGTTGTGGCCGGACGGGTCGCGCTGCAGCAAGATGTGCTCGTCGCGGTCCATGATGTTCTTGGCGCCGCCGCCGAAGCTGCGGAGATCCTTGATCACAGCGCCGCTGTCGGGATTGCGCAATCGGATGCCGTCATCCTCCCTCGTCGCGAGGAGAGTGAGATCACCGGACGCGCCGATCGTGTTGGCCGGGTCCTTCCTGCCGGGCCAGTGGATCGTGCGGTCGGCCTGCCGCTTCTTCACGTCAAACAGCAGCAGGCCTTCCTCGGCGAACGGCGCAATCAGCAGCTTGGTCGCGCCGGCATTGGACAGGACTCGCGCAAGAACCGTCGGATCATCGTCGGTCTTCTTGGTGCAGTTTTCGGGCTTGTAGAGGCTCGCGAGGGTTTTGCGGTCGCGCAGCGCGAACAGCATCAACTCGCCGCGGGCGCAATTGTCGCCGGACACCACGATGGTTGCCGCGTCATCGCCGAAATAGCCGTAGTCGAGGAAGGTCTGGCCATTGTCGAGATCATAGGACGACAATTTCACGCCGGAATGCGCGTCATAGTCGAACACGGAATCCGCTTGACCCGGCCGCCGGGTCAGCACGATGAGGCGCATGCCGTCCGCGCTTAGTTTCGCACTGAGGACGCGCGGCGCGTCGGGAAGCAGCACGCGCAGCACCTGCTGCTGCGTCGCAATCCGCCATATCGTGACGATGCCGCCGCGGTCGCCGGAGACCAGTAGGTCGCCTTTGGCATCGATCCACAGCGATCGGATCTCATCGGGCTCGTTGTTGCGTTCGGGCCTGGGCTTGGCGCGGAATTTCGCGCGCGTCGTGCCGCTCGAGACATCCCAGAGCCGGATGAAGCCGTCCTTGTAGCCGGCGGCAAATACCGCGCCGTTCGGCGTGAAGGCGCTGGCGGTGAGGAAGATCTGGTCCTTGAGCACGCGCAGAGGCAATCCGGACGTCACGTCCCACAGCACCGGCTGCGACGCGGGCAGCATCACGATCTTGCCGTCCGGCGAGAACAGTACCTCGTCCGCTTCCGATGGATCGATGAAGTTGCCGATAACGGTGACAGGAGGCTTCCTGTCATCGCGCGGCGCGGCACACGCCGCGGTCACCGAGGCCGCGCAAAGCAACGCCGAAAGCCAGTGCCGCAAAGACATGCCGCTACCCCCGCTGCGACAACGAACGACTAACAACGGGAACTTTATTGCAGCGTCATGACGCCGTCGAGACGAGCATCAGTCGCCGGCCGGTTCGCCGCCGACGTAAGCGATGCGCAGCATGTTGGTCGCGCCGGGCGTGCCGAAGGGCACGCCGGCGACCGTGATGATGCGCTGGCCGGCTTTGGCGAAGCCTTCCTTGAAGGCGATGCGGCAGGCCCGGTCGACCATGTCGTCCTGGTCGTGCGCGTCCTCGGTGATGACGCAATGCACGCCCCACACCACCGCGAGCTTGCGGCCGGTGGCAATATTCGGCGACACCGCGACGATCGGCGGCCGCGGGCGCTCGCGCGCGACCCGCAGCGCCGTCGAGCCGGACGCCGTCCAGCACACGACCGCCGCGAGATCGAGCGTGTCGGCGATGTGACGCGCGGCGTCGGCAATCGCATCGGCGCCGGTCGCCTCGGGCGCCGCGCGCTGCGAATCCAGGATGCCGCGGTAGAGGCCGTCGCTTTCGATCTCATGGGCGATCCGGTCCATCATCGCCACCGCCTCGATCGGATATTTACCGGCGGCAGATTCCGCCGACAGCATTACCGCGTCGGCGCCCTCGAAGATCGCGGTGGCCACGTCGGAGACTTCCGCGCGCGTCGGCACCGGCGAGTTGATCATCGATTCCAGCATCTGCGTCGCCACCACGACCGGCTTGCCGGTCTGGCGCGCCATGCGCGTCATTTGTTTTTGGACCGCCGGCACCTTTTCGAGCGGCATTTCGACACCGAGGTCGCCCCGCGCCACCATCAGCGCATCGGCGATCTCAAGGATCTCGGGCAATCGCAACACCGCCTGCGGCTTCTCGATCTTGGCCATAACCGCGGCGCGTCCGCGCGTCATCTTCTTGGCCTCGGCGATGTCCTCGGGCCGCTGGATGAACGACAGCGCGACCCAGTCGATGCCGGCATTGAGCGCGGCCTCGAGATCGGATCGGTCCTTGTCGGCCAGCGCCGAGAACGGAATGGTGGTGTCGGGCAGGCTCACGCCCTTGCGGTCGGACAAGCGGCCGCCGACCTCGACCCGCGCGACGATGCGGCTGGGGTCGGCCTCGGTCACGGTCAAACGCACCTTGCCGTCGTCGATCAGAAGCGTGTGATCGACCTCGGCTGCGGCGAAGATTTCCGGATGCGGAAGGTAAGCGCGCTTGGTGTCGCCCGGCGCTGGATCGCTGTCGAACACGAAGGTGTCGCCATTCGCGACCGTCGCGTGGCCGCCGTTGAAGGTGCCGAGCCGCAGCTTCGGCCCCTGCAAGTCGACCAGGATTCCGATCGGCCGCTGCGTGTCGCGCTCGATGCCGCGGATCATACCGACCAGCTCGCGCATGCGATCCTGGCTTGTGTGGCTCATATTAATGCGGAAGACGTCGGCGCCGGCCTTGAACAATTTCGCCATCGTGGCGGGGTCCGAGGACGAGGGCCCGAGGGTCGCGACGATCTTGGCGCGGCGCAGACGTCTCATTGCGTACCGCCTTTATCGCCGGGCTTGTCGCCGCCTTTGTCGCCGGAGGTCGGCGCGGGCGAGGGGGCGCGTGAGGTCGTGGGCGGCGCACGCTTGGGTCCGGGCGCCTGCTGCTCGGCGCTGTCGGTCAGTTGCACGGTCCAGGCACGCTGCTCGCCGGTGTCGACCTCGAAAAAGCCGGTGCGGTCGTAACCACGCGCCAGACAATTGCCGATGCCGCGGATGGTGAACTCCTTTTCGCGCGAGCACATGAAGGCGCGGCCCGACCACTCGCCGCCGCGGTCGTAGTCGATGGCATAGATGTAATAGAAACGGGCAACCAGCGATCCCCGCAGCAGCGTTTCGCAGGTGCGCGAGGGCACGTTCCACCACCCTTCCGTCGTCCAGCCTTCGGCGTCCTTGTAGCCGAGCGCAATGCCGACCCGGCTGCCAGTGTTGTTGCACAGGCGGAAGTCCGCTCTAGCCGATGCAGATGACAGCAGGAACACCGCGGCGGTCGCTGCGGAAGCGGCGGCAAAGCGCAGGGCGATCGCGGGCAAGCTTTTCACGATTCGTCGATTATAAGGTCGGGCCGTTGTCGCGTGATCGGTCAAGTCCTGTCAACGACGATGGCGCGGAAGTCGTTCACATTGGTGAAGGTCGGGCCGGGAACCAGCAGGTCGTCGAGACGGCTGAAAAAGCCCGTGGAATCATTATTGGCGAGAAAGGCGGCGGGATCGAGGCCGAGCGCCCTGGCGCGTTCGGCGGTGCCGCCGTCGACAAAGGCGCCGGCCGGGTCTTTGGCCGAACCGGCGCCGCCGTCGGTGCCGTCGGTGTCGGCGGCAACCGCGGCGACGGCGGGCATGCCGGCAAGCTCGAGGGCAAGCGCCAGCGCATATTCCTGGTTCGGCCCGCCGCGGCCCTTGCCGGCGATCGTCACGGTTAACTCGCCGCCCGAGAGGATCACCGCCTTCTTGCCCTTGGCGCGGAGTTCGCGCGTGAAGGCGGCGTGCGCCTTGGCGACGGCGCGCGCCTCGCCCTCGACGCGGTCGCCGAGATAGGTGCACTCGTAGCCGGCCTGCGTGATCGCGGCTTGCGCCGCGTACAGCGCGTCGGCCGGCCGCGCGGCAAGCGCGAACTCGCTCGCGGCGAACGCAGCGTCGCCCGGCTTCGGCGATTCATTCTTCTCGTCGGCGAGCGCGGCGGTGACGCTGTCGGGCAGCACCAGTTTGTATTTGGCGACGATGGCGCGCGCCTCGGCGAGCGTCGTCGGGTCCGGCACCGTCGGCCCCGAGCCGATCACGGCGGGATCGTCCCCCGGCACGTCGGAGATGGCGATGGTGACGAGTTTCGCCGGAAAGGCATGCCGCGCAAGCCGTCCGCCCTTGATGCGCGAGAGATGCTTCCGCACGCAATTGATCTCACCGATATTGGCGCCCGAGCGCAGCAGCGCGCGTGTCACCGCCTGCTTGTCCTCGAAGGACACGCCCTCGACCGGCGCGATCCAGTTCGCCGATGCGCCGCCCGACATCAGCACAAGCACAAGATCATCGGCGCCCGCGCTGTCGGCGAGCGCCAGCGCCCGGTCGGCGGCCTTGAGCCCTGCCGCGTCGGGGATGGGATGACCGGCCTCGATCATGCCCACCACGCGCGTCGGCCGGCCGTAGCCGTGCCGCGCCACGGCGCTGCCGGAAAGACGCTCGGGCGCAAGCTTCAGCGTGTCGAGATAGTACGCCTCCGCCACCTCGGCCATGGAGCCAGCGGCTTTGCCCGCGGCAAGCAAGACGACGCGCCCACGCGGCGGCTCCGGCAACAGCTGCGGCAGGCACGAGTCGGGATGGGCAGCGGTTACCGCAATGCGGAATAGCTCGGACAGAAATGGTCGCAGCCCCTGAGGCATAAGCGGACCATAGCGTGGGACACGCGCCGCAAAAAGTTGCCGATGCCGTTCCTTCACCGCGCCGGATCGGTTAGCCTTGCGGCAACAAGAAACAACAATCCGGGGAGGACGACATGGCCGATCAATCGGTCGTTCAGGTATCGCGGCTGCTCGACGAGCGCGGGTTAAGCTCGTTCCACTTCAATCTCATCGTCTGGACCGTGCTGCTGTCGCTGATCGACGGCTACGACATCGCGGCAATCGCCTTTGCCGCGCCGCATATTATCCGCGAATGGAACGTGACGCGCGCGGCGCTCGGCCCGGTGTTCAGCGCGAGCCTGATCGGCATCCTGTTCGGCTCGGCTTTGTTCGGCTGGATCGGCGACAAATACGGCCGCAAGATCGCGCTGATCAGCTCCAACATCCTGTTCGGCGTGTTCACGCTGTGGGCGGCGCACGCGACCAATCTCGATCAGATGTTCTGGCTGCGGCTGCTCGCCGGCCTCGGCATTGGTGGCGTCATTCCGAATATCGTCGCGATCAACGCTGAATCCGCGCCGCGCCGCCATCGCGCGAGCATGGCGCTATGGGCCGTCGGCTTCGTGCCGGTCGGCGGCGCCATCCCCGGCTTCGTCGCCGCCGCGATGGTGCCGACACACGGCTGGCAGATCCTGTTCACCATCGGCGGCGTGGTGCCGATTGCCCTCGCCCTCATCGGCATGTTCCTGCTGCCGGAGTCGATTAAGTACATGGCGCTGCATGAAAGCCAGCGCGGCAAGATGGAGAAGCTGATCGCGGCGATCAGCCCCGGCACCAAGGTGCCGGCCGACGCGCGCTTCATCATCGAGGATGAGAAGCAGCAATTCCCTGGCTTCAATCCGGTCTACCTGTTCCGGGAAGGGCTCGCGGTCATCACGCCGCTGCTGTGGCTTTTGTTCGCGCTCAACCTGATGGGCTACTTCTTCCTGCTGTCGTGGACGCCGACATTGGTCGCGATGCTGAAATTGCCGCCTGCGACCGGGGCGCTCGCCGGCGCGATGATCCAGGTCGGCGGCACGGTCGGCTCGCTGGTGCTGGCGCGCTGGTTCCAGCGCCAGCGCTTTGCTGCCATTGCCGTCGTCTTCGTCATCGCCGTGCCGGCCGTGGCCTCGATCGGCTATGCCGGCCTAACCTCGCAGACGGCGCTGCTGTTTGCGACGTTCTTTGCCGGATTCTGCGTGCTCGGCATCCAGACCGGTATCAACGTCGCCGGCGCGCTTGTCTATCCGACCTCGCTGCGCGCCAACGGTTCGGGCTGGGAACTTGGCGTCGGCCGGATCGGCTCGATCGTCGGTCCCCTGCTCGGCGCCTTGTTCGTCGGCTTGCCGATCGACAGCCTCTACGTCTGGTCGTCGCTGCCGTTCGCGGCCGGCGCGGTCGTTTGCTTCCTGATATACCGGCTGAATTCAGCGCGGTTGAAGGAACGTCCTTACCTGCAGGCGCAGGAGGCCGTGGCGCCCGCCGAGTAGGCGGCTGGCAAGACCTGCCGCCTGTGACTATGTTTTGGCGGAACAATCGGAGTTTCCCCGATCATGGACGATAAGACTCGCACCGAGCTTGAGGCAGCCGTCTACCGGCGGCTGGTCGAGCATCTGCGCTCGCGCACTGATGTGCAGAACATCGACATGATGAATCTCGCGGGCTTCTGCCGCAATTGTCTGTCGAATTGGATGAAGGACGCGGCGGATGCCAAAGGCCTGCTGATGTCTAAGGACGAGAGCCGCGAGATCGTCTACGGCATGCCGTTCGAGGAGTGGCGCAAGAAGTACCAGAAGGAAGCCTCGGCCGAGCAGAAGGCCGCCTTCGAAAAGGCAAGCGGCAAACATTGAGCTTTCAACAGGTGTGAATGTCGGGGGCTTTGCGCGCAGGCGAGAAGCTTCGCCGCGCATTTCGCTCTATGACTGCCGAATGACGTGACGTCATTCGGGAGACTGTTGATGCCTGCCACCGCCGCGGCCAATCAAGAACAAGCCTCAACCCGTTTCGCCAAGGATCAGCTTAAGGCTATTATCGAGCGCATCGAGCGGCTGGAGGAGGACAAGAAAGCCACCTCCGACGACATCCGCGATGTCTACGCCGAGGCCAAGGGCAATGGTTTCGACACCAGGGCGCTACGCTCGATCGTGCGGCTGCGCAAGCTCAACACCGACGAGCGCCGCGAGCAGCAGGAAGTGCTCGAGACCTACATGCACGCCTTGGGGATGGTGCAGTAACGGGTTGAAAAAGCGCGCTTGCTTGTCGTAGCGTCCGGCCAAGGGCGGCGACCGGTTCCAACAGGTCGCTCATATCATGGACACTCAGTCAAGATTTGCGCCCGTCGAAGGGCGCCGCAAGTTCAGCTACCGATCCATCCTGTTCGCCGCAACCTTCATCATCGTATTGGTCGCGTCCGTCTGCATCGATACGGCCGGCATACTCGAGTATTTCAAGGTTGTTGCCGGCGCGGCGAATGACACTCTCGCGCTCGGTGCGATCCTGACGGTCGCGAGCATCGCCCCGCTGCTGGCGATGGGCTTCTCGGTCACGGCGGATTACGAGGAGCACGAGCGGCTCAACAGCCGCGGCTGAGCAAACTTACTGGAGCGACGCCGTCGTCTGCGGCGTGAAGGTCGCGGTCGCGAGGAACACCACCGCGTTGCCGGTGAAGCGGTCAGCCAGCATGCCGAGTTGCGGGTCGGCTGAGAACGTCATGACCAGCGACTGTTCCGGCTTGTGCAGTTGACTGGCGAGCCAGCTCGGATTGACCTGGCCGAGCCGGTTCGAGGTCATGAAATCGGTGACGCTCGGCGTCAGCATAGCGGCGCGCAGCCACGGGCTGTCCGAGCGCTGGCCGCCGATCGACATATCGGGCGCCTTCATCGCGACGGTGGTGTTGCCTTCGCCGGGCATCACGGTGGATTCACGCGCGATCTGCGGCACGCGCTCGCCCATCGGGCGGACGCGGGTCGGCGGCGGCGAGGGCGGTGTATCGGTGGCAAAGGCCATTGCATTGGCGCCCGCGGGCGTCGGCTCGGCGGACGCGACTTCGAACGGCGCAGGCGTCTTGATTACGTCACCCCAGATATTGCGGCTCTCGACCATACGGGTCGCGATCGAGGCGGTGGTCATGACCGGTGCTTTCGGCTCCGGCGTCTTGCGCGACACCGCCGCCATGATCACGGTGGTCGGGCGGGTGGTCGGCATCGGCACAATGCGCTTGGTCGCAACCGGCGTCGCCGGGACTATGCTGGCCACTTCGACAAGCCCGCGCGACTGACGCGGGGCGGGTTGCTCGCTGATCTCATCCTCATCCTTGCCGATACCGAAGAAGCGGGCCAGGAGACCGCGCTTGCGCGGCTCGTCCTGCGGACCCTCGTTCTGCGCAATGAGCATCGCCTGCTGCTCCTGCGCCTCGCTGATCACGCCCGCGCTGCGGGCAGCTTCGAGCGAATTCGAGTTCGGCGCGTTGCCGTGGCGCTCGACGTCGGCGAGCGCCAGCGCATAGCCGCGCAGCGGCTTGCCGTCCGCGGGGACGTGCACGGTGCGGCCGTCCGGGAAAATTCTTTCGAGCTCGTTGCGTGCAATACGCGGCCAATGCCGGATGAGTCCGGTATCCATGTGCACGAAGGGCGAGCCCGAGGTCGGATAGAAGCCGACGCCGCCGCGCTGGAGCTTCAGGCCTTCGGCGCGGATGGTGGCGAGCGAAACGCCGGGGATATAGAAGTCGATCGCCTGGCCGTTGATGTGCTGGCTATAGCGGGCAACGCCGCTCGAGCGCTCGCGTAGCATCTCGTTGGTGCCGGACGAGCGGAAGCCGCAGATGATCTGAATCGGCTGCTTACCGTCGACGTCGCGATAGACCTCCCAGAGCAGATCGAAGAGATGCGGATCCATCCGCGTCTCCTCTTCCTTGCGCCAGTCGCGCATGAACCAATTCAGTTTCGCGAGCGCCTCGTCGTCGTAACGGCCGTTGCGCTTGAAGGTGATGGTGATGTCTTCGCCGGTGTGGACGTGATGGAAGGAAAGAGTGCGGGTGTCGCCTTCGGCGACGGCGTTCTGAAGGGAGTTGCTGGCGCCGAGGAGTAGCATGCCGGCCATGCCGGCCATGCCGAACCGGGAGCCTACGCGCGCCATAATCGTAGCAACGGAATGCCCGCGCACGCGCTTCATCGTCCCCGTCAACTTGCGTGAGTTGTGCCGTCCCAATGTCGCCGCCACGCCCCAGTGGCCGTCGCGCCGACGGCCAGCAGTGTTCAATGCTACCGGTTAACGCGCCCTTAGCGGGAGGTCCCCCCGGCCAGTGGGAGTATGTACCCGCCAAACGTGGCCGAAAATGGCCAAAACGGCGGGCCGACCATCGAAAAAGCCCCGTAAAACGCGGATGGCCGGAGAAAAGGCCTCCGGCCATCGCGGTATCCCGCTGCTTTCAGCGCCCGCCTAGCGGAAAAGCTGCTCGAAGAAATGGAAGGGGTTAAGAGCCTCGCGGCGCTCGACCCGGCGCAGGATGTCCTGGTTGTTCTTGGCCGTCGCCTGATCCCGCTTGGGATCCTGCGGCGGCGGCACGTCGGCGATCTTGCGCTCGTCGCCGTGTATGATGGCGTGGATGCGGGCATCCATGCCGTAGATGTCGTCACGGATCTGGAGCTTGCCGTCCTCGTCGACGAAGGCGGTCTGGTAGGTCAGGTGCACCCGCGGCTGACGCTGCAGCTTGAAGATCTTCTCGTCCTTGCCAAACATGGTCATGAGCTGGCGCGAGTCGGGCGTCGGACCGGCCATCGCCAGATGCAGCATCACCTGGCCGAACATAGTCGGGTCCTCGACGCGCATGCAGCCGTGGCTGAAGGCGCGGCGATCGGCCCGGAACAGGTTCTTTTCCGGCGTGTCGTGCAGGTAGACCTGGAACTTGTTTGGGAAGTTGAACTTGATGCGGCCGAGCGCATTGGCGGCGCCGGGCGGCTGCACCACGTTGATGTTGCCGTCCGGACCTTTCTTCACCTCGAGGCCGAGGCGATCGAAGATCTTGGGGTCGCTCTCGTACTGCGGCAGCAATTCGTTCTGGATGATCGACTGCGGCACGTACCAGGACGGATTGACGATGACCGTGTCCATCGATGCGCTGGTCAGCGGCGTCGGCGTCTGCGGCTTGCCGGAGACGATCTTGGTGCGCCACACGATGCGGTGATCGTTGACGACCTTGAGCGTGAAATCGGGCACGTTGACCATGACATAGGTCGCGCCGAGATCGCGCGGCAGCCAGCGCCAGCGCTCCATGTTGGCGAGGACGGTATCGACCTGCTGCGACGGCTTGGGGCCGTTGATGGCGGCGATGGTCTTGGAGTCGATGACGCCAGTCGGCTTGATGTCGTGCTTCTGCTGCACGGCACGCACGGCGTTGAAGAGGTTCTTGTCGTACAGGATGTCGTCGACCTTCTTGCCGGCGACGCCGAGGCGGGCGCGCAGCATCGGCACGCGCGGGTCCTTGGCGCCGGGCTTGATCGCCGCGCCGTCGGCGATGCGGTCATTCGGCTCGCCGACGCTGGCGTTGCGCAGTTCGGCGAGCTTGCGCTTGAGCGCGCGGAAGCTTTCATGCGGCGGATCGAACGAGTCGAGCGTTGAATTGATGTCGCTCGCGCCCGCGATCTTGCGCAGGATGTCGGCTGAATCCACCGGCTTGATGCCGTAGTCGATCTCGACGGCGACGCGGGTCGGCGCGATGCGGCCGGCTTCCATGTTGCGGGCGAAGTCGAGCACCGAATTGGTCAGCTTGATATCGGCTTGCGCCAGCGCGTCCGCACCGCCGTTGAAATCCGGCGTGGGATAGTCGGCTGTGTCGAGACCTTCGTCGGCGGCGCTCTTGAGCCGCGCGATCGCATCTTTGGCGCGGCCGGTCAGGCGGCCGTCGCGGATCCAGAGCGGGGCGTAGTTGCGGCCGGCATAGAGACTCTCGATCGCCTGGCGGTCGGCCGGGCGCTCGATGCGCGCCTGCTTGCCGCCGACGATGCCTCGCAGCCGGTCGGTGATCTGGCTGTCGCTGGCGCCCAGCGTCCGGTCGTTGTCGGCCTCGCGCGGGGCGAGCGGCGGCGTCTGGGCGTGCTGCTCTTGGGCCCGTTGTTCTTGCGCCCGCTGTTCCTGGGCGCGTTGTTCCTGCGCACGCTGCTCCTGCATGCGTTGGTCCTGGGCGCGCTGCTCCTGAATGCGGCGCTGCTCCTGGGCGCGCTGTTCTTGCGCACGCTGTTCCTGGAAGCGCTTTTCCTGCGCGCGGACGCTCGGACGATCATTGTCGTCCTGATCGTGTTGGTCGGCGTCCTCCTGCTGCGACGGCGCGGGCAGCAGGATTTCGCGGCGGAGGGCCGGAGCCTGTCCATTCAGCGAAGGCGGCGGCGCGCCGACCGATTGCACGCGCGACTGCGCGAAGCCGGGCATCGGGGCCGCGACGATCAGCGCCAGCATCGCGCCGGCAAGCAGACAGTAGTAGTGTTTACGCATCGCGTGAACTCCACTCGCACAATTAAAATTGTCGCGAAGGCCTTTACGAAACGAGCCGCCGTCGCGCCACGCACGCCATCGCATTGCTATTATGCGCCGTGCCTGAGATCGCGACGAATGAAATCAACGCCCGGTGCGCGTTTACTTTCGATCAAAGCTAACGCGGCGAGCATTCGTTAAAATTTTAGCGATCTGTAATTAACCAACCGCGTTAAGCGACCGGTTCGTCGAGCCCCAATCCTTCGAGCTTGCGATAGAGCGTGGAGCGGCCGATGCCCAAACGCCGCGCAACTTCCGACATCTGCTCGCGATAATGCGCGATCGCGAAGCGGATGACCTCGCGCTCAATGTCGTCAAGCGGACGGACGTCGCCCTGCGCGTCGACCAGACGCAGCGCGTGCGTCGAATTGATAAATTCCGCGGCGCGCGGTTCCGGAAAGCCCGCCGCCATCGTCGGCGCGGAGTCGATCATCGGTGGATGGGCCTCGGGCTCGGTGAGTTGCGCCGCTACCTGCGGAAACTCGTTAACGCCGATCTCCTCGCCCTCGGCCAGCACCACAGCGCGGAAGATCGCATTCTCGAGCTGGCGCACGTTACCGGGCCAGCGGTAGGACGACAGCAGCGACAGCGCCTGTGCGCTCAGGCCGCGCATGCGCTTGCCTTCTTCGGCCGCGATGCCGGCGAGGAAGTGCCGCGCAAGCTCGGGCACATCTTCAGAGCGCTGGCGCAGCGGCGGCACCATGATCGGATAGACGTGCAGGCGGTAGAATAGATCTTCGCGGAAGCGGCCGGCTTTCACGTCGGCGATCAGGTCGCGGTGGGTCGCGGAGATGATGCGGACGTCGACCTTTACGCTGCGCCGCCCACCGACCGGCTCGACTTCGCCCTCCTGCAAGGCGCGCAGCAGCTTCACCTGCATCGCCAACGGCAGTTCACCGACTTCGTCGAGGAACAACGTGCCGCCGTCGGCTTCGACGAACTTGCCGGTGTGCTTCTCGGTCGCGCCGGTGAAGGCGCCCTTCTCGTGGCCGAACAGGATCGACTCGACGAGGTTCTCCGGCAGCGCGCCGCAATTGACGGCGACGAAGGGCTTGGCGCTACGCGCGCCAGAGCCATGGATCGCGCGCGCGATCAGTTCCTTGCC